>Ga0115011_10003310_pt1 | contig 10956 bp, 10 predicted proteins | sample TroAtlMetagenome_2_FD_88705 | JGI IMG/M metagenome (GOLD analysis project Ga0115011, IMG submission 88705) | Marine eukaryotic phytoplankton communities from Atlantic Ocean - Tropical Atlantic ANT8 Metagenome | ecosystem: Environmental > Aquatic > Marine > Oceanic | place: Tropical Atlantic... | reverse complement strand
TTTCCAGATCAAAGTGGTACTGTAATGGTTAATGAATCAGGAAAAGTTATGGCAAAAGATTTGCCAACAAGTGATCCTAGTAATGCAGGTCAACTCTGGAACGATAGCGGCACAGTAAAAATTAGTGCTGGGTAATAAATTATGAGATATAAGGAAATTGACATCAACATAAAAGCAATTCCAGATAAAGAAGACGAAGCATTATTAAATCAATTAATGGGTGCAAAAGGTGTATCAGTGGCTGACGCTGACGATAAAACAGAAAAGCCAGCAACGGATAACAGCGACAACCCAGGCAAGGTTGCAACAGACGATCCAAACACAGTGGCAACAGTTTTTCCACAACAACAAGAATTAGAATTAAAGAAACAGGAAGCAGGCAAAGACCTTGGACAGTTCTCAAACATACAACAGGACGCCGATCAAAGAGCCGCAGACGAAGAAGCAAGGGTTGATGCACCATTGGTTCAAGCACCTGAAGTCACAAATGGAGATCAACCAGGTGTACCAAAAGAAATGAAGAACAAGGAACCAAAAACAGAAAGTGAATTCATACAAAGACTAAAAACATTATCTGGCCAAAATTAAGGAGCGTACATGGCATTCAGGAAACTAGTAGGATCTTACAAAGATTACGATTTATCTACACACATTATCGAAGACGGATACCTTGCAGTTGACGTGGACACAGGTAGTTTAAGAATAGGTGACGGCTCTACAGCAGGGGGAACAATTATTACTTCTGGAAGTGGTGGTACGTTGACTGTTCAAGAAGAAGGATCGGCATTATCAACTGCGGCCACAACTTTGAACTTTGTAGGTTCGGGGGTCACAGCCACAGGTACAGGCACAACTAAAACTATTACTATCAGTGGCGGTTCAAGTTCAAGTCTAGGTGATCTAAGTGCAGTAGGTTCAACACTGTCCGCACCAAGCAACGCAGATTTGACACTTACAACAGCCGGTTCTGGCAAAATTAATATATCTAATGCATACACTCTTCCGTCTTCAGACGGTAGTGCAAACCAAGTTTTACAAACTAATGGTTCAGGAGTTTTATCTTTTGCAGATTCTTCTGGTGGTGGATCCGGTAGTCTTGATGGCGGAACGGCCGCTTCGACGTACGGTGGGATCACAGCAATAGACGGAGGCACAGCAGAATAATGCCAACACAGATACAATTAAGAAGAGACACCGCGGCAGACTGGACATCCAATAACCCAACAATGGCGGCAGGAGAGTTTGGTTGGGAATCGGACACTAATAGATTCAAAATTGGAGACGGATCAACAGCATGGACAAGCCTTGGATATGCTGATACATTAAAGTCACTAGGTGACATGACAATCACAGGTTCAACAATCTCTGCACCAAGCAATGGAGATTTGACATTAACAACTTCAGGATCTGGTAGTGTTGTTGTTGATGATACATTTAAAATTGGTTCTGGTGCTGGCGTAACAACAATATTAGACGAAGATGACCTAAGTTCTGATAGTGCAACAGCACTAGCAACCCAACAGTCAATCAAAGCATATGTTGATAATAATACTAGTAGTAGTAGCAGTTTGGGAGATTTAACAGCAATCGGCTCAACTTTGACTGCACCCAGCAACGCAGACTTAACGTTAGTTTCAAGCAACGGTAACGTTGTAATCGAAGGAATAAGAGTGGCAGGTACAACAATATCAACCGAAGACTCTAGTGCTGGAGTGCAGGTAGCAGGTAACTTAATACCAAGTGCAGATGGTGTTTACCAGTTAGGTTCGGCATCAAGAAGATGGTCAACAGCATTTCTTTCTGCAGAGACATTAGATATTGGCGGTGCAACTATTTCTTCAGATGGAACAGGTAGTATTGCTATTGCGGCCACAGGAGCAACATTACCTTCAGGATCAAAGGTTGTTGATCAACCAATAGTCCTTGGTGGCAAAACCAGTAAAACTGCGGCTAGACCGATACAATTTGTCAAAGTATTTGTGAGTGATGGTAGCACAAACAAAACAGACGCACAGTTCTTGGCAGGCACAGCAGATCTTACGTTAGAGTTCAATGGCACTGTGGAAGACGTTCCTGTTTACACTGAAGCAAATCAAACATTCACACTTACAAGCGGTAGCACTTTGGCATCAAACGCCGCTGGTGCAACTCTGTTCCAGTTTTAATTCAAAAAATCCATAAATACCTACATAAACATAAACAAAAGGAAATGCATCCGGTGAGTCCAATAAGGCCGGGCACAGAACTAGGATATGGCAGAAAAAACACCGGTACGAGTAGTCTTTAATGAGTCAAATGTTGCCACGGGATTAGCAGAATTCCAGTCGGGTGACGCGGTAGGCGTAGCATTTGGTGGAACAGGCCTTAACGCAATTGGTTCAGCAGGACAAGTCCTAAAAGTAAATGGGGCAGGTACAGGATTAGAATTTGGTGCAGAGGGTGATATATCAATCACTAACATAGTAGCACCTTCAAACGCAGATTTAACATTTTCAACATCAGGCACAGGAAACATAGTCCTAGATGCAGTAACAGTAAATGGCACAACTTTCAGTGCCGCAGATTCAACAAAAATAACATTCGCTGAAAGCGTTGACGTTACAGGAACTTTGACTGCAGGCGGATTGGCATATCCAACATCAGATGGTTCAGCAAACCAAGTTCTAGCAACAAACGGTTCTGGCACATTAAGTTTCATATCAGCGGCATCTACAGGTGATTTGACCTTTTCAGGATCAACAATATCAGCACCAAGTAATGCCGACGTATCAATACAACCTGGTGGTACAGGTGATGTTTTATTAAGTGCATTAAGAGTAAATGGAACAACACTAGACAGTTCAGACTCAACAAAAATTACAATAGCAGAAAATGTTGACGTCACAGGAACTTTAAGTGTAGCAGGTGCTTTAAGTTCATCTACAAGTTTAGCATTGGCATCTGGAGCAACAGTAACAGGTATTGCAGACGAAGACAACATGTCAAGCAACAGTGCTACGCTTTTAGCAACACAACAGTCAATCAAAGCATACGTTGACAGTGAGGTAGGAAGTATTTCTGCCACGTCAATTGTGCAAAACAATTCAAACGTTACTGTTGCAGATAGTGGATCGGGAACAATCACAGTAACAGTAGACGGATCTACTATTGGAACTTTTAATGCATCAGGTTTACAACTAGGCGGTTCGGGTGCAAGAGTAACAACTGTACTAGATGAAGATAATCTTAGCACTAATAGTGCTACCGCTCTTGCTACACAGCAATCTATTAAGGCATATGTTGACACACAGATTACAGCAGAAGATCTTGATATAACGGCTGATGATTCAACTGCGATAGCAATTGATCTAGATTCAGAAACGTTACACTTCGCAGGTGGCAACGGCATAAGCACGTCTGTCAGTGGTAACACAGTGACCACAGCCATTGATAGCACAGTTGTAACATTGGCCGGTTCACAAACTTTAACAAATAAAACTTTAACTAATCCAACAATTAATGCATTTAGTGGAACAGGCAACGGAAGTATTACTGGTTCACTGAGTATTGTAACAACAACCACAGATGATTCATTCTTAATAACAACGACAGAAGCATCAAACAGTGCGGCACCTGTTTTTACCTTGAAGAGAAACAGTGGTAGTCCAGCAGATGCAGATTACATAGGAAGAATTAAATTCAAAGGTGAAAATGATGCCGATCAGGAAGTACAGTATGGATCTATATCAGGAAAAATACTAGACGCTTCAGACAGTTCGGAAGATGGTGCGATAGAATTCAATGTCAAGAAAGCGGGTTCAAACACGATTGCAATGAGATTGAACAGCGACGCATTAAAATTATTAAACGGAACAACACTTGATGTTAACGGAGCAGTTACCGTCGACGGATCTGTGACTGCAACTTCAGTAACCACTAACGACATTGTATCCAATGGATCAAATGCAAGTATTAACATCACACCAGCCGGCACAGGTGGTGTAATCATCACTTCAGGTGGTGTTGCGTTCACTTTGCCAACCACTGACGGTAGTGCAGGTGAATTTTTGAAAACAGATGGAGCAGGTACACTGTCATTTGGTTCAAGTACCACAACTGCTTCAGACGATACACGGGTAGTCATAAAGAACAACAAGTCAGTAAGTACTTCTGCTAGGACCGTAGACTACTTCCAGTCGTCAAGTGCGGACATGGCATGGTACTTTGTGGCGTTAAACGATCTTACAAACGACCGTTCAAGTGCATCTTGTTTCACTGTCGCTCACAACGACACAGACGCTTTTATAAGTGGTCCAAGGGGTGGTGCATCAGACGCCAACAACTCATTGCCATCTACCACTGCAGACATATCCAATAGCCAGGTCAGGGTGAAGATTACAGCACCAAGTAATGATTCTAAAATAAGTTATTACAAGATTCCGATATCGAGAGCAAACACTTCCGACGCAACTGCAGGTGTCACAGTCACAACTTCTAACACAGATGTTGATTCTGCATCTGAAACCATAGACTCATTTGCACACGGCACATACAGGGCGGCAAAATACACCATACTAATAGACAACAATACAAAAACAGAAACAGGTGTCATAGAAGCACTTGTGGTGCATGATGGGTCCACAGCATATATTTCTCAGTATGGTATAGTGAACACAGGGAGCAACGATATGATCACATTGACAGCACAGATAGTCAGCACCAATGTTGTAGTGTCAGCGGCAGGCCTTGAACCAAATCTATCACTAAAAATACACAAAACTTTGTTATCAGATTCAATGACTGCTGTGTCAAATGGTAACCAGAAGATAATAGGCGCAACTACAGTAAGTTCCAGTGCCACAGCGTTTGACGACTTTGACTTAGACGATGCAACAGCGGCCATGTACTACGTTGTAGGCGGAAACGCAGGTGAAGGTCACTACAGTGTGTATGAAGTTTTCTGTGCAGGTGCACCGGGAGAAGCGACAGTAACACCGGGAACTTATGTGTCAACAAAAGGAACCACACAACTTGAATTTACAGCAGGATTCAAATCAGACGCTGACAACAGCCTACAGTTAAGTGTATCATCCACATCTGGTTCATCAACCGTAGTAAATGCGTACAGAATAAACGCTCTAGCAGAATAATACCAATTCTACCATAAATACAGCAATAATAACAACAATCATGTGGGAGATATGGAACCATGACAACAAGAAACTTTAGGGTTAATAACGGATTAGAAGTAGGTGATATCGTTATTTCAGCCTCAGCAAACACAATAACAGGCGGAACGACATCGGCACCGGCGGCAGACGGTCAATTCGCAAACAAGAAATACGTAGACGATTCAGTAGCGGCATTTTCAAGTAACGCTATTTCACAATTGAACTCAAACGTAACTGTAACTGACTCAGGAACAGGTAAAGTAGAGATAACAGCAGACGCAACAGAAGTGGCAGACTTCGCAGTAGCGGCAACAACAATCACAGCCACAGGTGCAATCAACCTTACAGCAGGAACAGACGTTGTAGTACCAGCAAACGTTGGAATCACATTTGGAACTGGAGAAAAAATTGAAGGTGATAGTACAGATTTAACAGTTACTTCAGGCGCTCTAATCAATTTAACAGCAACGACAGACGTTGCGATACCGGCTAACGTAGGTGTAACATTTGGTACACACGAAAAGATTGAATCAGACGATACTGACCTAACAATCACAGTTGGATCAGGTGGAGATATCAACATTGGTCAAGATATTGGAATGACTTTTGGAAACGACGGTGAGAAAATCGAAGGTAATGGTACAAAGTTAACAATCGCATCAAGTGACGCAATTGATTTAACTGCAACGACAGACGTTGTGATACCAGCAGACGTTGGTTTAACATTTGGTACAGGTGAAAAAATTGAGGGTGATAATACAGACCTTACAATAACATCAGGTGCTAAAATTAATCTTACAGCAACATCAGACGTACACATTCCTAATGACGTAGGAATTGCCTTTGGTGCAGGTGGTGAGAAGATTGAATCAGATGGTACTGATTTAACTGTAACATCAACAGGCCTGTGTACTATTACAGCAACAGGTAACACAGTTATTACTAACAACGCCTTAATAAGCGGTAACCTTGTGTTGACAGGTAACTTGACTGTAAACGGATCGACAACAACAGTCAGTTCAACAAACACAACAATAGCAGATAACTTAATTGAACTTAACACTGGTATATCAGCATCAACTAACGATGCGGGTATCATCATTGAGAGGGGTTCAACAGGTAACAACGCGGCAATCGTTTGGGATGAATCAGCAGACAAATTCGCAATGGGTTTAACAACTTCAACAGCGGCTGACAAATCAGGTGGTATAACTGTATCAGTAGGAACGCTATTAGCGAACCTAGAAGGTACAGCAACAGCGGCACAGTATTCTGACGTCGCTGAAAGATTTGCATCTGACTCAGTATACGCACCAGGAACAGTTGTTGCATTAGGTGGCGCAGAAGAGATCACACAGGTAAACGAAGAAGCATCAGACGAAGTGTTTGGTGTTGTTTCTAGCCTAGAACAAGCGGCATTCAAAATGAACGGCGGAGCAGGTAACGACAACACTCACCCTTACATCGCAATGACAGGTAGGGTTGACGTAAAAGTTATCGGTACAGTGAACAAAGGTGACAGACTTATTTCTGCATCAGTACCTGGATACGCTAGGGCGGCTCAAAAATCAGAATGCACAGCATTCAACGTGATTGGTAGAGCATTGACTAGCAAATCAGAAGCGGGACAAGGTTCAGTATTAGCGGCAGTGAGAACTAGTCACTAATAAATATTCATACTTTTTAGTAGAATCAAAAGGCGGTCTTCGGATCGCCTTTTTTTTTACACAATTAAATCTAATATAGTTTGTAACTTACCTTTTATACTTTTATTATTGAGTGTATTTTTGAGACCCATATGTAAGTTTTTGGGCCAGCATTCAAAAGCAGTCCAACAGTATCCTGAATGTTCATCGTTAAGTTTAGGTATGAATTCAGATTCTATCGCGATGAGATATGTGTGAAAGAAAAACTTTTGATCATTTGATGTGAACATCTCTAACGGTATAACTTTTTTAAATTTGGGCAGACTACCGGTTTCTTCTTCTATCTCACGTTTCAGTCCTTCGAAAGCGGACTCAGTGAATTTAGATTTACCGCCAACCAATCCCCACATGCCTTGTGTTTTCTTATCAGTCCTCTGCAAGAACAGGAAACGTTTAGTGCTTGTTGCGTAGAACAGGGCACCTGAACAAACTATGTTTTCTTTCATGCTATATTATAACAATTATGGAGTAGTGGCGTCAAATGATGAGTTGTATCCTGGATCTGCTCCACCATCCAGTACAATGCTCCAATTACCTTGCGTGTACACGCCCTCGTAAGATTTCACCCATTCTGTACCATTGAATCTGTATTGAATTCCTGTGTTTGAGTTGGTAACATAGTGTTGTGTGCTGTCCGGATTAGAAGCATCAAAGGATATGTTCCATTTACTTGTTGTGCTGTTGTATTCTATAATATCACCCACACTGGCTACAAGCGTACCCCAAGTGGCACTTTGGTAAGTTGATGTTGAATCACCTACGTCATCTATGACCAAATATCTATCACCATTTGTTGGTGTACCTGGGTCAAATGTTGACGGATTTATAATCTTCTTAACAGCGGTTAGTGTGTTGCTTGGTATTGTGTCATCGTCTATTGTATACAATAATATTGTGTCATCTAGTGATGTTGTTGCTATGGTTCCTATTATTTCATTACCGTTTGGTTGTGTTAATCTTATTTGTGATGTGCCGTTTGTGACCTTGCCGTATTGATCTAGTAACACTTTCCAGTTGACTGCTGGGCCAAATGTTTCAAATGGATCAAAATTTGTTGGTGCATTTGCACCTGAATAGAATCCGTCACCACCTGACTTGACATTAGTGCCTGTTGAACCCAATAATCTCAGTTGATTTCCTGTCACCAACAATCCAAAATTGTTTGGTGTTATGTAACTTCTCGAAACAAGTTCTCCATCTATCAATCCTTTTGCTATACCACCGTCGTCGTCGTATATGCTCATTATAATTTTTTGTATGACACCTAGTTTTTTCACTTTTACTGGCGGTGATAACCATATTGGCATTGAGAATGTTAACGTGGCAATATCTATTTCCGAATCTGCCCCAACCGGTATTGTTCTCGAACTAAATGTAGTTCCTGTTAATTCTACATAACTTAAACTAGTCCAGTCAATGTAGTTGTCCGTTTTCTGTATTTCAAAATCTGGGTTGAACAAGTATAATATTTGTTCCATAATCTGTAATTTTTGGTCTGTGTTTGTTGTCCATATATCAGCAGATACTTCCAATCTAAAAGGTGATGGCATGACTTTTTCTATAGTATAACCAGCACCTAATTGGCTTGTATAGTTGCCATCTGAATCAACATCTCTTTCTTTTAAATGTTGTTTTTCAATATGATAAGGATTTTGCATTCTATCTCTGTCATAATTTAATTCTCTAACATATGCGGCAATTCTTGGTGCATACTGTAATGCATTCTCTGAATTATTTCTAATAATGTTTGCTACTTGTCTTGTTGGATCTCCGTAAACCACAGGCACCGCTCGCAGATTTACTGCTCCGTCCTTGCCTCTGCCAGTCTCCACAGAGAAGTTACTCAATATCCTAATAAATTGAGTAAGAAATTTTCTAACTTGTCCTTCGTAAAAGTGTAGCATTCTTAATTGTCAGCCTTTGGTTTCAGAGCATCTGCCAATGACTGTCTTTGTGTAACTGTTAAACCGTTTATAGTCGATTCTGTCGTATTGTTTACAAAACTTGTCTTGTAGTTTCCTCTAGAATCATTGTTAGTTGTAGTTATTCTCACAGAGTCCTCAATTTTAACCCATCTGGCTCCGTCATAACGGAATAATCTGTTAGGCAAGAAGTCTGTCCTTAAGAAATAGTCACCTTTGTCCACACCCGATGTTGGGAAAGATATCCCAAATCCTGCTGGATTTCCGTTTGGTGCAACACCATCTCCATCTATATAAAATCCGTAATGTGAACTAGCCGGAGTATCAACAGTTGCATTAACTGTCCTATCGGTACTTGCTCTTTGGTCTTCTGTGTTGACATTTTCAGTCCTGATGTTACCCCTTTCATCTATAGGTGCAACGTAGTATTGTTTGTAATTGAATCCTGCCTTTGGAGCATCCGCTTCTGCCTGTGCAACAACTTGATCGTTAATTGTTTTTTCTCTGTTGTAGGTGCTCATGTAACTTGCCACAGATCCTTCAGTAGTTGCGTCGCCAAGTATGTCTCTGAACTCTTGTGAATCTACTAGAGTTTTCATTTTTAACCTAAGTAGATGAGGCCACCATGATGCTGAAAACCCTTCTGCCGCCCTGTTTACATCTTCTACAACGTAGTATCTTTTTAGTGCGATAGGAATGCTTTCATCTAATGAATAATCTTCTTTCATGTGCGGGAATTCTATAACATCTCCTGCCATTGGCTTCCTGCCAAGTCTTTCAACTATGTCGTTTAAATGCACTGTGAGAAATAATGTGTCGTTCTGTAAAAACATTCCAAACTGAGATAAATTGAAGTCAGCGTCCTGTACATTATAGATCCCCCTTACAACGTAAACATCGTCGTCATATTTTCTATCCCTGTTTTCTAAGAATAATAAATCTTGTATGGTTCTTTCGTTTAGGCTGTCACCAGAATATTGCGGTTGTGTGGGACTTGCCGCTCCGTCTTTGTTTGTGTCACCTTGATCATATGGACCTACGTATTTGTGGAAGTGTAAGTCTGTTCCTCCCACTGTGAACATCTCTTTGATGTTACGATCGAAGAACTTGTAGTCATTGCCCTTTTCAGGCTTAAAAATGGATAATCTTGGCATATCATACATATTTATTGCACAGGCAATGACTATAAATATGAGTATGTCAGAACTACAAACAGGACAACAGGAAATTTTCGATTACGTTAAGAACAGTCTCGGTGACGGGATGATTGACGTGGAATTAGACCCAAAACACTATCAAACGGCACTGGAAAGGGCAGTAAATAAATTCAGACAAAGATCTTCAAATGCTGTGGAAGAATCATACGCATTCTTAGAATTAAAGAAAAACCAAAACAGTTACATACTGCCAGATGAGATTATTAATGTGAGGAATCTGAACAGGAGAACAGTTGGTTCAAGAACAGAAGGTGGCGAAGGTGGTACATTGTTTGAACCATTCAACCTAGCCTACACAAACACATACCTTTTGAGGGCAGGTGCAACAGGTGGATTAGCAACTTACTATGCATTCGCTTCCTACCAAGAAATGATTGGAAAAATGTTTGGAAGTTTCATCCAATTCCACTTTGATGTTGCTACTAAAAAACTGACTATCACACAAAGGCCAAGAGCAGATGATGAAACTGTATTGATGCACACTGACAACTATAGACCTGACATAACATTATTCAAGGACATTTATTCCAAACCATGGATCAGAGATTACACACTTGCTGTGTCTAAAATAATGTTGGGTGAAGCAAGAGGAAAATTTAATACTATTGCAGGTCCACAGGGTGGCACAACACTTAATGGTGATGCTCTAAAACAAGAAGGTCAAGCAGAAATTGATAGACTAGAACAAGACCTAGGCAATTTCGCAGAAGGTGGAACTCCACACAGTTTTGTTATTGGTTAATACCAATCTAAATCTTTTTAAATAAGTGTGTCATGACGGACTCCAGATACAAGAAATATGAAGATTGCGATATAGACGAACTAGAACAAATTGTAAATGATCTAGAAAATATGTCTATCAGTGCATTAAAAAGTAAAAAGTTAGACATAAGAAAATCTATACTGGGTGCGGTAAAAGAAGCAAAATTAGTCATTGAAAAACGTATAAAAAAATAGTATA
>Ga0115011_10003307_pt1 | contig 10961 bp, 23 predicted proteins | sample TroAtlMetagenome_2_FD_88705 | JGI IMG/M metagenome (GOLD analysis project Ga0115011, IMG submission 88705) | Marine eukaryotic phytoplankton communities from Atlantic Ocean - Tropical Atlantic ANT8 Metagenome | ecosystem: Environmental > Aquatic > Marine > Oceanic | place: Tropical Atlantic... | reverse complement strand
TTTCCAGATGTGATCAAAAAATCTTTGTTCCAATTCTGGCTTATATAATCTTCGAGCTACAGTTTTAGCAACTCTTTGATAAGCCTCTTTTGGTGATTCCCCGTTTATTAGGTATCCACCTGATATGGTTTTCTTGTAAATTTCATTATCTCCCCAAGAAGGGTAGTCAACTCCTTTTTTCCACGCGCTATTCCAGCTCATTTTTTATATTTTTTTTTTGATTTATCCGCTAAGGCTCTTGCAGCATCAAACCCATTTGTAATAACATATGGGTAAAAATGTTCTTTTTCCCAATGCTCCCTATACTCAAATCCCCCTGAAAATTCTTCTTCGCACTGGCTGCATTTTATTATTTTTTTCTTCATAACAAATATAAAGCATAACCTATACTTACGTTAATATTAACAGCTACTAAGTTCCACTGTTTAGCTACCCATACTTGGGGTATACAAATTATTCCCCCTATAACATATGTGACGGCACCTATATTGTCATAGCTCATAAGATATGGACTTATCATTATAAAGCCCGTACCCATATATCCTAATCTATTAGCTAATCTTTCTTTTGCAGATAATCTTCTATCTTGAACTAGTAGCCTTAAAAAGGATCTTTTCCACCTAAATTCACAACTAATGCAAGTCTTTTTCCCAGCGTGTTTAAATTTAGAAGGTTCTTTTCTATGTTTACATATATTGCAAACTCTGCTTTTATTTTCTTTTTTATTAAATATCTTTGCCATTACCAAATATCTTCAAAATCTTCCCCTTCATTAGCCTTAGAATAATCGGTTGGTCTAACAGAAAAGAAATCAGTATGAGTGAGACCACCAGTAAGATGGTAAAACCAATCGAGCTTTGAGGCAGATCCTGCGTCGAATTTAAAGTAGGTCCCGTGGTTCCCGTAACCGAGCTCCACGAGCTTCTCATTAAGTCGTTTTGATATAAACTGTTTAAGATCATATGCTTTTAAATTTTCTATATCCCCTAACTCAAACATCTTATCTATATAATTATGTTCTGCTTTGAGCATTATTTCTGCAGCTTTTATTATATCTTTTTCACATTTATCTTTTAATGTTTTATCTTCTTGACACATATGCCTAAAAAGTTGACAACCCATTTTTGAATGCAAAGATTCATCTCGCACACTCCATTTCATTTGTTGTCCTATCCCTTTTAAAAGATTTCTCATTTGAAAACTATATAAAATAGCAAAAGCAGAATATAAGCTAACTCCTTCAGCAAAAGCAGAAAAAATAGCCAAGGATTTTGCGATGCCAACCGACTCAGTTCCTTCATAAGCGACGAGGTTATCAAATCGTTCCATAGTCGCTTTATCTTGTAAAAATGCTTCAAAGTCTTCAAGGCCTAGTGTTTCATTTAAATAACTGTATGCTACCGCGTGGATTGTTTCTTGGGAACCAAACATCATGGCCATTTGCTGGATTTCATGTTTAGGGAACCAACTAACTACTTGTTGAGTCCAATAATCCGAAACAGCACACTCTGTTTGAGCAAACCCTAAAAGGATATTTCCTACTAGGTTTTTTTCTCCGTCGGTAAGTTTTTCGTTCCAATCTTTTACATCTCCCGACATAGGTATCTCAGTATGTAACCAAAACGCTTGTGCTTGTTTAAGCCAGCCTTCTGTATAGTATTCGGGGTATTCAAAAGGCTTGTAAGCAATTCTTTTATCAAATAGTCCCATCTTTTTCTTTCTCTTCTTTTGATTCTTGTTTTTCTGTTAAATCTTCTTTTAATTTTTCTAACGCTTTATTATAACCCGGTAAGTTTTTTACCAACTCCATAGTGCCTATAGATAAATCTTTAAGATTAGTTAATTCTTGTATAATTCGATTAAGAGCTGCACCCATAGACTCAATTTTATTGTGCATTTCTATAAGTTTGGATTCTTTCATTGTAATATATGTTTATTTAAAATAATTGGGCTTGCATCAATATTATTTTGTACCTCTATATGGGTATCTTTAATAGTAATAACAGGTTCTAAATCTATAAATCTTCTACTAATAATTTGTCCCTTTTCATTTCTTACGACACTTTTCTTAATAAAAGTTTTCTTGTAATTAGCAAGAACGTATTCTTTTATTTTATTTTGTTGTTGTTCAATCTCATTCATAATGTATAGTTAAACATAATTCTACGAATGGTAAGTATAATACGTGCTCTGTAAAAGTATCCTCCGGATAGCTTCTAAGTCCTATAAGAACACCTGGATATAATCCCATACTAAGTTCCCAGCCTTTCATTATATTGTTGATTTAAATAATAGTTTAACATCTTCATGTGATGGTTTACTCTTTCTCTGTAATGTTCAGGTAACGTAAATTCCGTGTTTTCTATGTATTCCGACAATATCTTTATATTTTATAATCTTGTTATTAACCAATTGTTTAATCTCTTTGTCTAGTAATCTTTTTGCATACATCATTCTCGCTTCCTTCTTCTTTGCCCTTTGATCAGCGTCATCGTCTGGTCTACTTCCTTCTGATTTTGCGGCTTGTAAAGCGTCTTTCCAATCTTGTTTTTTGTAAGCCATAATTTAAATAGTTTCCATCTTATAGGAAAAGACTCATTTGCTCTCCCTTTACATTCAATTATATAATCTTTCCCCACAAAGTCAGGAGTATATTTAATGCCTAATACGTTTTTTTGTCCTCGGTTATTATATTCTCCTTTTCCATTTGCTTGTTTTTCAAAAGACTTATTTTTAAAATTAAAACCTTCTATTAATTGAAAAACTTGATTTTCATAGCCTTCAAATAATTTATTTTCTTTTAAAGCTAAATACGTGTACTTTTCAAGCCCAGATGCAAAAGTTATATTATCACAAGTTATTTTTTTAGACTGGACTGGCCCTCTTTTTTTAGATCGCCTTTTCATGTTGTGTTTTGTGTCCAATTAATTCCTAAAGTTTCTGGAGGCCCTGGCTCCGGATAAGCACTCACGATTTCAGGGTCTATTACTTTTATGTCTTTAAGATAACATTCTTCAATCTCATCGCGCAATACAGAGCGTGCTTTTTCAATATAGTTAACAGCATCCATTAGCTCTTCTTGCAGATGATTCAACCATACGTCAAGACTTTGATCGTCTTTATCTAAGCCTACACCGTATTTTTTATAACCTACCTCAGAGCGCCTTAAGATTTTTTCAATTACGCTCTCTATTATTTTGTCTTTTCTAGCTTTCATTTTTTACAAATGTTCCGTTAATCATTCTCCCAGTTCTGCTATGTATTTCACCATAAGCAGATTGAATACAACTCTCAATACTAACTCCGTTAAATTCGGCGAGATTAGTGAGAACAACAACGATATCGCCAACAGCGTCGACAATATCATCTTTGTTATTTTTAAGTACAGCTTCTGATAATTCCCCTGCTTCTTCATATAATTTAATTAATTGTGTTTTTATATCGCCTTTAGTATATATATTACGATCTCTAGCCCACTCTCTAATCAGCTCAAATTGGTCTTGATGGGAATATGGCTTTTTTTGTGCATTTTTTATCTGATTCTCATAAGTTTGGAATACTCCCGCCTCTGACATAGCTTTGTTATAAATATAGCAGGTTGAGGGACCAAATTGGCTTGCATGTATATTGCTTAATATCCATTCTATTTTATCTTGAGTATCCAATTTGAATGTCCCATAGGTTGTTTCAATAACTAAATCCGCTAAAAATTCTGCATCAATATCAGTTAGAGAGGTTTTAAATGTTGTAGTTGCTTCTGACGAAGAATGTGTTTTCATATAATTTGATTTAAATAATTCTTTATAAGGCTTTATATCTATTTTATATCCTAAATCTTTTTGCAAAACTCGTTCTGCTTCTGATGCCTCTTTTATGTCGTTAGTTTCAAACAACACTTCATATTCTCCCGACTTATATCCTTGGTCTTCTTCCACTCTTTTCTTAATATTAGTTGTGCAACCAATTTTTTTACCTGGAATATGATAAATTTTATATTTTCCACTTTTTATTGCTGTTTCCATTATATTATATTTAAGTTCCTACTGATAATCTTGCCCTAATAGGCGGATGCGGATGGTAGTCTATAACATTTGCATCTTTATGTTTCGGTAATATTAATTTATTAAATGTCCATTCCGTAGATTCAATTCTAATACCTTCTTTTAATTCTAATTTAGGTAATGAATTTAATTTCCGCTCTAATTGTTTTTTAGCTTGCTCTTGGTGATTATTATATAAATGACAATCCCCTAGATTGCCAATTAATTGTCCAGCTTTTAGGCCAGCTCCTTTAGCCAGCATCTCTAATAATAAACCATACATTATAATATCATAAGGTAATCCTAAAAACACATCTGCAGATCTTTGTTGCCACATTAAATCTATTTGTGAATCTCTACAATATATTTGAAAGCCGTAATGGCATGGAGGCAATACCATATCATCAAGGTCCCCCGGATTCCAAGCATTAACCAGTAAGCGTCTTGACGTCGGGTCCTCCTTGATGTTTCTGACCAAGACAGCCAATTGATCAACACCACCAAAACCGCGCCACTGATAGCCATATACCTTACCCAAAGATCCGTCTGTTCTACCAGATCGTTTGTAATCTGGATCCCAATACCTAACCCCGTGCTTATGCAAATAGTCAAGGTCAGTTTTACCGCGAAGTATCCAAAGAAGTTCCGTAAGCGCATGATTGAAATATAATCGTTTAGTTGTTAATAAAGGAAACCCCGTTGCCATATCGTGTCTTATCGTTCTCCCAAACACAGATAAGGTACCTGTTCCTGTCCTATCTTCTTTAGGTTTTCCGCCGTACAAAATACCTGCCATCAAACCTAAATATTCTTCTTCTATATTAATCATTTCTTTTATCGTAATAATATTTTTTTGATATTTCTAGTTGTTGATGAATATTATGTATAGTGTACACATTAGGGGATATATAGGCTTTCTCACCTCTTTTATATGGCCCTAAACACACACTAATCCGCCACTCCTCAGGGAACATACCTGTTTCTGTAGGTACGGGACTGATACGTATATCATTGTCTATACAATATTTATGCCATATATCTGCATCTTTGTTTGCAGTATAACACTTATTGAAGGCATGGGTTAACCCTTTATAATTTGATTTCTTTTTTACACCGCTTCCCATGGCATTGCTTCTTGTGTTATGTCTTCTAAAGGAATATAGTTGCCGCTAACTTTATCCCATTTAAAATGTGCTTCCGCTTGGTTTTCTCCTAAGTTTTGAAATTTTACTTTAAGAACTTTTACTTTTACAGTTCCTTTAGTGTAATCTCTATGAACCAGCAGCCCATGATATGAGGCGTCGTACCATTCGCCTCCCCCCTTTATATTGTACATGTTTGGCTCATCCAACGTACCGTCTTCTTTTTTATACATTTTAGTAGGGTGAGCTACTACGACTACTAACACATCATGCTTTTTAGCAAAAGCTTCTATCCTTGTTAAATATTCCATTGTAGCATCAGGAATGCTCATTTTCTCTGCTCCCCGCATTTTAACTTTATTGTAAGGATCAATTACTAAACATTTTATGCCTTTTCTTTTAACGAGCTCTGCCCCTTTAGTTAAAACTGAATCTAAATCATATCTTTCATTCTCAATAAAATAAAAGTTATCATTCACCACTTGGGTAACTTGATTCCATTTTTCTGAATTAATATCTACCTTAGAAGGCATCCAGTCGCCTACTTTACGCATTAATTTATGGGCATGTAAAAAGGTGGGTTTATTTTCTGGAGATGCAAATGCAGTTTTCCAGCCATATTTTAATTGGTACCCCACCACCATTCGATCAACAAAATCAGACTTACCAGAGCTAGGGACGCCTGTAACGGTGATGAATTGCCCTGTATAAGTACTGAATATGCTATCAAAGTTATTAAGACCGATTTGATACCCAGGCTTAAAGCCTTCGTGAATAAATTCTTCCAGTTCATTATTTATATCATTTAAAGTTACTACATTCTCCAGAGGAACAGGAGAAGCTTGATCAATAAGGCGCTTGAGCATACTATTGCCGTAGCCCAACAAATATTCATTAGCGTCTTTGTGATCGCCAAAGCTAATTGTATAGCAGACTTCCGCTCCAAAACGTCTGATGAGTTCTTGCTGCAAATTTTGTCCAGCCTCATCTCCGTCGACTGCAAGTATAATTTTGGATTTGTCCTCGAAATATTCAATGCAATTGTCAAGGTAATCAAGGTTAAGCCTATTAAGAGTAGCTCCGTTTGGTACACTGACAACAGAGTCCACTTTAGCTTCCATAAAAGATAAAGCATCCATTTCGCCTTCCACAATAACCACATAGTCATGCCCAATGGTACTATCAAGATTATAGAATATCTTCTCTGCTCCTTTAACCAGTTTAAAATTCTTTCTTCCATCTCTATATTTTATATTTAAAAGTTCATTATTTATAAAATAATTAAATTGGATTGTATTTTCTACTTTGTTAGTCTGGGGCATCCATTCTTGCCCCTCAGTTATTTTGCTTTTAATTAATGTTTTTTGGCTTATGCCTCTTGACTCAAACCATTTAACAACTTTATCAGTAAGCAAAACATTATTTTTCCATTCAGGCTTTATATAAACTTTATCTATAGTTCCTTTACGCTTAAAAGTATGTAATTGGAAAACCTCATCACAGTTCATACAGGTGCCTAACCCTCTCTCCCAATCGTACATAGCACATTTAGCTTTTTGATTAGCAGGTTTTCTATCAGCAGAGCAAAGAGGACAAATGCCCTCTTTTTTCCCTACTGTAAGATCATATTGGTTGAATTGGTCGATTAAAAACCCATTGATTTCAGTTGTATTCATATCAATCTATTATTAATGTGACTAATCCATCTTCGTCATATTCAATATAAATATAATCTTCTTCTTCCATCTAGAATGGTAAATCCGGCTCCACCGCTTTTGCGTCAGACATATTTTGTAGCATTTCTACATTTGTTTGCCTTCCGTCTTGATTAGCATTAGAAACATTTTGTCCATCCGTCCAGACAACTTTAACATTACCTAAAAAAGTTTTTGGCTGCTTAGCTTCTCTTTCTTCTTTGGTTTGTTCAGTTTGAATATATCCTGAATCACCATATTGACCCAGTTCATTATTGATTACTACAGTAAGCGGATAATATTTACCCTTCTTACCTTCAAAAATCTTTGATTTATCTATTTTAGTTAAATCAATACTACCTGAAATAATACTTGCCATTAATATGTATTTACTGTATTAAACATCCTACGCATTTGCACTTTAGTTGCACCTGTAGTTCTTCTGAGATTGTCAATCGCTTTTACATGAGTTTGATTTGTGTAAAAGTTGTTTTCACTTGTGGTAACTCCGGTTACATCACAAGTTCTTTTTCTAGTTCTCGCCATAATATAAAATTAAATTAAAATTAAAGTGTTTTGGAGATATAATATTGGCTAAAATCTCCGTCGCCATTTACAAAAAATTCATTATATGCCTGCACCGCTAAAGCTACTTTGTTCTCTCCTGATTGTAAAAACTTTTCACTACAGTCGAATAAGCCTAACTGATGGGTCTTTTTATCTATAACTATAAATATTAACTCGAAGCCGAACATGTGTGAGTATATGTAAGCTTGACTATCGTAATTAAATTTATAAGCTGAGCTAACGAATGAATTTATATTACTTGTTGTTTTTAAGTCTATGACTAGCTGTTGACTATGATTCACTATATCAGCTTTTCCTTTCCATGTCATACCCTCTAGTTCTACTAATCCGGGTTTTTCATATTCAACTGCTCCTCCTAAAATCATATCTTTAAAGAGTTCATTCTCCATTACTTTATCTCTCATCAATTCAATCTTATCTGCTTCACTCTCTAATAAGCATATATCTTCTCCAGCTATTTCTTTATAAGCTTTTGTATTCCTTGTAGAGGATTTCACTATTTTATATTTATCCAATTTATTAGGTTCTAATATGCAAGTGTGAAAATATCCTCCAATTACAAAATTGGGATTAGGTGGAGAGGGTTTTTTAAAGTCTAAAGGATTTGTAAGTAGTGCACTTATATCACTATTAGAAAGAAATTGTTTACCGAATTCTCCATAATAATGTTCATCACTTTTTAACTTTTTAAGGATTTTTTTATTATCCATCAACTAATTCTTTTAAAGTATTAGGTTCTATATCATATTTATCTTGTAGTGTTTTCATCAGCCCACCATTGGATAGAAACTTTCTAGCTTGGTCGATATTAGTGTCGTTGATAACAGGCTTGCTGCCGTTTGCTTTTTTAAAGTCGCTGTTTTTAACCATAGTATTTTTACCATGTGTATTGGTTGCGTCCGCGTCTGCTGTGTCATCAATTAACAATAAATTACCTAAGGCATATTTCTTACCATAAGAGGATGCTGCACCAAATCTTTGGGGCATTTGTTGGCCTTTAGCATTTAAATCAACTCCTACTATAGCTGTAGCAAATAATTCGTCCCCTGACTTATTATCAACGATGGTTGCTGTCGAATGAATCATAGGGAAGTCATTACCTAAAGTCAAGTTTTCTTTAACAGTAAAATGGACTTCATACTTAATGTTTAGTGGTTTTAAACCTTCGAGAATATCCTCTGCTGACCGGAAATTATATTTCCCGAAAGAGTTGAATCTTGACTTTTTAGCTTTAAATTCTTCTTGAATTTTACTTAATTTTTCTCTTATATTCATGATTGGTTGTTATTTGGTGTTTGTAATAGATTCCGTTTTTATAAAATACTTTTATACCATCTCCTTCTGTAAATGTTATATTTTCAAAATGTCCCAGTGTTTCCATTATTAATTTATTAAATCATAAATAATTCCATTCTTTTTAAAAACTCTTCTGTTAGACCATTTATCTATTTTACCTAAAACAGTAAATGCATCTGTGGTATTAATTTCAGATGTATTATATATTTTTTTAGATATATCAATACCTTTTCCCGTTAGTTGTTCTTGAGTAATAGGTAGATATTTGCCTCCTGAGATAGCAGCTCTATTACTTATAGTGTAATTAGCCTTTTTTTCACGAGGTGCATTTTCTTTAAATTGATTAGGTGATGTATCACTATGTTTGACATATTGTAATTCATCTGTTGCTGTTAAGCAACTTTGATATTTTGTTTTAAAGTTGTACATAATATTATAGTGCAATTTTTGTTAAAAGGGACCTTAATCTTGATAAATTTTCAAATTAACTTCTGCCCAGTCGTAAACTTTAGATTGAGACTTTATTCCGTTAGTTGCGACAAAGAAAGCTAATTCATTAAGGGCATCCTCGTTTGTTTTAAGCTTATATAAAAGCCTTTGTTTTTGTTTTCTAATAGTTTGCGCTCTAGCTCCAAAAAAACGTGCAATTTCGCTTATTTTTTTAGGTTTAGAATATATATCATCTAAGCCGTAAAACATTTTAAACATTAAATGATATTTAGGTACGTATTTTTCTAACCAACCATCAAGGTAATCGCCTAGTTTTTCATAGTCGTAATCATAGACCTCATCTTCCAAGATAGATAAAACATCGGTGTCAAACCATTGGGGGAATAGAACTGATATAAATCCAAACCCTGAAGAGTATCTTTTTTTATCTTCATTGTTCCATATACCTTTAATTGGTTTCCCTGAACCATCTAGATTCATTTTTATTTGATCGCTTAATAAACCTTTAATACTAATTGATAGAAATTTGCTAATTGCTTTATCTTTATCTTCTTGTGTATCTAGTGTTTTAATATAATCCCATTTAATTTTTCTCCATGACCTCAATAAAGCATAAAATGCTTCTTGGGTAAGATCGTTAATATTCATTATCCCAATAGCTGCGTATTCTTTTGAAAAGGAGTTAGCAATATTGCTAGCAGCTTTAAAGTAATTTCTAGGGATGTTAGTTTCTGTGGATATAGTATCCAAGTCGAGCATATTTAGACTATATATTTTTTTATTAAAATTCTTCATATGTTTAATAATTTGAGTCGTCGGCTATATTTTTTTATAAGTTTAGCCTTGAGTTTTAGCTCATGTACATTAATTCTGTTTCTAGCTTCTCCTAATAGAACAAGATCAACAATTTCATCTCGTAATATCATTATCTCATTAAAGAGATAACTTCTATGCTTAGAGGTCCTACTTTCAAAATCAATTTTTAGTTTTCCTATTTTTATGACCATTTTTAGTAGATTTTCTTTCTTGTTTTATTTTATCTCTTATACCAAATACGTTAGTAAAGACGAAATGTTTATATAATTTGTATGCACTCATAACCAGTTAATTATTATGTTAATTGATATTAATATATTTGTTATCACAGCTTGTGCTATTAATAACGTTCTAACAAATGCTACTGCATCTGCATTTTCTTCAGCTTTTTCTCCAAGAGCTTTAGCCCATATTCTCCATTGTTTTCTCATACATAATTCCAAAATCCGTCAATCTTTTCTATCCATGTTATTCCACTTTCGTTGAACCATCTAGATTGATCTTTGTTAAAACTTTTAGGTAATTCACCTATTTTGTATCCTTTAAAGGTTACTTCTTCACCAGATACTGACTTTAATTTTCTTTCCATTTGTTAAATATTTATTGATTAGAGGCACCGAACGGATTCGAACCGTTGTATAAGCTTTTGCAGAGCCTTGCCTAGCCACTCGGCCACAGTGCCATTTTTCTATTCGTAATCTCTTAAACATTTAAAGAGAGGATGACGATAAGAGCCTGCTGGGGTCTTTTGGAAATAAGTAAAAGTGGCGGTTTTGCCAATATACCATTCTGCAATGTCATACATTTTAGTTAGTATAGGCATTTTATCCATTACTGGCATGCCGAACTCTATACCGTTAGCGTCTCGTGCAAGAAATTTGCCGATTGTGCCAGTTCTTTTGCCTTGACCTTCCACCCACCCGATAATCTCGGCT
>Ga0115011_10003306_pt1 | contig 10964 bp, 16 predicted proteins | sample TroAtlMetagenome_2_FD_88705 | JGI IMG/M metagenome (GOLD analysis project Ga0115011, IMG submission 88705) | Marine eukaryotic phytoplankton communities from Atlantic Ocean - Tropical Atlantic ANT8 Metagenome | ecosystem: Environmental > Aquatic > Marine > Oceanic | place: Tropical Atlantic... | reverse complement strand
TGTCCCGTAGCTGAAGTGCCAGCTCCACCAGCCACTATAGTCAGAGCACCTTGCGAAGTCACAGTTCCTGCAAGGGATCCTGCAGTTCCAGCAGCAGTAGATAACTGATTACCGTATGCTGAAACATCACCGATGTCAGGTCCAGTTGTATCAATAGCATCACCTTGAGTAAATGCCTGAGTGAAGCTGAACGATTCGCCTGGATCATCCTGTACTGCAGCAATAGTTCCAGGAGCATATACACCTGAAGTTATAGTACCAGCTGATATGGTATTAGCAGTGGTTCCATCAGTTGTATCTACGTTATTACCCGTGATACTAAATGAAGAACCAATTCTCTGCATTTGTGTTGCTGCAGCATTAACTGTTAGCTGAACACTAGAAGTCATACGCGACGTTATATCTGCACGAGCAGCAGGTGCCAAACCCAAGAGCATAATAATAGGAAGTAATTTTTTCATGCTTTTAGACATTTTTACCTACAAGTATATAGGTTCGCTAAACACTCCATAATATGTTCGGGATGTACCATTTGCTGAAACCCAAGTCTATGGTTAAATAGTAGTGTCGCCGAAAGGGACAACACACTAAACCTAGCTTATTTAAGGAGGCTATCATGACACAACTACAGAGATATTCTGCTGCAGACATTCCTGCATTGATGGAAAAGATCACAAGAAATAGTATCGGTCTCGATAATTACTTTGATGATTTTTTCAAACTTCAAACACCTAATAACTATCCGCCCTACAATTTGGTTCAGTTAAATAACCATGAATCAAGATTGGAGGTTGCACTTGCGGGGTTTAAGAAGGATGAGGTTAAAGTCTATACAGAGTTTGGAAAACTACATGTCGAAGGCATCAAGGAAGATAAAAAATCAAATGAAGAGTTTACACACAGGGGACTTGCACCACGTTCCTTTACACGTGCTTGGACACTCTCCGAAGATTGCGAAGTACGACAGGTCGTATTTGAAGATGGACTCTTATCCATAGAACTTGGTAAGGTCGTTCCAGAGCACCACTCAAGGAAGGACTACTTGACAGGTTCATAGTTTGAATATATAATTAGGTCTTAACGCCTATGATTTTTAAATGAAGAAACTTTTTCGGAAGTATCTGAAATTAGTATCAAAGATAAACGAGAGGCATTATTGGCCTCTCTTTATTTTTCTCTCATTATACTTTGTTGTACCATATAGTGAATTTGTAGTTACTGCATTAATACTTTTATACTTTAGATTTGAAAAGGTCTTTCGTAAGTTAGGTGGTAAAATTACAGCAGTTCTTCCTGAATGGTTGAGAGTAGGTGGATCTGTTATCTTTTTTCTTGTGATGTTAGATGATACATTGATGTATCTTTCTGTTATTGCAGTAGCATATTACAGTAACAAGAAAGCAAAGGAGTTAACAGATAAAGATAAATCATGAAGAGAACTCCTGGAGATATAATTACACATCCTTTATGGATGCTGCCAGTTATGATGATAGGTTTGTTCGCATTCATTGAGGGTCTGCATACTATGGCACATCTCCACGGAGAGATAGATGTTCATGGATTATGTAGAAATAATAAAGAATACATAGAGATGAGAGAACAGGAGGAAGACGATTACGAATGGTAGAATTGTTACAACTACTTGAGGCAGGATTAATGGTTGCAACAGTTACTTTGGCTGCTGCAACTGTTCCTGTATCAATAATAACGGGTACTGATCCTCCTGATATTACTCCTTTGGTGGAGGTTATAGAGGATACAGACCTATATAATACACAACAAAAGACACCTTAGCGGTGTCTTTTTATTTGGGAGAATATGATGAATGTTTATTTGAATTTAAAACCAAACACACATGATGGTGATAGCGATCTATTGACAGTTGAGGTTCCCTCATCTTATACTGATGAACTATTACGATATGTAAGACCTCTTGCAGAAGAGAAGAATGTCGCTGAGGCACGTATACTCAAGGACATTATTAAACAATCTATTAATGAAATTGAGAGGAGATCCTATGAGCGTAAGAATCGTAAGAATGCGAAACGGTGAGGATGTTATCGCCGATCTCTATGAGGTTACTACTAAAGAGGAACCTGATAAACCAGTAGCATTCCAGTTACATGACCCATATAACATATATGTCACTGAAACTGAATTAGATGGTAATGATATTACCAAGGTTAGTGATCCTGAGATTAGTTTTCTACCCTATGCACCCTTATCAAAATTCAACAAGATCATGTTGAGAATGGATGAGGTTGTAACTGCGTATGAAACCTATGATTCAATCATTGCAAAGTACAACGAACTAATTGGAGCAACAAATGGAAGAGAACTTGGTACAGACTCCACAGGAGTCACTGCTGGAGCCAGTGGAGGATCAGATGCTCCAACAACAGGTGAAAGTAATCCTGTTGAAACAGAGACCAGAGTACCTGATAGGGAAGGTGACGGAGCTGGATGAAGAACCTAGTATTCTAATAGAGAATTGTTTTGAAGTGAAGGGTACTGATGAATTAGTTCCATTCCCATCATTTACAGAGCAACGTGACATGTTCTTGACTTCTGACGTGATTATGAGTATACTAGACCCATCACCCGAGCTAGTAAAACTCTACAATTCTAAATGAGTCAGTTTTATACGAACATCCAGTTAGCAGGGGATACAATTCTGTATAGAGGGTATGAGGATGGACAACCAGTCCAATTTCGTACCCAGTTCTCTCCTACATTGTATGTTTTATCCAATAAGGATGAGAAGTTTAAGACACTTGATGGTAGACCTGTTAAACCGTTGAAGTTTCAGACTGCTAGAGAAGCAAGAGAATTTATTAAACAGTATGATGGTGTAGAAGGGTTTGAAGTTCATGGATATGAACGTTTTGTATATCAATACATGCGTCGTGAGTTTCCTGGTGATGTAGAATATAATATTAATCAGATGAAGATCTATGCATTGGACATTGAGGTTCAGTGTGAGAATGGATTTCCTAATGTAGAAGAAGCTGCAGAACAAATGCTATCAATCACCATTAAAGATATGGTGACAAAGAAATTTTATGTCTGGGCAGTAAGAGAATTTGAGACAGAGCATGAGCATTATGTCTTTGATGATGAAAGAAAGATGCTTGCTCATTTCATAGAGTGGTGGGCACAGAATACACCAGATATTCTTACAGGTTGGAACGTCAATCTATATGACGTACCTTACATTGCCCGTCGTGTAAATAGAGTACTTGGTGAGAAGTGGATGCGTTCACTATCACCTTGGAACCGTGCTAATGAGAGAGAAGTATATGTCCAAGGACGTAAGAATTATGCTTATGACATTAGTGGGATCAATATTCTTGACTATCTCGATCTTTATCGTAAGTTTACTTATACTAACCAGGAATCATATAGACTTAATCATATCGCCTTTGTGGAATTAGGGCAGCGTAAGTTAGATCACAGTGAGTATGAGAACTTTAAAGACTTCTATACAAGAGATTGGCAGAAGTTTATTGAGTACAACATCCAAGACGTTGAGTTGATTGATAGACTGGAAGACAAGATGAAGTTGCTAGAACTAGCAATCACTATGTCTTATGATGCCAAAGCAAACTTTGAAGATGTGTATAGTCAGGTACGCATGTGGGATACGATGATATATAACTATCTTACTGATAGGAATATTGTTGTCCCCGCTAAAAAAGGAGCAAAGAAAGATGAAAAATATGCAGGTGCATATGTCAAAGAGCCGATCCCTGGTGCGTATGATTGGGTTGTCAGTTTCGACCTTAACAGTCTGTACCCTCACCTTATCATGCAGTACAACATCAGTCCCGAAACCCTTGTTGGAAGAAGGCATCCCAACGCCACAGTTGAAGGACTGCTTAATAGAACAGTCGGGATCACTGGAAATTATTCAGTGTGTGCCAATGGAGCACAATACCGCAAAGACATAAGAGGGTTCTTACCTCAAATGATGGAGCAAATTTATGAAGAGCGTACGATATATAAAAAGAAAATGCTCGCTGCCAAGCGGATGTATGAAGTGGACCCAAGTGCCAAACTACAAAGAGATATTAGTAAATTCAATAACATCCAAATGGCTCGAAAGATCCAACTCAACTCGGCTTATGGTGCCATTGGAAACCAATACTTTAGATACTATAACCTATCTAACGCTGAGGCAATTACTCTTAGTGGGCAGGTATCGATACGGTGGATTGAGGGTAAAATGAATGAGTATCTTAATAAGATTTTAAAAACTGAGGATGAAGATTATGTTATTGCTAGTGACACTGATAGTATTTACTTGCATTTGGGGCCTCTGGTTGAAAGTGTATACAAGGGGAGAGAGAAAACTGATGAAAGCGTTGTCACGTTCCTTAATAAGATCTGTGATCTGGAACTTGAGAAGTATATTGAGAGTTCTTACCAAGAATTGGCCGACTACGTTTCAGCCTATGATCAAAAAATGATAATGAAAAGGGAGAACATTGCCAACAAAGGTATATGGACTGCCAAGAAGAGATACATCCTTAATGTATGGGACAGTGAGGGTGTTAGATATGAGAAACCTAAACTAAAGATCATGGGTCTGGAAGCAGTTAAGTCCTCAACTCCTAGTGCATGTAGAGATAAGATTAGGGAGTGTTTAAAGGTTATTATGAATGAGGATGAGGAAACTGCACAGAAATTTATTAAGGAATTTAAAGATCACTTCGCAGAGTTACCAGTCGAGGACATATCATTTCCGAGAGGTTGCAATGGGATAAATAAGTGGGCGAATCCATCGTCAATCTATAGCAAAGGCACTCCTATCCATGTTAGGGGTGCTCTACTCTACAACTACTACAATAAGAAGAATAAACTTACTCATAAGTATCCTCTTATACAGGACGGTGAGAAGATTAAGTTTGTGTATCTTAAGACACCAAACAAAATGGGAGAGAATGTGATTTCATATTTTCAAACTCTTCCGACTGAGTTTGGGCTTGACAAACATGTGGACTATGACTTACAATTCTCTAAGAGCTTCTTAGACCCTATTAAAGTCATACTGGATAAGATTGGATGGAAAGCAGAAAAAGTTGCTAGCTTGGAGTTTTTATTTGGATGACCACTTACATAGTCGAATACAAGAAAGCCTTTGGTGCTGGAGAGCACCCTCAAGAAAAGGAATTCTTCGATAAAATGGAAGCAACATGGTTTGAACGTGCCATGAAGCGATCTAATTACATTACTAAATTGATAGAAAGAACACCATGAGTTTCTTAAAAGACATCGCAAAGGAGATTGATAATGAATATGCTACACTGGTCAGTGATGGAGTGGCAGCTGGTGATACAGACAGTTACATTGACACTGGTAGCTATATTTTTAATGCTCTTGTTTCTGGGTCAATCTATGGAGGCATCCCAGGAAACAAAATCACTGCTCTCGCTGGAGAGTCAAGTACTGGTAAGACTTATTTTTGTCTTGGCATCGTGCAGCATTTCCTTGAGTCTGATCCAGATAGCGGTGTCATTTATTTCGAGTCCGAATCCGCAATTTCCAAACCTTTAATTGAGAGTAGAGGTATAGATTCATCACGTATGATGATCGTTCCTATTACTACAGTGCAAGAGTTTAGGACACAATCAATAAGAATTTTAGATAAATATCTTCAGCATGACAATCGTAAACCATTGATGTTTGTTCTGGACTCTCTTGGTATGCTTTCTACAACCAAGGAAGTAGAAGATGCTGAGGCAGGTAAAGAGACACGTGACATGACTCGTGCTCAAATAGTTAAGTCAATATTTAGAGTCCTTACTCTTAAATTGGGTAAGGCAAATGTCCCTCTATTAGTTACAAATCATACCTACGATGTGGTCGGCAGTTATATCCCTACTAAAGAAATGGGAGGCGGTAGTGGCCTCAAGTACGCCGCGTCTACAATCATTTATCTCAGTAAAAAAAAGGAAAAGAATCAGAGCGAAGTTGTTGGAAACATTATCAAAGCTAAGGCAGCTAAGGCAAGACTCACAAAAGAAAACTCCCAAATAGAAACACGGTTGTTCTACGATGAACGAGGACTGGACTCCTATTACGGACTGCTCGAATTGGGAGAAAAATATGAAGTCTTTACAAAGGCTGGAAACAGATATGAGATTGGCGAGAAGAAAGTATATCCAAAAGCAATTCTCGAAAATCCTGAAGAGTATTTCACCCCTGAGATTATGCAAGCACTAGATGAATGTGCTAGGAAGGAGTTCTCTTATGGTTGAACTCAAGGATTATATTAGATGTTATGATGGATTGTTTGAAGATACTTTTTGTAAGTCAACGATAGAAACGTTTAACAATTCAGCGTTTGAGTATACAGATAGAGAACAGAAACCTTCCTTTAATGAGTTCAATGTATCTCAGAGATACCTTGCTAAGGATTCAACATGGGAACCTGTACAAAGAACACTAACAAATACGTTCTGTGATGCAGTCGATATGTATATGCAGGAACTAGGTGTCTCTGCAGATTTTCCTGCTGAGTATGCATTTGAAGAGCATCGTATTAAGATGTACCAGAACAATCAGTATGATCAGTTCAAAGATCATGTTGATGTACAGGACTATAATTCTGCAAGAAGGTTCCTTGTTTTATTTCTTTATCTAAATACCGTTACTGAGGGAGGTTCAACATATTTCCCAAGATTAGACTACTCAATACAGCCTGAGTGTGGTAGAATACTTGTATTCCCTGCTACATGGCAGTACAGACATGCTGGTAGACCACCCGTGTCTGATAAAAAATACATTGTTGGATCTTATCTCCACTACCTATGAACTTAGAAGTTACTATTCTTAGTAATCTGATCTATAACGAAAAGTATACACGTAAAGTGTTACCGTTTCTTAAGGCAGAGTACTTTACTGTGCGATCCTATAAGGTAATCTTCTTAGAAATTCATGAATACATTTCTAATTATGATGCTTGTCCCTCGCTCAATGCATTGAGCATTGAATGTCAAGAGAGGACTGATTTAACTGAAGAACAATTTAAAGATATTACGGAGGTGCTTGGTGGCTTATCCGATGAGAAGGCAGACCTTGATTGGCTCGTTGATACAACAGAAAAATGGTGTCAGGAGAGAGCGATTTATCTCTCGCTTATGGAGAGTGTCAAGATCGCTGATGGCCAAGACACGAAGAGGGATAAGGGAGCTATTCCACAAATACTAAGTGATGCATTAGGTGTATCATTTGATCAGCATGTAGGTCATGATTACTTACAGAACTACGAAGACCGATTCGATTTCTACCATAGACGTGAGGAAAAGATACCTTTCGATCTGGAATTCTTCAACAAGATCACAAAAGGTGGACTACCTAATAAAACTCTCAACGTTGCTCTTGCAGGTACTGGGGTTGGTAAGTCTTTGTTTATGTGCCATGTTGCTAGTAGTTGTCTTCTCCAAGGTAAGAACGTTTTGTACGTTACGTTGGAGATGGCTGAAGAGAAAATTGCGGAACGTATTGATGCTAATCTTTTAAATGTATCTATTCAGAAATTACCTGACCTACCAAAGGTCATGTATGAAAATAAGATCAATAAGATTATTAAAAAAACACAAGGTAAACTTATAATTAAAGAGTATCCTACTGCATCTGCACATGTAGGACACTTCAAAGCATTGTTACAAGAACTTGCATTGAAGAGAAGTATCAAACCTGATATAATATTTGTAGATTATTTAAATATTTGTGCCTCTCAGAGGTACAAAGGATCAATAGTTAATTCTTACACTTATGTTAAAGCGATTGCTGAGGAACTCAGGGGTCTTGCGGTTGAAGCTAATGTCCCAATCGTTACTGCCACTCAAACTACTCGTGCTGGTTATGGTAGCAGCGATGTTGATCTCACTGACACCTCTGAATCTTTTGGACTTCCTGCTACTGCTGACCTTATGTTTGCCCTTATTTCTACAGAGGAATTAGAGGATATGAATCAGATTATGGTTAAGCAATTAAAGAATAGATATCATGATCCTACAATGAATAAAAGATTCTGCATAGGTATTGACAGATCTAAGATGAGGCTGTATGATATACAAGATCCTCAAACAGACCTAGTTGATTCTGGGAAAGAAGTTGAGATTGTTAAAAAAGTTTCAGGTAGAAAATCCTTTGCTGAATTAAAGTATGATTGATTTTAAACAATACGAAGAGTTCGTAGATGCTGTCACATCCGATTGTTCTAAAGATTTTGTCGCTCTTGCTGACCGTATGGGTGAACTTGACCGAGAAGGTGCCAATATTGAGCGTCTTACCACTGCTGGTGTTGGGCTTGCTGCTGAGTCTGGTGAGTTTCTTGAGATCGTTAAGAAGATGGTGTTCCAAGGTAAGCCTTGGACAGTCGATAATCGAGAGCATCTTGTTATTGAGTTGGGTGACGTTCTTTGGTACGTAGCACAAGCATGTATGGCATTGGATGTATCATTCGATGAAGTTATAGAGACTAATATTAAGAAACTTGAAAAAAGATATCCTGGCGGATCTTTCAATATAGCTAGATCAGAGGTAAGAGCTAAAGGAGATCGATAATGCCTATATTTTTAATCCCAACTGCTATCGCAGCAGGAACTCTCATGTTCTATGGACTCATGAGATACTATGACCCTCATTGTAATTAACTAACTATGGCATGGTGGAATGATTGGCTTGTCAGTACCGATGATAAATGGAATCCTGACAAGGTGACCTGCGAGGTTGATGGTGACCCCGTAGAGTGTTTTACTTTTGGATTAGAAGAGAAGGGGTTTCGTTATAATGAAACTCAAGGATGGTGGCAGCGTACTTGGACTACACCAGTACCTAAAGGTATTGAAACTTGCTTGGAAGTATACAAGCAGGATGGAGAGACTAAAGAATGGACTTCCATAATGTATGGAAATAGTGGTGAGATATTTTATGAACAACCTGTAGGTAAACAAGATGGATCTACCCCTTAATGATAAAGAATTAGATACTATTGTGACTCAGTTATGGAAGAGTCGCAAGTCTGAAGTGGCATGTAATGATCTCTATGAGAAGTTGAAACTTGTTAAGGAGGTTAGAGATGCTAATCCTGATGGTCCTTATAAGAGGATACTTAGAGAAGAACATGGGATGGTTATATGAGTGATAAACTTAAACCAGGTAGTTACATAGACACTCAGGGAATGGGTGGTGCTATGTCTGAAGAAGATCTTGCTAAGTGGAAGGCATCACCTGAGTATAAGAAGCAGCAACATAAACCTGCTATCGTTAAACCTCGTAGGTTATTCACCCCAACATACGCTAAGGAGATGAAGATCCTTATCAATGAGGTACTGGATGAACGTGAAGGTAAGTTTGATTACCCTTCTTATTTTGATACTGAACACTTTAAACATTACGTTGGAGAGGAAGAGCCACCTTACGATGGTTATCAATGCGATCTATGGGGATAAATAATCCTTGGAGACCTGCGTTCAAACATGGCTTACGAACCCTCGGAAGGATTATATGCTGGACTAACCTTTGTTAAGACAACAGAATTAGAAGCAGCTAAAACGGATAACGAAAAATTTAAAGAATTATATGCTACAGCATTCGCTAACTTTAAATCTGATAAGGTAAAAGATAAGGGTGGTGAAAAGACTGGTATGTGTAAGGTTATAGATCTTGCAGGTAAAGATGAAAAGAGAATTCGTGAATTACATGCTGACTTAGCAAGTCAGATTTCTGGTGTTTTAGCAACAAGAAAGAAGATTAGTTCTACTATACCACAGACAGTATATTTAACTGGTAATAAGTGGCATGATGATGTAGCAGATTTTAAGGTTAAAGCATGGGGAATGGCAGATTATAATTCCTCTGATGTAATCTTAGGATATGGAAAGATAAAAAATAAAAATCATTTCATTGGCATATCTTTAAAGAAGAAACCAACAATAAAAGCAGACAGTCCAACGTTAATTAATAATGCATTCTCTAAATTTATTGATGGAAAAGATAAATTAATAAAGAAGTTAGATGATCATCGTATATGTTTCTTTGCTGGATTGATTAAGGAGGCTGCATGTGATAGGAAGGGACCTCTTTGTGGACTGGGTGAAGTACAAGGTAATAAAGCAATAGAAAAATTAGATCCCAGAAGACGTTCTGATGCTCAAGAACTATGGGACATGAGAATTAAGACTAAAAAGATTTTAAAGAATGGAAAGAATGAAGTTGTTCCATTGATTAATCTTAAAGGTCAAGGACATATAAGTTCTGATAATGATCCTATAGTTAAGAAGGGAGGACTCAAACCTCAAGATGATTTTAGAATATGGGTAAACAAAAGACTTCAAAGTAAAAATTCTAAAGTGAATCCTTTATTCACAGGATTTCTTAATATTATGAATGAACCTGATGTTAAGAACACTCTTGCGAATGCATTACTAGCAAGGGTATTAAAGACATCATTGCTTGATGAATTAGAGACCTGGAAGAAGAATGAATTTGGATTTTATTTAGTGGAAGGTGTAGGTACTGCCAATACTTCTTTAGAACAAAGTATTTCTTCTGCAAATGTTCTTAATATCCATAGTGTGATGATTGCTATGTCTAAATTGGCAAAGAGTGAAGCAAGAATGGTATTAGATGAAGCAAATACTTTTAGAAGAAAGGCTGCTAAAGTTTATTTTATTTTGTATAAAGGTAAGTGTCCTGTTTTAAATATAGAGTTAAGATATAAGGGATCATTTACTGCTATGCCACAGTTCTTTGCTGGACTTACTCCTGACTTCAAGAAGTTGGTTAAAGACGGAGAAACCACCTAAAGAACTGGCACATGGATGCTTATATGAACAGTAATTCTTGCTATAATACAGGTATAGACAAGGATCCCATGCCAAACAAGCACTTAGAACACCCAGAAGACAGCATTCTTGATGGTCGTCGCCATGCTTTACGCACTGTCAGGGACT
>Ga0115011_10003303_pt1 | contig 10969 bp, 11 predicted proteins | sample TroAtlMetagenome_2_FD_88705 | JGI IMG/M metagenome (GOLD analysis project Ga0115011, IMG submission 88705) | Marine eukaryotic phytoplankton communities from Atlantic Ocean - Tropical Atlantic ANT8 Metagenome | ecosystem: Environmental > Aquatic > Marine > Oceanic | place: Tropical Atlantic... | reverse complement strand
TAGTCATAAAACTGGATTTGGACTTACTCTTCTTGAAGGTAATAATGCTCATATCCATTCTTACACCTCATCAAAATCTGAAGTTTATTTATGTTTGGAGGGAGAATGGGAAATTATATGTAATGATAAAAAAGTGTTAATTGGCCCTAGAGATGCGTTCTCCCCTCCAAAAAACTCTACAAGAAGCCTTAAAAATATAAGTAGCGATAAAGGTAGCATTTATATAGTGCGCCAAAAAAATTAAAAGATGCAGGGTTTTGATCAAAAATTTAGAGATCTACCCGATTATATTCTAAAAATTACATATGAGATTTGGGAAGACAAGGATGTTGAGTCAATAAGAGAATATTATGCAAAAGGAATTCCAGTTAGGTCTCCTGCTGGAGTTGTGTATGGACCTGATGCAGTTGTGAAAGCAACTTATGCAACTTTAGAAGAATTTCCTGACCGTCAACTTTTAGGTGAAGATGTCATATGGATAGGTAATGAACATGATGGGTATTTATCTTCGCACCGAATTTTAACTAGAGCAACCCACTTGAATGATGGTGTTTATGGAAAAGCAACAGGAACAAAACTTATTTATAGAGTAATTGCAGATTGTGCATGCAAGGATAATCAAGTGTATGATGAATGGCTTGTTAGAGATCAGGGCGCAATCATAAGACAACTTAATTTAGATCCAAAAAAATATGCAAAACAAATAATTGATAATCAAGGAGGTGTTGAAAATTGTGCAGTTCCTTTTAACAAAAATACACCTTTGGATTTAAAATATTCACAATTAAATTTACCAGAAAAAAATTCAGGTTATGAATATGCAGAAGTTCTAAAATCTATATTTAATAAAGATATTAATATAGTTGATAAAAAATATGATAGAGCAATAAATCAAGAATTACCAGGCGGGTTAAAAGCTTACGGAGTTGAAGAAGTAAAAACTTTTTGGACTTCTCTATTTTCATCATTTCCTGATGCAACATTTTCAATTGATCATGTTAGCTATTTAGAAGAACCAAATCAGTACAGAAAGGCAGCTATTAGATGGTCACTTAATGGTGTTCATTCGGGTTCGGGATATTTTGGAGTACCTAGTCAAGCAGCAGTTTATGTTATGGCTATATCACATGTTGAATTTGGACCACGAGGCATTAAAAATGAATGGATTTTATTTGATGAAACTGAAATTTGGAAACAAATTTTGATGAAAACAGGATAGCTAAAGATTGAACACGAAAATTTTAACAACACATGTAGGAAGTTTACCTCGTTCTAAAGCTTTATCAGAATTACTTTTTGCAAAAGATAAGGGAGATAGTTTTAGTGAAAATGAATTTGATGATGTTGTAAAACAAAATGTAAGTGACATTGTCAAAAAACAACTTGATATAGGTATTGATTTTGTCAGTGATGGTGAAATGAGTAAAATCAGTTATGCTACATATGTTAAAGATAGAATTAATGGTTTTTCTGGTGAAAGTGAAAGAAGAGCGCCAGCTGACTTAGATGCATTTCCTGAATATAAAGGTAAAATTGCTAAAAGTGGTGGAACACCTACTTATACCCGACCCTGTTGTACTGGAGAACTCTCAATTAAAAATAATGATGATCTTTTAAAAGATATAAATAATCTATCTTCTGCATTAAGTGCTAATAATCATACTAAGGGCTTTATGAATGCTGCTTCACCAGGAGTCATAAATGTTTTTTTACCTAATAAATTTTACAAAAATGATGACGAGTACCTAAGTAAGCTTAGCGTGATTATGGCAGAAGAATATCAACAAATTACTTCTAATAATTTATTCTTGCAAGTTGATTGTCCAGATTTAGCCCTAGCAAGGCATATGAATTTTAAAGAATTAGATGAAAAAAATTTTTTGCTGCGAGCAGAAAAACAAATTGAAGCTCTTAATCTTTCACTGGCATCAATTCCACAAGACAAAATTAGAATGCATATCTGCTGGGGAAATTATGAAGGACCTCATACTTTTGATATTGGTTTGGAAAAAATTTTACCAATAGTACTTAAGGCAAAAAGTAAATATTTATTAATTGAGTCTTCTAATCCAAGACATGCACATGAATGGAAAGTTTTTGAAAAGATTAAATTACCACAAGATAAAGTTATTGTGCCTGGTGTTATTGACTCTACTTCAAATTTTGTTGAACACCCAGAAGTTGTTGCCGATCGGTTAAAACAATTTTCTACTTTTGTGCCAAAGGAGCAAATTATGGCTGGTACAGATTGTGGTTTTAGTACTTTTGCTGGATTTGGAAAAGTTGATGAAAAAATTTGTTATGAGAAACTAGTTTCGTTAGTTAAGGGCACTCAAATAGCATCTAAAACGATTTGAGTTAAAATAAATTATGATCAAAAATATTATTTTTGATTTTGATGGTGTTCTCGTAGATAGTGAAACTATTGTTTTAAAGGCGTTTAGTAAATACATGCAAGAATGCAGAATAAAGACAAATGAAAAAGAGTTGGCAAATTTAGTAGGTAAACCAACTATAGTAGTAATTGATATTTTATCAGAAAAATATTTTCCAGAAAATAAGAAAAAATTTTCTGATGATGTTATGAATATTGCCTCTAATATTTATAAAAAAGAGTTGAAAAAAATTGTTGGTGTGGAGGAATTTTTAGAAAAATCTAAACATAATTTGTATATTGGTTCTAACAGTTTGAAGGATAGGATATTGGATGGGCTTAAAAGAGTAGGTCTAGAAAAATACTTTAATTCGAATCAGATATATTCTTTAGATTTAGTTGATAATCCAAAACCACATCCTGATATTTATTTAAAAGCAGTTAATGATAATGATCTGATAATCGATGAAACAATTATTATAGAAGACAGTGTTGTGGGTGTACAAGCTGGACAAGATGCCAACGTTAAAGTTATTGGTTTAACAGCTGGGGGGCATTGGAATAAAAACAGAGATGAAAAAGAGTTAATAAATGCAGGAGCTTTTGTTACTGCTAATGATTATAATAAAATACAAGAAATAATAGAAAGTTTGTAAGATGGGACCAATTTCGTTAGTAAGAGAGCTCAAATAGCATCTAAAACGATTTGAGTTAAAATAAAAAATTAGTAACAATTTTATTAAAAATTTTTGGTTTCTCTAGCATTACAAAATGAGAAGAATTTTTAATTTCTGTATAAACTGAACATTTTATTTTCTTATTTAATTCATTGTTCATACTATTTGAGGATAGTTTATCGTTTTTGCCACGAATAATAAGAGTTTTTGATACAATCTTATTCAGCTTTTTTAGTTGATTGGGTCTTTTTACAATCAAATTAGTTTGGTTTAAAAAAGTTTTATACCCTAATTGTTTAGCCATTGAGTAAACTGTATTTTGGTATGATGTATTTTCCAAATCTTTATCAGAAAAATAGGAACTATAGTTTTTTTGATAAAATAATTTTGCAAAGTTATTTTTATTTAAGGTTGTTAATGACTTTTCTAACAGCAATTTTCTTTTTTGTGAAATATGTCTTGCGTTAGTACCTATTAAAACTAATTTATCTAATATTTCTGGATACTCGATCGCTAATTTTATTGCAATAAATCCCCCCATAGAAAAACCAATAACGGAAAATTTTTTTTTATTTTTGTTTATTATTTTTTGTACAGCATCATCTAATGTAACAATATTTTTTAGAGAAGGAATGGAAACACTATAATTTTTTTTTAGAATAGATATTTGTGCATCCCAAATGTCTTTATTACACATATATCCTGGGATCAAAATTATTTTAGACAATTTCTATCTTGTAGTCTTGCGACAAACAAATTTGCCTTGTATCACGTAATTAACGGGCTCGAATTCAGGATCCTTTAAATTATCATCAATAATCTGCGTAATAAGTTTAGACATTTTTCGAATAGGTTGTCTCACTGTAGTTAAATTATAGGAGTGCCAATTTGCTGTTGATATATCATCATAACCAATAATTTCTATTTGCTTTGGGACGCTTAATTTTGTGTGTTGTTTTATACAATCCAGACATCCAAATGCCATTATATCATCAGCACAAAATACTGCTGTGATATCATTTTCCAAAAGTTTTTTTGTTGATTCAAAACCGCCTTCATATGTAAAGTTTCCTTTTTCAGAAAATAATTTTATTTTTTTAGAATTTTTTATATAATTTTTAAAACCTTTACATCTCTCAGTACTTACAAATGATCCCGTTGGTCCTTCTATAATTCCAATCTTGGTGTGTCCGTTATTAATGAAATGTTCAGCAGCCACTTCCCCTCCATATTTATGATCACAGGTTACAGAACTTAAAGTTGGTATTTTCCAATTTCTGTTAAAAGCAATGAGTTGAATCTGCTTATTTAAACAATTTTCAACAAAAGCATCTGTTGGCTTTGTAGCAGAAACTATAGCAATGAGTTTTTCTTTGAGATAAGGCTGTATCAAGTTGTCATCAAGTTCTTCACCATCATCAGTTGTAATTAGTAAGACTCTATACCCTGAGTGTCTTAATGCCTCGTGTAATTCGATTAAAACTTCAGGGTAATACCTATTAGTAATATATGGCAATATTACTCCAACCAATCCTCCCTCATCTAAATTAGAAGTACTCGTAGAATAGGACTGAGGTTTATAACCCAATTTTTTGGCAGCCTCGATAACTCTTAATTTTGTCCTGCTAGAAATACTGGCACCTTTTGTAAAACACCTTGAAACAGCAGATTGAGAAACACCAGCTAATTTCGCTACCTCTTGAGAAGTTGCATTTTTTTTCATTTTTCCACCAATATTTTATTCAATATATTGAATAATTATTCATTTTATTGAATTCTTATGTAATATCAATCCTATATTTAAATAATAGGGGAATTCATATGAAAAAATTATTTATATTATTTTCAGTTATTGCATCTTTTTCCTTAATTGGTTTTAGTTCTGCAAAAGCTTGTGAAAATAAAAACGATGTTCCATTAACATCTCTAACTTCTGGATTTGATGCTTGGAAAGTTGTTACGAGTGCTATGGAAGAATGTGGTAATTACACACCAACACTTGATCAAGAATACAAAGACAAAATTGTAGCAGCACTGGATAGTAATCCATCACAGTATTCCTTAGCAGGCGTATCTGCATCTACAAATGTTGCAGTTCTTGATGCTGGACTGACTAGACCACTAGATGATTTGATTGCTAAGCATGGTGGTGCTTTACAAGATAACCAAAAAGTTACAATTAATGGTCAAGTCATGGCAATTGCTATGATGACAAATGCTCAACATTTATTTTACAGAGAAGATATTTTCAATGATCTAGGGATTGATGTGCCAACAACTTATGATGAAGTGATTAAAGCTGCTAAAGTTATTCAAAATGCTGGAGTAGTAGATTATCCTTTGGGAGGTACATTTAAAGTTGGTTGGAATTTAGGTGAAGAATTTGTAAACATGTATTTAGGTTATGCTGATACTTTCTTTGATGGAAATATGGCTGCTGTAAATAATGCAAATGGTTACGAAACACTTAAAATGTTGAAAAAGCTTACTGAATATATGGATCCAGAATATTTGAATTCTGATTCAACATACGTTCAACAGCAATTCCAACAAGGTAAAATTGCAATGGCAAATTTATGGGCTTCTAGAGCGGGTGCAATGGATAATGCAGAAGAGTCAAGCGTTGTCGGATTAGTTAAATTTGCATCAGCACCTTCTGCGAAAAAAGGAGGAAAACCTGCTTCTACTCTTTGGTGGGATGGAATTGTTATTCCAAAAAATATTTCTGATGAAGAAGCGGAAGCTGCATTTAAATTAGCTATGGTTGGTTTAGATCCTGCAAATTTAGGTGCAAGCCCTGAAGCTGCACCATGGATTTCAAATGCTTTTGATCCAGCGCCTTCAAATATTGGAGCTGTTATGACTGCAAAGGAAGGGGCTGCTCCTTATCCTGCTTCTGCACAAATGAGTACTTTGCATGGAGTCTTAGGTAATGTGCTTCCTGACTATTTAACTGGTGCAGCAACTGCTAAAGCTACACTCGAAAAAATAGAGGCAGATTACATTACTGCTGCTACAGAAAAAGGTCTTTTATAAAACTTTTATTTACCCTCTACTCTAAATTGCAGTAGAGGGTAATTTTTTATGAATAAAAAAACGTTTTTAATTTTTACGATGCCATCATTTATGATGATGGTTTTTTTTATTGCCATTCCATTATTTTTAGTCTTTTTTCAAAGTTTTCATTTCAAACAAGATATTTTAGAGATTGTAGAAAGAGAAAAGTGTGATCCTTTTGGGTGTAAAACAGAAACATTAAAAGTTCCTGTTCTAGATGAAAAAGGAGATAGGACTAAAATTAATATATGGGTTGGCTGGGAAAATTATAAAAATATTTTAAAATTTGAAGAATTAAATTCGATAATTAAAAATAATGGTTATTCTTGGTCAGCAATACAATCTATTGATTTCTATCAAGCTCTAAGATTTACAATAACTTTTACATTTATAACATTACCTTTTGTTCTTTTTTTTGGTATGTGTTTAGCACTATGTGTAAATAACTTGCTAAATAGATTAAAGGGGCCAGTAATTTTTATAACATTATTACCCTTCATAATTACCCCTGTTATTGGTTCTTTATCAATTAAATGGTTATTTATTGGCGATGGCATTGTTACTTCCTTATTGGAATATATTTTAGAGAAAGATATTGCTGTTTTTGCTAAAGCTTGGTCTATTGAACTTTTGGTTTTATTTTATAGAATTTGGCACACAACTCCATTTGCTTTTGTAATATTTTATGCGGCTTTACAGACAGTTGATAAAGACAGAATAGAAGCAGCTTTTGTTGATGGTGCCAATCGATTTCAGCGATTACGATACATAGTCATTCCTCATATAATGCCTCTTATAGTTTTTGTTACACTTATTCATTTAATGGATGCTTATAGGGTATATGATGAGATAGTCGGTTTTGGTGCAGAGGGATTTTTAAACTCACTGCAATGGATGACTTATGATTTTTTAAGATTAGATGATTCAGGAAGTAGGTATATTGGAAGAGCATCAGCAACATCAATGCTTACAATGATTGGAATTGTAATAATTTTAATTCCTGTTTTACGAAGAGTTTTTAGAGAACAGAAAGAGAAGAAGAATTAATGGAAAGCAAATTGTTTAATTTGTCGTTAAGCTTAAAAGTGATAGTTGGTATTTCTATTATACTATGGTCTTTTATTGCCCTATTTCCTCTTTTGTGGGTCTTCATAATGTCGATTAAGTTACCTATTGACTCTTTTGCTGCAAATCCCTTGAATGTAATTATTGGTCCTAATACATTAAAGCAGGTAGGTGGACTTTCATTCATAAATTTAATATTTTTGTGTTTTTCAATTTATATTTATTATAAATTTTTCAAAAGTCGTGAACATTATTTTTTGAAAATTAATAATCTAACCAATAATAAATTAATATCATTTCTATTATTGGTTGTAGTTTTCATCGCTTTATTTTTAGTGTTATTTTTATTTTTTAATACGCACATTGCAAACTTTCTAAATAATATTTTTAAGTATATTCCTTTTTTAAAAATACTCTCAAAACCTTTGATAGGGTTTACTACTCAACATTTTATTGCTGTTTGGTCAGAAAATGAATTTTATATACAATTTCTAAATACAGCTATGGTTACCTTGGGTGTTGTGACAATTTCATTAACTGTAGGTACTCTCGCAGGCTACGCTTTATCAAGAAGTAGTTCTGTAATAGCGTTTTGGTTGTTAGTTGCAGCATTAGTATTTAGAGCTCTTCCACATTCAGTTTTAGTCACTGGTTATTTAGAACTCTTTATAGATTATGGCCTCTATGGAAAAAAAATAGCTGTGATTATACTGTTGGTTGCAATTAACCAGCCTTTTACTATTTGGATGTTAAGATCATTTTTTATGAATATTCCTCAAGATCTAGATGAAGCAGCTCAGATAGATGGATGTAATCCTTTTCAAGCTTTCTGGATGGTAATCATGCCTTTAATGTGGCCTGGAGTTATTACTACAGGACTTTTTTCTTTTTTATTAGCTTATAATGATTACCTTGTATGTGCTCTGTTACTTGATGGTCAATCACAAACTATGGTACCTGCTATTATGCAATACTTTAATATGGAAACTACAATGACAGATTTAGTAGAGTCTATTGCTGCTGCTGCATCAATAACATTACCTCTATTTATTTTGGTTATGTTTTTTCAAAAACAAATAGTATCTGGATTAACGCAAGGATCTGTGAAGGGTTAATATGACTTATAAATCATTATTATTTGGTTCTATTGGGACCATTATAGAAACATCAGAATTACAAAGAGAATCATTTAATGAGGCTTTTAAAGAAGCTGGACTAGATTGGTATTGGGATCAAGAGGATTATAGATTATTGCTTAAACAATCGGGTGGCACAAAAAGAATAGAGGATTTTGCAGAAAAAAATAACACAACAGTTGAAGCCCAAAAAATTAGAGAGAGAAAAACACACATTTTTAATCAAAAATTATTGACTGAAAAACTCATTCCAAGGGAAGGAGTTATTGATGTTATTCAATATGCAAAAAACAATCAAATAAAGTTAGGGTTTGTAACATCTACAACAAAAGATAATGTTAATTCAGTTTTTCTGGCTTTAAAAAATTATTTTACCGAAGAGGATTTTGATTTTGTTGGTAATAATACGATGGTAAAAAATCCTAAACCTCATTCTGATATTTATATCGAGGCAATTAAAAGACTCAACCTTGAGGCTAATGAATGTATTGCAATTGAAGATTCTAGAGAAAGCGCTTTATCTGCACATAATGCAAAAATTTCATGTGTCGCTTTTCCTGGATCATTTCATGAAGTGGATAATTATGATTTTTGCTCTAAAATAATGTTGAAATTAGACACGTCTATTTTTAATTAGTTGCAAAGCTATCAATAAATATTGATATAGAAGAAATGTATTTACAAAAATTTGAAGTCAAAAACAAAACCGCCTTAGTAACGGGGGCAGGGAAGGGAATTGGAAAGGCTTCAGCCATTGCTCTTGCTGAAGCAGGAGCAGATTTGATAATTTTGAGTCGAACTATCAGTGATTTAAATGCAGTAAAGAGAGAAATAATTAAACTTAAAAGAAAATGTAAAATTTTTGAGTGTGATGTTTCTAATTATGAAGAATTATATAAGATATTTAATCAAATAAGTAAGCTTGATATACTTGTTAATAATGCGGGTACTAACCGTCCAGAGAATTTTTCTAAAGTAAAAACAAAAGATATGAATTATGTTGTAGATTTAAATATTAAAGCTGCGTTTAATGTAGCTCAATTAGCTACTAAGGTTATGCTCAAAACAAAAAAAAGAAAAGCTGTAGGTGGAAGTATTATTAATATGTCATCTCAATTAGGAAAAGTGGGTGCACCAAATAGAAGTGTGTACAATATGACAAAATTCGGCATAGAAGGTTTAACAAAGGGAATGGCAATTGACCTTGCAAAGAATAATATTCGTGTGAATTCAATTTGTCCTACATTTGTTGAGACGCCTTTAGTAAAAAAATTTTTTAGAGATAAGCAATTTAAAAAAGCAATGATTGATAATATTCCTCTTGGAAGATTAGCAACAGAAAGTGACATCGCTACTGCAGTAGTATACTTAGCTTCAAATGCCTCATCTATGTTGACAGGTTCTTCTCTAGTTATTGATGGTGGATGGACAGCTAAATAATTAGTTTATTGTTGCTCTATCAACCTGGATAGGTTTTGATGTCCCTTTTTTTCTAAATGCTTCTCTATAAGTTATATAGACAACAGAAATAAAAATAATTACTCCTCCTACCCAAGTCCAAATATCTGGCTGTTCAGCAAAAATAAATAATCCTATAAGTGAAGCCCAAATTAGTTTTGTAAACTGAAGTGGCATAACAAAAGTTGTATCTGACATTTTAAATGCTTGAGCCAGACACCAATGAGATAATAATCCTGAAGAACCCATCAATGAAAAAATAACTAATTGATTAAAATTTATTGATTGCCAATAAAATAATGACAGAATAAAAAATGCAGGTGTCATATATAATAAATGATAAAAAATAATTGTAAGACTTGAGTCGGTTGCAGATAATTTTTTTACAAAAATTAGCACAAAAGAAAAACTAAAGGATGCAATTAACATCAAAATAGTTCCAAATTCAAAAGGCATATAACCTGGTCGTATAATGATTAAAATTCCTATAAAGCCTAATAAAAGTGCTGCTGTTCTATGAAAACGAATAACTTCTCCTAAGACTATTACTGCTAGAACTGTAGTAAAAAGAGGTGTCGTAAAACCAAGGGCTGTCGCTTTTTCAAGATGCATCATGCCTATTGCTGTAAACCAACAAATCATTGATATAATATTAATTAAGGCTCTTAAAATCTGCAAACGCATGTTATCAGTTTGAAGAGCCTGAAAATTATTTTTTATAATAAAAGGAGTAATAATAATTAAACCCATTAAACATCTATAAAAACAAATTATAACTGGGTGAAGATCATCAGATAGTAACTTTACACATGCTCCCATAAAGGAACCAAAAAAAGTTGCACCAATTGCTAATAAAGCTACTTGTGTTAGTTTATTTTTATTCACTATTGAGCTGCAATAACAGAAGCAGCAATAGAAGCTATACGAGAAGATGAGCTATCAGCCCTACTAGTTACAACAACAGGAACTTTGCCTCCAACAATAAAACCTGCAGCACAAGCTCCCATAAAATATACCATTATTTTTGATAAAGAATTACCTGTTTCTAGATTAGGAACTAAAAGTATATCTGCTTGTCCAGCAACTTCACTAGAAATATTTTTGATTGTTGCAGCTTCAGGCGACACTGCATTGTCAAAAGCTAAAGGTCCATGCACATAGGCTTCTATATTTTCTTTAATTGCTCGATCCATTATTTCTCT
>Ga0115011_10003302_pt1 | contig 10973 bp, 9 predicted proteins | sample TroAtlMetagenome_2_FD_88705 | JGI IMG/M metagenome (GOLD analysis project Ga0115011, IMG submission 88705) | Marine eukaryotic phytoplankton communities from Atlantic Ocean - Tropical Atlantic ANT8 Metagenome | ecosystem: Environmental > Aquatic > Marine > Oceanic | place: Tropical Atlantic... | reverse complement strand
TGATTGGTACTCTCTCATTGAATTTACAAACGTTTGAAGCCAAAATTCTGTTAGTTTTATGCGAATCAGAGATTTAAGAGTTCATTCTATTGCTATGGCTGACCCTCCGTTGCGAAGTAGTTATGGGCTTCATCAGCCATATGCTCTTCGTAATGTGATTGAAATTCAGAGTGAGGACGGGATCATAGGGATATCAGAAACTTATGGGGGGGATGAGCCTGCAAAGGCATTGGAAGCGATTCGCGGGAAATTGATTGGTGCTTGTCCGTATCGATTGACGGGAGATTTAGCTAAAATGGTGGAGGGTGGTGCTAGCGGGTTGGACCGCTCTCAGACCCATAATGTTCCCGGAGAAAACCCACTTGATGCAGATGCTCGAACCTATTCTGCAATTGAAACAGCTTGTCTTGATTTAATCGGTAAGTCTGTTGGTTTGCCTGTTTGTGATTTAATAGGAGGTCGAATTCGTGACAAGGTGCCTTTTTCTGCTTATCCATTTTATAAGCATACTGGTGGAGGGGGTGAAGGTGAAGACATTCGCGAGGATGAATATGGTGAAGCTCTTTCTCCGGAGGGTATTGTTTCCCAAGTTCAGAAGATGCGTGATAAGTATAATTTTAATTCGATCAAATTTAAAGGAGGTGTGTTAGAGCCTTCGTTGGAGATTGAGACCATACGGCAGCTGAGGCGATCATTAGGTCGGTCAGTGCCGCTTCGTATTGATCCTAATTGTGCATGGTCAGTTGAAACTTCTGTTTTGGTTGGAGAGGATTTAGCAGAGGAACTTTCCGAAGGTGGTTATTTAGAGGACCCTTGCGTAGGGCTTGATGGTATGAGCGAAGTGCGCCGCCGTTTGTTGTCAGAGGGTATTGAGACGCCTTTGGCGAGCAATGTAGCTGTAACGTCATTCGGTGATATTCCAGAGGCGGTTAGGCTTGATGCTGTACAGGTGGTGCTTTGTGACCATCATTACTGGGGAGGGATGCGACAAGTCCAACAATTAGCGCGTGTTTGTAAAACGTTTGGGATTGGTTTGTCTATGCACTCTAACAGTCATCTTGGTGTGTCTTTGATGGCTATGGCGCATGTGGCTTCTGCTACGCCCCATCTAACATATGCTTGTGATACACATTATCCGTGGCAATCTGAGGTCGACGAGATAGTTGATGGCGGCCGGGTTCCTATTGTAGATGGTTGTGTGTCCGTTACGGAAAAGCCTGGTTTGGGTGTTGTGCTTGACTACGATCAATTGGAGAGAGGAAAAGAGAGGTTTAATAAGTGTTCATATCGTAAGCGTGACGATGAGGCAGAGATGCGTAAACATATTGACCCTAACTGGACACGTCGGCTTCCACGCTGGTAGAATATTTTTAAATGAGCCCAAAGCAACTATGTTCAAATCTAAAAGGAGTAATTGGATTTCCGGTTACTCCTTTTAAAGAGGATAATTCACTTGATCTTGAAGGACACCGGAAGAATCTCAGATATATGTTGGAACAACCGATGTGTGCCATTGTTGCTGCAGGCGGAACGGGTGAGTTGTATTCGTTGACCCCAGATGAAGTAAGGCGTGTTGTTGAGGTGACAATTGAGGAAGTAGGGGGGAGCGTGCCGGTGATTGCTGGTGTTGGGTTTGCTGGAGGTTTAACTAAGCTATTAGCTAGTCAGGCGGCAGATTGTGGAGCTGACGGGGTGCTTGCTTTCCCTCCTTATTATCCAAATGCAGACATGGATGGTTTAGTGGATTACTATGCAAGCATTGCTGAGGCGAGTGGTTTGGGTGTTTTAGTCTATAGTCGTGACTGGGCCCATTTCACACCAGCTCAAGCCGAACAGTTAGCTGAAATACCTAATATTGTTGCGTGGAAGGACGGATCTGCAGATATCCGTCGGTATCAAATGATTCGTGAACGACTCGGTGATAAATTGCATTGGGTAGGTGGGGCTGGAGACGATATGGTTCCGGCTTACTACGGAATTGGAGTTCGTGCCTACACTTCTAGTATTTCAGCTGTTGCTCCGAAATTGTCCATCAAACTTCATGATTTAGGGGTTGCACAAGCTGTTGATGAACTGAACCAGACCATTGCAGAACACGTGGTTCCGCTTTATGCATTGCGAACCAAAAGGAAGGGGTATGAAGTGTCTGCAATGAAGGCAATGCTAAATATGCTTGGGTTGCACGGTGGAGTAGTAAGGCCTCCGTTAATTGAGGTGTCTGAAACTGAGAGGAAAGAACTACAAAGCATTCTCGAGGGATGGCGTAAGGCTGATTTTCTTGATCTCTAATTTTTTTAACCAATGAGCGCCGCAATTCTTGCGACCATCCTATTTTCTTTGTCGGCTGTTTCCGGTAAACGCTTATCACATTATCTGACAGCGATTGAGGCGAATATGATTCGTTTTATCATTTCAGCGTTACTTCTTGGGCTTTATTCAAGTTATTACGGAATCGGATTAGGAGGGGGTGCATTTGGAATGTTCTTTATTAGTGGAATCATTGGTTTTGGAGTCGGCGACTATGGTTTGTTTCGAGCTTATAAGATTATTGGTTCACGGTTAACAATGGTTATGACTCAATGCCTAGCTGCTCCATTTGCTGCGACTGTTGAGTGGCTCTGGCTGGGCTCCACATTGTCTCTGGGGCAAGTTTTGGCTGGGGTGGGAATACTGATTGGTGTGAGTTTGGCATTGGCGCCTAATGATACAATGCAGATAGATAAGGAGCATTGGAAGAACGGTATCTTTTGGGGATTATTGTCGGCTTTCGGTCAAGGGTTTGGAGCTGTGTTAAGCCGAAAAGCCGGAATGATGGTTGATGATGGAGTGTCAATTGATGGTTTTTCTGCTGCCTATCAGCGTGTGCTAGGTGGATTGGCAGTAATGCTGGTTCTTTTTATTGGACAAAAAATCATTGCCTATAAGCGTAATGATTATAATTCAAGAGCAGATCTAGATTCGGCCAGTATTAAGTGGATATTGATTCTGGTCTTGGCCAATGCTTTATGTGGGCCAACGCTTGGAGTAGGGGCATATCAATGGGCGCTCAATGTCAATGATTTGCCGGCGGGGATTGTGTTGTCAGTTGTGGCGTTATCGCCTCTTGTGATTATTCCTTTTTCTATGAAATTTGAAGGAGAGAGGCCAACTTTTAGGTCTTTAATCGGCTCGGTCATTGCCGTTGTCGGGGTGATTATAATGACTAATATGGTTGGAGAATGATTGAACTAAGTTCGGTGAAAGTACCTAGAATATTAATTATTCGTGGCGGGGCGATAGGGGACTTTATTCTGACACTTCCTGTTCTATCAGCTCTTAAAGAACGTTTCCATAAAGCTGATTTGGAAATTCTTGGGTATCCGAGAATTGCATCATTGGCGTTAGATGGCGGATTAGTTAAAGCTGTTCATCCGCTTGAGTCTCCAGAGTTGGCTATGTTTTTTTCCGATCATGCTTTAGTGGATAAAAAGTGGAGGGAGTTTTTTGCTGGATTTTCAATAATAATATCCTATCTGTATGACCCTAATAAAATATTTGAGGCTAACGTGAAATCGTGCGGGGTTCAGCAGTTCATTGCTGCGCAATACCGACCGGATGAAACAAAGATGATTCATGCAAGTGAACTATTTTTAAAGCCTTTAGAGATGTTAACAATTTTTGACAGTGATCCTGTTGCAAAGCTTTCGATTGAGGCTGGATTGCCTTTAGTGAGTTGCCTTGCTTTACATCCGGGGAGCGGGAGCGATAGTAAGAATTGGTCGGAAAAAAAATGGAAGGAATTGATCGGATATTTACTGCATAATACATCGCTTCAATTATTATTAATTGGAGGTGAGGCAGAAGGGGGGAAATTACAACGCTTGGCTCACGGTGTGCCTATAGATAGATTGGAGATTATGCAAAATATTGCTTTAAGCATTCTTGCTAAGCGCCTTGTCAGATGTTGTGGATATATTGGGCATGATTCTGGTGTTACTCATATTGCTTCTGCCCTTGGTCTGCCTACTTTAGTTCTTTGGGGGCCAAGTTGCGAGGCAGTTTGGAGGCCTCTAGGTGAAAGAGTAAGAATATTGAATCAAAATAATCAATTATCAGAAATCACTCTTAATCATATTGTTAGAGAGCTAAATTTACTTAAATTGATTTGAATTAGTATTTGTGAAAACTAATTGCCTTTATATTATTATTGGAATCCGTTTCAACTTTGACAAATTCAGCTGGCGCACCGATTTTAAATCCAGTGATTAATTTCATGAATTCAGCTGGTATAGTACTGTAGTTTTTCCAAGTGTCCTGCCAATCACAACGGAGCATTTCTGATGCGTAGCGAATACAATTGATTGGGGTTAGCGCAGAACCTGCGAGATTGTCAGTACCGGGCAATCGAACGATTTTCTCTTTCCCGACTTCAAGTTCAAGATGGCCGAATTGATATTTTCCAGGGTCGGAACCCGCAGCAGCCATGGCATCAGTTGTATAGTAAATTGAGTTGTTATCAATTAATCTATGTAGAATGCGGAATAGAGCTGGGCTAACATGCCAACGATCGGGGATTAAGCTGTATATTAGATTTGGTGTGTCAAGTGCGCGCCATAATATATTGTCATCTCGTCTTAATTCAGTAGGGCATCCGTTGCCCAGATGGGTGAATCCGGTCGAGCCTCCTGCGGTTGCTCGCCGTATTATATTTTCAGGTGCATTAGTGTGTCCAATTGATACTTGGAAACCTAGTTCTCGTGCAGTTGAAAATGCAGACAATCCACCTTCAATCTCCGGGGCCATTGTAAGTAGAACCGGATCTTTGCCAACAATGTCACGGATTTTAGTTAGTCTTACTTCGGTTGGCTCGAGCATTAAGTTTGGAAGATGTGCACCGCAATAACCAGTTTCGGCCGATAGGAACGGCCCCTCAATATGCCATCCAGCGATAGATTGTTGTAGTCTTGTGTGTTTGTCTCGTAACTTTTTGGCTTTAGTTAAGCGTTCAGCCATCAAGTCCCATTCGCTTGTGATTAGTGTGAAAAAAAAATTACTACAGCCTGCGTTTTCAAGTGCAGAAGTCGCATGTATTAGTTGATCAGCACTTAGTTTATCTTGTTGGAAATCAATTCCGGCAAAGCCGTTGATTTGCAGGTCAACAAGTGGCGGCCCGATCCATTTGTTTTGATCGGGTATTTCATCGGTAGGGGCGAATTCTGTAAATGCACTGTTTTCCCACCTGGCAACAACAGGTTGACGGTCAAGTATGTTCCAGGCATGGATTTCGCCGCTGGTCATGGCGAATATTACTTCGAGAAGGCTTCGATGAGAGTTAAAAAAACGCCTGCAGTCACCGCTGAACCAACCACCCCGGCAACGTTAGGTCCCATCGCTGCCATGAGCGGATTGACGCGACCATCGGTTTTACTGGATACGAACGTCTGAACTACACGGGCAGCCATCGGTACGGCGGAGACACCGGCCGCCCCGATGCAAGGGTTGATTTTTTTGCTATCTGGTAGCATGACATTCAGTAGTTTAGCGAAAATCACACCGCCTGCAGTACTCAGGCAGAAAGCTACCATGCCAAGTGCGAGAATGGCTAGGGTGCTACCTTTAAGGAAGCCAGTTCCCTCCATAGTTGCGCCGACAACGAGTCCGAGGAATATGGTGACGATGTTAATGAGCGGTCCGCTAGCGGTGGAACTCAGGCGCTGTGTTACACCGGACTCTCGGAGTAGATTGCCGAACATTAGCATTCCCAATAGCGGCCCACTAGCCGGTATGAACAATACGGTGATTAGGCAAGTTGCAATTGGGAAGATTAGTACGGCAGTTTTGGACACGGGACGCGCCTGTGGCATATCGATTTCACGTTCCTTCTGAGTGGTTAAAGCCTTTATTATGGGGGGTTGAATTACCGGAACAAGGGCCATGTAACTGTACGCTGCTACGGCTACAGCTCCCAAAAGATGTGGAGCTAGTTTGGCGGTCAGAAAGATTGTTGTTGGGCCGTCCGCGCCGCCAATAATCCCAATAGAAGCTGCTTCTTTGATAGTGAAACCAAAGAAGTATGTTGCACCAATAGCGGCGAAGAAAATTCCAATTTGTGCCGCCGCACCTAGTAGAAAGGTAATGGGTCGGCTTAAGAGTGGTCGGAAATCTGTCAACGCACCCACGCCCATAAAAATAATCGGTGGCAATAATTCCGCCTTTGAGATGGCATTTTTATAGACGAATGCAAGCAGCGGCCACTTTCCTCCTTCCTCAGGCGTGGCATAGGCACTCATATCTGCACCGGGGAGGTTGGCCATTATGGCTCCAAAACCGATTGGGATGAGAAGCAATGGTTCGAAGTTTTTCTTTACGGCCAAGGTAATCAGAATGCCTCCGACGATGAACATTACTACGTTTTGCCATGCTAGGCTTACGTCGCCACCAAAGCCCGAACTTTCGATCAGTTTTTCGAGAATATCCATTTTAGGCCTCGATGCTCAGGATGGGGTTGCCAGCTGAAACCTCGTTACCAATCGAGGCGTGGACAGCAGATACGCGGCCGGAGCAGGGCGCCTTCACATCGTGTTTCGCTTTCATCGCTTCAACTGCGGCAACGACTTGTCCCTGTGTAACAGTATCACCTATCTTTACGTTAACTTCAACTAGCTCGACATTACCTTCAAACGGAGAAAATACATCAGTCGCAGAGGTGCCGCTGCCTCCTGGAGCTGGGTTTTGGTTGGCCACTGCTGTTGCTGGAGCAGCCGCTGTTGCTGGGGGTTCGATAACGACTTCGTATGTCCGAGTGTTACCTCCTTCTGAGACTGTTACTGATGTCTTGGTTGGGGTAGTAATAGCTTTGACTGATGGGGTGTCGCTCTTTTCTTGCTTGAGTGGGAGTGTGATTTTAGAGCGATTTTCGAGTAATCGAATTCCTTCATTTAATTCCATGTTTTTTCCAGGAACTATTGCTGCGGCGACAAGGAATTTGTTTTCATCAGTTACTTCAATTCCGCGTTCTTTGAGGGCGGCTTCAGCTTCAATTAGTGTGTCTGGGGCCTCTTCTAATGGATCACCATCAAAAGGCGGTAATTCTAGTTTTTCGGCTGCAGTTTTTACGACTTCTGGATCAGGTGTCAGTGGTGGGCGGCCGAAGTAGCCTAGTATTGATTTACCATAGCCAGCGTCAATTTTTTGCCAGCGACCGTGAAGTACATTATTAAAAGCCTGCAACCAATATTGCTGACTGCCTGGTGTTACACTTGTCCAGCCGCCACCCGCGCGAACAACCTCCGGAAATTCAGCTAGCACCTCACTATACTTGTCGAGAATGCCAGCTGATTTCATCATATGAACGTTTGGTCCGATAGCACCACCTGGCATTGGGAACCCAACAACACGAGCATCTGCTGAAGTGGTGACTGGGTTAAATTCGTAATCGCTTAAGCTTTTATTAAGTAGTGACTCTATTTCATCCATTTTATCTGGATCAATGTCGAGGCTGTACCCGGTGCCTTTCAGGGAGTGCGCCATGGAACGAACATCTGGTTGTGATGTGCCTGAGGCAAGAGGGCGAACTGCCAAGTCGATGCCATCTACCCCGCCTGCAATTCCGGCCATATAGCAGGCTACAGCAGTTGAGGCTGTGTCATGAGTGTGTTGTACCAGTGGTATTTCTGGTGGTAAAATTTGTTTGATTCCTTTTGCAGTTTCATAGCATGTGCGTGGGTTAGTGGTCCCAGATGCATCCTTAAGACATACTGAATCGAATTGAATATCTCTTTTGAGAAGCTCGCGTACAATATTGATATAAAAATCTGGTGTGTGTGCCTGGTCAGACTTAAATGGCAATCCCATGAGAGCAACACAGACTTGATGATGCATCCCTGCATCAACTATTGGTTGACCTGTTTTTACCAGGTTTCCAACGTCATTCATGAAGTCGAAATTACGATCAATCGTTGTGCCGTGCTTTTGCATTAGCTTGGCTTGTAGTGCGAGAGTTGATGTGCGTTGAGTGGTAAGTGTTACGCCGGACACCGATCGAGTTAGGATTTGCAGATCAGCATCCGGTCCAACGGTTTTTCGAATTTCAGACATGCAGTAGAATGGGTCTTCCCCTACATAAAAGAACGGAGCTTGAAAACGTGCGCCACCACCAAATTCAAAGTGTCGAATTCCTGCAGCGGCTGATGCCTCAATGGCTGGAAGTATATCTTTAAGTCGGGTTTTTCCTCCAAAGACACTTTGCAGGCCATCGCGGAAAGGGGTGAACATCACCCGTATTTCTTTTTTGTTTTCAGTAAAGATCATTGAGTTGAATAGAAATTAATAAATTAACTTTTACTATGATTTTATTTCACGAACTTCCGAAATTCGGCAGCCTGGAAATACTTTGGCTAAAGCCTGTCTAACTGCTTCTTCAGCTATTGGATCAGGCAGGTCAGCTGCTCGTACTGGGAAAAGTCTGCAAATGCCAGCGATTACGCCAGCGAGTAAAGAAAGGATTGTTAGAACTGCAGCAAATGCAATCCCGCAAATTAGTAAAAGTTGATCTTCCATTGTGAATGGTGATTTGTCTGCAAAATGGGCTGGCAATATACTTCAATTAGAAGGCTGTTTTAAGTACTATTTTTAAATATTTTCTGAATGATTTTATTAGAGTTTAATAAGAGTGTCTTTTTCTGCATAATTCTCGCCAGTTTCAGGGTAGTCTAGTGTATAGTGTAGCCCTCGGCTTTCCTCGCGTTGTAGGGCGCTCTTGACTATGAGTTCGGCTACGGTAGCTAGGTTGCGAAGCTCCAACAAATCGCTAGTAACGGTAAAATCCCAATAATAATCTGAAATTTCTTCCTGTAAATTTTTGACTCTTGTGAGTGCTCGTTTGAGTCGTTTAGTTGTACGTACAATGCCTACATAGTCCCACATTGTTCGGCGTAGTTCATCCCAGTTATGAGAGACGACAACCATTTCGTCTGCATCAATAGCATCTCCGGAATACCAATCTGGCAAGTCGGTTTCAATATCTAGGTTTGGGTTGGCTAAAGAGTGGTTGGCTGCGCGGTGTGCGTAGACAAGTGCTTCGAGTAATGAGTTGCTGGCAAGCCGATTAGCTCCATGTAGTCCGGTGCAGGAAACCTCGCCTATTGCATAAAGTCCGTTAATGCAGGTTTCCCCATTGCGACTTACTTGTACGCCTCCACATTGATAGTGCGCTGCGGGCACGACGGGAATCGGTTCTTTTGTGATATCTAATCCGAAATTTAGGCATGTTCGGTAGATATTAGGAAAACGGTCAATAATATAGCGTGCCGGTTTATTGGTGATGTCTAAAAGTACGTGATCATCGCCAGTTCGTTTCATTTCGCTGTCAATTGCCTGAGCAACTACATCCCGTGGGGCAAGCGATTTGAGTGGATGGATTTTCTCCATAAACCGCTGGCCACTTAGGTTTAGTAGTTCTGCCCCTTCGCCTCTTACTGCTTCGCTTATCAAAAATGATTTAGCCTTAGGGTGGTATAAGCATGTAGGATGGAATTGGACGAACTCCATGTTTGATATTGTAGCTCCAGCTCGGTATGACATTGCTGTTCCGTCTCCAGTGGCAATATCAGGATTCGATGTGTATAGGTAAACTTTGCCGCATCCCCCTGTAGCAAGTACAATAGTTTTGGCTGAGTAGGTTTCAACCAGGCTAGTTTCATTGTTTAATACATATACGCCGACGCAACGGTTTGTGTTAGGTTGGCCTAATTTTTGCGTAGTAATAAGGTCGATCGCAAAGTGGTTTTCAAAAACGCAAATATTTTTATTAGAAGAAATTGAATCAAGTAGAGCACGTTCAATTTCTCTTCCGGTGACATCTTTGGCGTGAAGGATTCGCCTATTAGAATGTCCTCCTTCTTTGCCTAGATCGAGCTCGTAATTTCCATTTTCGGTTTCTTTCTGAGAGAACTTCATTCCGATATTAATTAGTTCTTTTACTCGGTCAGGTCCTTCCTCGACGATACCTCGGACGATATCTTCTTTGCAAAGTCCACCGCCAGCAATAACAGTATCTTGCACGTGACTTTCAAAAGAATCATCTTTGCTAGTTACAGCTGCGATTCCTCCTTGGGCATAATTTGTGTTTGATTCAGTGCGGCTTTTCTTTGTTATAATTGCGACTTTGCCCGCATGAGCTACTTTAAGCGCAAATGTTAATCCGGCAATTCCACTTCCAAGAACAATGAAATCAAATTTTTTCGGAGATTTATCCATCAATTTAAAGAATTCTTTGATTATAATCGACCATTGTCAATCAGTCGTGTCTTTCCTAAATAAATTGCAAGTGCCATATGAGTACCGCGCTTTACTTGTTTCACTGGTTCTAATTTTTTCGGGTGGAAAAATTCAATATAGTCGAGTGTTGCTAAGTGTTTTGTGTTAATTTGTTTTTTAAGTTTTTTTACCAGTGAGTTGCTGGGGATCGGAGTTTTTCTATCCCGAACGATACGTTTTGCCATGTGAATTGATTCGATAAGTATGGTAGCTTCGGTGCGTTCCTTTTGGTTTAGGTAGCGATTACGTGAGCTCATCGCCAAACCGTCTTTCTCTCGGATTATTGGTGCTATAACGATTCTAATAGGGAAATTGAGATCGTTGACCATTCGCGTAATAATAGTTGCCTGTTGAAAGTCCTTTGCTCCAAATACAGCGGTATTTGGTTGGATAATGTTGAAAAGTTTTGCAACGACTGTGGTGACTCCGCAAAAATGACTAGGTCGGGAATTTCCTTCCATTTTTTTACTAAGCATTTCTTCCGTCACAAAAGTACTGTGCGTTATGTTGTACATTGACTGGTCTTTAGGGGTGAAGACAATGTCGGTATTTAACTGTTGGCACTGATGAAGATCTGACTTTATGGTCCTTGTATATTTCTTGAGATCTTCCTTTGGTCCGAATTGTATTTTGTTTACAAAAATCGAAACAACAACCAAACCTTCTTTGCCTGCTAG
>Ga0115011_10003299_pt1 | contig 10977 bp, 16 predicted proteins | sample TroAtlMetagenome_2_FD_88705 | JGI IMG/M metagenome (GOLD analysis project Ga0115011, IMG submission 88705) | Marine eukaryotic phytoplankton communities from Atlantic Ocean - Tropical Atlantic ANT8 Metagenome | ecosystem: Environmental > Aquatic > Marine > Oceanic | place: Tropical Atlantic... | reverse complement strand
TAGGATTGCCTGTGAATGTGAAATCGAGATTTTGGTGATTCATCTTGTTTGATTGCTCTCTGGCCCTGCAGTTGGAATGACCTCTAAATCTCTCGATTGAATAATGTTTGAAGTCTTGAATTTCATCGGGGCATATCTATTGCTCATTTTTGTATTTGTTTTGCCCGTTTTTGAAGCTCTAGATGTGCTGGTTGGTTGGTAAATGTCCAGGCTTTAATAGTGATTCTGCTTCTGATATTGATCTTTTGGGAACGAATGCATATCAGGGCGTTTGTGCTCGTTCTGGTATTTAGCTCAAATATTCGCCAGCAAAAGCAGTCAGTAACAGCAGAAGTTTTGCAAAGCGATAAGGGTGTAGCTGTCGCCAGAGCCTGAGAACAGAGCTGGCCTTGGCTTAATCCTTTGGACTTTTCCTTGGAGCAGATCTGAAAGGGTTGAACCCTTCAGGACTGTTCTTTGAACGGAGAGGGAGGGATTCGAACCCTCGACAAGAGTTGCCTCCTGTAACTCCTTAGCAGGGAGCCGCCTTCAACCACTCGGCCACCTCTCCAGCGGCTTCCACACCTTACCAACAGCCCTGTCAATTTGTTCGCGTATGGCGACCTCAGGTAACCAGCCGAGGGAGTCGATGCTTAAAGCTGCAGAGCACCTCCCAGGGGATCGATTCGCTGATCAGATTGCTCCACTCTTTTGGAGTGATGGAGGCCTCGCCATCTTGGCCAAGCAGGGTCACCACGCTGCCGATATTGATGTCTGGATGATCTGTGGCATCAAGCATCAGTTGGTCCATGGTGATCGCACCCACCTGGGGTAAGCGTTGCCCGTTAATCAGCGCTTCGATGCGGCCAGAAAGTGCTCTGCTGACGCCATCGGCATAACCAATCGATACCACGGCCAATCGGCTGGGGCGCTTGGTGATGAAGCGATGGCCGTAGCTCACGGCTACTCCTGCGGGAACATCGCGCATCAGGGTGACCCTCGCTTTCACAGTCAAGGCTGGATGCAGTTGGATCTCCCCATCCCATTGGTCAAATGGATTGTGGCCATAGAGAGCCAGGCCAACGCGAACCATGTCGTAGTGCAGGTTGCGATCACGCAGGGTGCCTGCCGAGTTGGCCAAGTGACGACAGCAATGATCAATTGTGGTTGGAATGGACCGCAGCACAGTCTCAAAACGCTCTTGCTGCAGTGTTGTTATCGCAGCAGCTTCTCCGTGGCGATCGCCGTCAGCCATGGCCAGATGGCTGTAGATCCCGTTCAGGTTGAGATGATTCAGGTGACCAAGATCTTCGATCAGCCTTGGTGCGCTCTGAAAGTCGCAGCCGAGGCGTGACATGCCTGTATCGACTTTCAGTTGAACATTGAATTGTCTACCGCTGCCATCAGCGAGGTTCTGGCAGAGCAGTGCTTCCCGCATGCTGCTGAGGGTGGGAATCAGCTGCCAATCAAGACAAGCCCGAAGCTCTTCGACATGGCTGAGATTGCCGAGCACCAAGATGGGTGCATCAAGACCAGCCTGACGGAGCTCTAGCCCCTCCTGAAGAGTGGCGATGCCAAGGCTGCTCGCTCCTCCGCGAAGGGCGGCTCTGGCCACAGTTTCGGCACCATGCCCATAGCCATCGGCCTTGACCACGGCCATCAGTTGGCAGCCTTTAGCCAGCCAACCTTTCAAGCTTTTTGCATTGGCCTCAATGGCAGCGGGATTGACTTCCACCCAAGCCCGTTGGCGTGGATCGGCTTGAGGCACCACCTTTGGGCTCTGCCCTCTGGGCAGATCAGTTGGAGTTGCGATCAGATTTCGCATGGCCGCAGGGTAGGCATTGGTGTGCCGTCAAGCGTGTTCTGCCATTAGCATGCCGCGTAAATACGGGGCTGGCATGGGCCAGGTTCTTGTTCTCAATGCGTCCTACGAGCCGCTGAACATCACCACCTGGCGGCGCGCCATGGTGATGATGTTGAAGGGCAAGGCTGAGAGTCTGGAGGAGGACTCCAGTCGCAAGATTCGTGATGACACGATGTTGCCTACGGTGATTCGCTTACGGACATTTGTGCGAGTGCCCTTTCGGCCTATGCCATTGACGCGTCGCAATCTGTTTCAGCGTGATGGCCACTGTTGTCAATACTGCGGCTATCGAGGCGACACGCTCTCCATCGACCATGTGATTCCTCGTAGCCGTGGAGGGATCGATTCATGGGAAAATGTCACTACTGCTTGCTTGCCGTGCAACGTGCATAAGGGCAATCGCACGCCGCAAGAAGCTGAGATGCCCTTGCAAAGAATGCCCCGCAGACCTTTGAACAGCCTTAGCTTTGAAGCGATTAGGCGGATCAACTCTGGTGGCCATAGCCAGTGGGCGAAGTATGTGATCGGTTGGCGTTGAACCTTCAGTGCCAACCAATCAGTCCTCGTTTTGTTGACTGATCTCTTCCATCTGACGGCGCTGCTCTTCGGCGATACAAGCTCCGATGATGTCCTCAAGCTGGCCTTCCAGGATTGGTTCCAGGGAAAAGTTGCGTCCGAGTCGATGATCAGTGGTGCGGTTGTCCTTGTAGTTGTAGGTCCGAATTTTTTCGCTTCGATCGCCACTGCCGACTTGGGCCCGTCGAGCAGAACTTTCCCTGGCGTTGGCTTCGGCAATTTGCCGCTCTAGCAGCTTGGCGCGCAGAATCTCCATGGCACGCTCTCGGTTTTGCAGTTGTGAGCGCTCTTGGGTGCAAAACACTCTGATGCCTGTGGGCTTGTGGAGGAGATCAACCGCTGTTTCCACTTTGTTCACGTTTTGTCCGCCCGCACCACCGGAACGAGCCGTGCTGACTTCGATATCAGTGGATTCGATTTGAACTTCCACGGGATCAGCCTCTGGCATTACGGCCACTGTTGCTGTGGAGGTATGCACACGTCCTTGGGATTCAGTGGTTGGCACGCGTTGAACCCGATGCACGCCGGCTTCGAATTTCAATTGACTGAAGACAGCGCCGCCTTTTACCGAAAGGATCAGTTCCCGGAAGCCACCAAGATCAGCTTCGGTGGCACTCATTGGTTGGACTGACCAGCCCACACGCTGACCGAAACGCTCATACATGCGAGCGAGATCACCAGCCCACAGACAAGCTTCCTCTCCTCCGGCGCCAGCACGGATCTCCAGCATCACACTGCGTTCATCTCGAGGGTCTCGCGGTAACAGGGCAAGAGTGAGGCGCTGCAAGAGATCTGCCATTCGGCATTCAAGTTGCTCGAGCTCCTCCTGTGCCAAAGATTCCATGTCTTGATCCCCTCTGCTATCGCGCAGCAGTTCACGGGCCTGCTGCGTCTGCTGCTCAACGCTTTGGAGGTCCTCGTAATCCAAAACGAGGGGTTCAAGCCGTGCTCGTTCTCGGGCAATATTTTCTAGACGTTTTGGATCTACCGCAACATCAGGATCTGCCAGTTGCCTCTCAAGACTTCGGAAACTGGTCCTTGCGGCCTCAAGTTGTGAGATCAGGTTGGAAGAGTCCATCTCGATCACGGCATGATCCCGATTGCATCAGGCATGGCACGAGATCTCACTGGTTGAGTTGTTAGTGGATCAGTCTTCTTTGCTTGCTTTGGGTTCTTCTTTGCTTGCGCTTGGCTCTTCTGTTTTGCTTTTCTTGGCAGCAGGCTTTTTCTCATCGGCGTCGGTTTGAGCATCTGCACCGGCCATGCCGTACTTGCGCATGAAGCGATCCACCCGGCCTTCGGTATCAAGGATCTTCTGGGTGCCAGTAAAGAAGGGGTGATTGCCACTCCAAACGTCCACGTGGAGCTCTGGCTTGGTGGAGCCGGTGGTCATCACCACCTCTCCATTGCAAATCACTTTGGATTCTGGATACCAGGTTGGATGGATATCGGGCTTAGGCATGGGAGGGAATGATGACGTTGAAGAGCCAGAGGGTTCGTAGGGCTGCTCAGCGCTTGGAGAACTGAGGGGCTTTGCGGGCTTTTTTGAGTCCGTATTTGCGACGTTCTTTCGCGCGTGGGTCTCGGCTCAGATGGCCTTCTGTTTTAAGTGGTTTGCGGTTGTCTGCAGATAGCTCACACAAGGCTCGAGCTGCGCCTTGCTTGATCGCATCAGACTGACCAGTGAGGCCACCACCATGAACATTCACGAGAATGTCGTACTCCTCGTTTAGGCCGAGGGTTTGGAGAGGTGCCTTGACAGCAGCGATGTAGGCAGGGTTGAAATTCAGGTAATGATCACCAGGGCGTCCATTAATGGTGATGGCGCCTTTCCCAGGGACGAGACGAACTCTTGCGACTGAGGTCTTGCGGCGGCCGGTACCCCAATAGACAACGCTGTTATTTGAGCTGCTCATTTGGCGGAAGCGGCGGGATCAATCTTGATGGTTTTGGGCTGCTGGGCATCATGAGGATGTTCAGCGCCTTTGTAGACCTTGAGCTTGCGGAACAACTGACGGCCTAGGGCGTTGTGAGGAAGCATCCCTTTGATCGCTTTCTCCACGATTCGCTCAGGAATACGTTCTTGTAAAGCCTCGAAGGTTTCAACTTTCATCCCTCCAGGACGACCAGAATGTCGGCGGTAGAGCTTCTGCTGAGCCTTATTACCGCTAACGCAAATTTTCTCTGCATTAACGACAACAACGAAGTCACCTGTGTCCAGATGAGGAGTGAACGTGGGCTTGTTTTTCCCACGCAGAATCGAAGCCACTTCACTGGCCAATCTGCCAAGAGTTTGATTCTCAGCGTCCACCAGATACCACTGGCGGTCAATTGAATCAATAGATGGGACGGAGGTCTTGTTCATCGCGGCTGCATGCCGGTTCGGAGTTGCACTATCGCGAGCGACAGGGCTGGGCAATGAGCATCAGGACCAATCCAATCGGTCTGAGCCTGATCAAGCTCGAAGGACGAGCTTACTCTTTCGTGGGGGCTAATCCAAATCGGATCATTCACGAAAGCGTTGCGGAACCAATTACGTGCTTCGGAGATGAACACCGAGGCTTTGTTTAGCCGAATCCTGGCGCCGAAGGAGGATCCAATGGAGGATCGCTCGTGGCTAGGGAGTACCGCGGTTGAGAATCGTACCACCCACCCTTAGAGAAAATGGGCTCTGAATAACCAGCCCTAAGCATGCAGAGCCCTTTCGCTGGAGCAGATTCTCTAACTTCATCGCGCCGTCGTTCCTGCCAGCGGCGTTGGAAGGTTTGGAGATTAAGACGGTGCTCTCCTAAGGCCACGAGTTGGCCCATCAGCAATCTCACCATGCCGTAGAGAAAGCCGCTGGCCTGGATCTCAACGACTAATAAATCCCCATGCCTTTCAATGTCCACATCCTGAACTGTGGTGAAGGCGTGTGGCCGATTACTGCCCGCCCGTTGGAAAGCAGTCAAGTCATGAAGTCCCAAAAGCCCTTCCAGGGCCTCTCTCATCACGATTTCATCAAGTAGCACGTGATAGCGATGCCAACTCCAAGGAGCCAGGAACAAATTGGGACGCCGACCGTTATAGATCGTGTATCGGTATCGCCTGTAGGTCGCGGAGTGACAGGCGTGCCAATGGCTAGGGCGTGCGACCGCTTCCCTGACTCGGATTGTGCTGGGTAGTCGGCCATTGAGTGCTGCGGCCCATCGCTCGGCGGGAATCGGGCCGCAACAGTCGAAGTGCACCACTTGGCCTGCCGCGTGCACACCAGCATCTGTCCGCCCTGCTGCGATGGCCTTGATGGGTCGGAGTGGATCAAGTTGGCAGATCGCATCTTCAAGCTCACCCTGCACGCTGACGCCCTGCCGTTGACGCTGCCAGCCGCAATAACCTGATCCCTCATACTGCAAGCTGATCGCAATCCGGCGTAGCAACGAATCGTCAGTGGCGCCGGATGAGCTTTTCATGGACATGGCTGAAGAACTCAGCATGTCGGAAGGCAATCTTTAGCTTTCAGACAAGCTCGATGATGGCCATCTCAGCATTGTCTCCGCGGCGCGGCACTGTTCTGATGATCCTTGTGTAGCCACCACGGCGATCGCCATAGCGCTCCTTGGCTTTGTCGAAAAGAGTATGAACCAGGCTCTTTTCGTAGATATATCCGATGGCGCGTCGACGTGAAGCAAGGCTTCCTTCTTTCGCCAACGTGATCATCCGCTCTGCTTCATTGCGCAACGCTTTGGCCCGGGCCTTGGTCGTGGTTACACGACCTTCGCGGATCAACTGAGTTGTTAGTCCGCGCAGCAAAGCTTTGCGTTGATCGGCAGGGCGTCCCAGCTCGGGGACTCGACATTGGTGACGCATGGTTCTTGGTGTGTCTGGGTCGGAACAGGATCAACTCAGGCGGTTGTTCGGCTCTGAGGTATGGAGATGCCGATGCGCTCGAGAGCTTCGATGACTTCGTCGGCTGATTTAGAACCGAAGTTCTTGATCTCAAGGAGGTCTTCGTAGCTGAAGCCCATCAGGTCAGATACGGAGTTGACTTGGGCTCTCTTGAGGCAGTTATAGGCTCGCACTGAGAGGTTCAGTTCCTCAAGAGGAATCTGTGCTTCTGCAGAGGGCTCAGGCTCGATGCCTGGCTCTTCCACCATGGTGACGGTGGCGAGTGGCTGGAAGAGCTCGATCAGTTGGTTGGCTGATTCGGCAAGTGCGTCGTCAGGCGTTGTTGAGCCATCGGTTACAACTTCCATCCGCAGCCTTTCGCGGGTTGAACCGCCTTCGGCTACTGCCGTTTCGTCGATCGTGAAGTTCACGCGACGAACAGGCATGAAGACGGCATCGATTTGCAGTAAATCAATGGCATTGGTGTCTTCATTGTGGCGCTCCACAGGCCTATAGCCGATGCCACGCTCAACATGAAGCTCAAGCTCAAGGCTGTGACCTTCATGAACGGTGGCGATGATTCTTTCTCCATCGACGACCTGAACTTGGGAAGAGAACTGCAGGTCTTTGGCCTTAACTTCAGCAGGTCCGGAAACCACAAGGCGACCGATTTCAGTTTCGCTGCTGCGGCTGTTGACAGAAAGCTGTTTGCAGTTGAGGAGAATGTCGAGGACATCCTCTCGTACGCCAGGGATGGTGGCGTATTCGTGGTTGACACCAGCGATGCGAACGGCTGTGACAGCGCTGCCCTCAAGGCCGCCCATTAACACACGCCGCAGAGCATTGCCCAGCGTGGTTGCCTGGCCGCGTTCAAGCGGGCCGATGAGAAACACGCCTGTTTGAGCGCGATCATCCGCGATTTGATGCTCGATCCGGTCGATCTGATACTGCAGCACGGTCTGAAGCGGGGGGGGGAGTGGAACAGGGATGAAGCGGAAGCGCGATCAGACACGACGGCGTTTAGCCCGACGGCAACCGTTATGGGGCAGTGGAGTGACGTCTCTGATCAAAGTGATTTCAAGACCGGCCACTTGTAGGGCTCGAATGGCGGTTTCACGGCCTGAGCCTGGACCGCGAACCAAGACCTCGATCTGACGCATGCCTTGTTCAAGTGCACGCCTGGCGGCAGCTTCCGCTGCTGTTTGGGCTGCGAAAGGAGTCCCTTTCCGTGCACCCTTGAAGCCACTGGCTCCAGCTGATGACCAGGAGATGACTTCTCCAGAGCTATCTGTAATCGAAACGATCGTGTTATTGAACGTGCTCTGGATGTGAGCGACGCCATTTGGAACGTTGCGCTTGGCCTTTTTGGGGCCTGATTTTTTAGCTGGCTTGGCCATGGGCCGGTGCGATACGAGGTGGGAATGGTTTGCCTATTAAGGCTGATGGAGGTGATGCTTACTTCTTCTTGCCAGCAACAGTCTTGCGGGCTCCGCGACGAGTGCGAGCATTTGTGCGGGTGCGTTGACCGCGCACGGGCAGACTCATGCGGTGACGACGACCTCTTAGACAGCCAATATCCTGAAGGCGCTTTAGGGCCATACCCTCTTGGCGCCTGAGGTCACCCTCAATCGTCAAACCTTCTATGGCTGTGCGTATTTTTTGCACATCACCATCTTCCAAATCCTTGACTCTGATATCTGGATTGACCCCAGATTTCGTCAGAATCGTTTTGGCTCGAGTTGGGCCAATTCCATAGATGTAGGTGAGGGCAACTTCAACCCGCTTTTCGCGGGGGATGTCGACGCCAGCAATCCTTGCCACTGAGCACTAAATCGAGAAGGGACGGTGACCACCAAAGGCGGTGATGAGAATTTGGTTGGGCTCGAAAACTAGATCGAGAACCATCAAAGAAATATCAGGAACTAGCCCTGACGCTGCTTGTGCTTGGGAGTGGTTTTACAGATGACCATCACCTTGCCGCGGCGTTTGATAACACGGCACTTCTCGCACATTTTCTTGACCGATGCGCGCACCTTCATGGGGTGTGGCTCTCCAAATTTCCAAACAACTACCTTAACACGCTGTTCAATTCAAGGATTTCTCGATACGAGAGCAGATCTCTTCGACACTTCCTTGTGCTTCCACTGATGTGAGCAGTCCTTGCTGGCGATAGTGATCGATCAGGGGGGCGGTTTTCTCTCGGTAGATCTCCAATCTGTTGCGAATCACGGCTTCGTTGTCATCCGCTCTGCCACGAGCCAAAAGCCTTGCAATCAGAACGGCGTCATCAAGTTCAAGGAGAACAACAGCTTCAATCGGTTGTTTGAGTTGCGCAAGTAGAGGCTCGAGTGCTGTGGCTTGAATCACGTTGCGTGGGAAGCCATCCAGCAACCAGCCTCCTGCCTGAGTTGACAGTCGTTTCTCAACGATGGCGAGCACCAACTCATCGCTGACCAGCTCTCCTCGGTTCATGACAGCCTCCGCTTCTTGGCCAAGCGGTGAGCCTGCTGCTACTTCAGCCCGTAGGAGATCACCTGTTGAAAGATGCATCAAGCCATGGGAATGGCAGAGACGTTCTGCCTGAGTGCCCTTGCCAGCCCCAGGAGGGCCAAGGAAGAGGAGACGTTGCTTCATCGTGGTTGACTGCGGCGGCTGAGTGAGGATTCTCTAAGACAATCGGCTTGAATTATTGGCGAACAAGTCCTTCATAGCGTTGAGAGATCACATAGGTCTGAACCTGTTTGGCGGTATCGATCGCGACCCCCACCAGAATCAGTAGTGACGTCGCCCCAAGGCCCTGAAAAGTCTGCACGTTCGTGGCACGTTCAACGGCAGCAGGAACGATGGCCACGGCTCCAAGGAACAGACCCCCGAGGAGCGTCAAGCGATTTTGTACACCTGATAGGTAGTTGGTTGTCGCACTACCAGGTCTTACCCCAGGAATGGCCACGCCACTGCGCTTGAGGTTGGTTGCAATATCTGCAGGATTAACAGTGAGTGAGGCGTAGAAGTAAGCAAAACCAAGGATCAATGCAAAAAACACCAATGCATAAGGCCAAGGATTGGCGGCCCCAGGGTTTAAGGCACTGGCGGCTCTAATTAACAAAGGGTTTTTGGTGACATTGGCAATGGTGATGGGCAGGAAGATCAGAGCCGAGGCGAAGATGATCGGCATCACGCCGCCGGCATTCAATTTCAGTGGTAAATAGCTCTGACGAGTTGGCAGCAAGTTTGTGCCACCGATTTGTCGCTTGGCGCTGACGATCGGCAGTCGGCGAGATCCCTCTTGAACAAAAATGATCCCCACGATGGTGATCAGGAAAACCATCACAAGAACAATGATGCCGACAACATCGTTGCGATCTCCGGTCTGAGCTTTCTCAATTGTTGATGAGAGTGCTTTCGGCAAGGTGGCAACAATATTCAGAAAGATCACCAGTGAGGCGCCTTGGCCGATCCCTCGCTCGGTGATGATTTCACTTAGCCACATCACGATGATTGAGCCAGTGACTAATGCCAGTGCCGTCTGCACGACAAACACCACTTCGCTAAGCCCTTCAATGGCGTACTGACGCAGGATCATTGCGAAGACCACACTTTGAACAAGACCCCAGCCAAGGGCTACGTAGCGGGTGATCTGGGCGATTTTGCGTCTGCCTGCTTCGCCCTCGTTCTTTTGTAAGTCTTCGAGTTGGGGCAGCGATGCAGTCAGCAGCTGCATGATGATCGAGGCATTGATAAAAGGCAGGATCCCTAGAGCAAAGATCCCCAGAGTCGAAATGCCACCACCAGTGAAGATGTCGAGGAAGCCTATGAGTTGACCGCCTTGTTGCAAAAAGCTCTGAAAGGCCACGCGATCAATGCCTGGCATGGGGATATAAATTCCCAGACGCACCAGTAGCAACAAGCCCAATGTGGTGATCACCCGGCCGCGAAGCTCAGGGTTGGTCACCAATTGCGTGAGGACTTCAGCGGCACTGGGGTTGCGGCCCCGACTTACGAGCATGGATGTAAGGGAAAGGTTGGGGTTGATGCTGCAAAGCCGTCCGCAGACCAAAGTCGTGCGGACGGCTCAGACACTAGATCCGCAGAGATCTAGACAGCTCTTTAATCAAGGGTTTCGCATGTGCCGCCGGCTGCTTCGATCTTTTGACGTGCTGAAGCCGTGAAGCCAGCAGCCTGAACGGTCAGCTTGACGGTGATCTCACCATCTCCAAGGATTTTCAAAGGGTGCTTGGGGCTTGTGCCAATGCCTGATTTGACAAGTCAATCAAGGTTCACTGTGCTGCCAGCCTTGATCGAATCGAGCGCCGCCACATTCACAACAGTGAAAGCTTTGGGGTTGATCAGTTTGAAGTGCTTGAGTTTGGGCACCCGCCGGTATAGGGGCATTTGGCCGCCTTCAAATCCCGGACGTGTGGGGCTGCCAGAGCGCGACTTTTGCCCACGCATGCCAAAGCCACAACTTGCACCTTGGCCAGCGGCAATACCGCGACCTTTTCTCAATTTGCGACGCCTTGCACCGTTGTTGGCCTTGAGGGAGTTGAGTTGAAGTTTCATGGGGAATCAGGAGTAGATCTGCTCGAGGGAGATCCCCCGTTCCTTTGCGGTCTCCTTATGGGTGCGGAGTCCTTGCAAGGCCACCATGGCAGCTCTTGCATTGTTCAGTGGTGTTTTGCTGCCGAGTCGCTTGG
>Ga0115011_10003298_pt1 | contig 10977 bp, 13 predicted proteins | sample TroAtlMetagenome_2_FD_88705 | JGI IMG/M metagenome (GOLD analysis project Ga0115011, IMG submission 88705) | Marine eukaryotic phytoplankton communities from Atlantic Ocean - Tropical Atlantic ANT8 Metagenome | ecosystem: Environmental > Aquatic > Marine > Oceanic | place: Tropical Atlantic... | reverse complement strand
TGTGTAAAATACGCAAATGCATTTGGATTGCCTGTTCTAGTACTTGCCTCAATATTATAATTTGTAATTGCTTTAAGGCAGTTCTCTACAGCATCCATAACCATTTCTTCTCTATAAGTATATCGTATAAAATTGGCTTTATGTGATAAACCTTGAGCTATTTTCAAAAAACAAGAAGCTATATAGTTTGTAACGTTAGGAATTTCCTTACCTTTACTCTGTGCCTCATTAACTGTTTTTACGTATTCTACCACAGCTAGTGAAAACTCTTTATTGTTCACGTAATGTGGTTTTTGTTTTTTCATATTACTTCCTTTCAATAACTATATTCTACCATATTTTTGACGAAATGTACATACGTTTTTTTGCATTTATTTTCCGTTTACTGCAGATTAACGGTGTACAAACCGTTGTTTTTGTGGTATAATTAATAGAGGTTTTTGGAGGGAGGAGGATACCCTAATGATATGTTGGTCCCTTGCCGTTTTTAGGCAGCAAGTTAATCTCTTCTTTAAGATCTTCAACACGTTTCTCTAATTCTTTTTCTATATCAATATTTTCTAAAAACTGCATATTTGATTCTTTTGATATATCTAAACATATTTGTATATACCGCTCTTTTACTGCATCCGCACACTCTGAATGAGATACTATTTGACTAGGATTTACTACACACTCATCTTTCTTTGAAAATGGATGCCATTTAGAAAAAAAGAAACTGCCCATTCCCATCCGATGTATTTGTAATGGTCTTTCTAATGTTAATAAACTTTCCTTTTCATTTTTTACATCTGTTACATAAGAAATAACTTCATCACCAGACACTAATTTAAAATGTCTAATATTAATATCGTGATATGTTTTATCTTTATCTGTCATATGTTTAACTCGTGAATATTATATTTAAATCTTTCTTTAGAATATATTTTAATTCTTTCAGCTGCATGATTTAATGTAAAGTTTTTGTTTTTTCTCCAATGTAAATCATCAGCTAAATCATATAATATTGTAGGTCTACCGTCATCGCTTTTTCTTAATCCTCGACCTATACTCTGCAATATTCTTATCTGACTCTTTGAAGGAGATGCAAATATAATATTATGCAGATTCCTAATATTTATACCAGTAGAAAACACTCCCATGCTAGCAACAATAATCGCATTCTTTTCTTTTTCCGTAATATTTCTAACTTCTTCACGTGTATCTACTCCTGTTTCGCCTGATACATAGAATACTTTTCTATTTTTTCCAGCTTTTTCTGATATCATAGAATGAAGTGGTTTACCATGTTTATCTACAAACTGAAATAGTATTAACGTATTACCATTTTGATCTAATGCCAAATTTGTGATAAACTTATTTCTAGGTTGATAACCTACAATAAAGTCTACCTCTTCATGATATTTTGCACCATTCATTAATTTGCACAATTCATCACTATACTTCATCAATAGAACATTAATATCTAATTCTGCTAAATCGCCTTTATCCATTAATTCTTTTGTTGATGTAACTCTTAATATTTTACCAAATAAACCTTCTAAAACTAAACGATGTGTTTGTGTTCCATCTAAAGTTCCAGTAGTTCCAAATCTATATTCAGATTCTCTCATTTTTCCTAATATAGTCGTAAGTGATTTTGCTTTAAAATTATGTGCTTCATCTCCAAATACACATCCAAATTGTTCAAACCAACTACCAGGCATTTTGTATATTGATTGCCAAGTACTAATAACTATATCATGATCAGCTGTTTTAGATTTACCTGCATATATTCTATGCATACACGAATCTTCAAATCCTATATCATGTTTTGAATAATCAGCAAAATCTGAATACATTTGTTCTACTAGCGATGTTGTAGGAACTATAATTAATACCTTTTTATTGAATTCTTCTATATACCATCTAACAACACAATATATTATTAGTGATTTACCTGATGCGGTTGGAGATAATAAAAGTGCTTGTTTATTATTAAGGCAATGACTTATTGCTTGAAGTTGATAATCTCTTATTTTTATAGGTCTATTTTTTACTGTTAAATTATATGAATCTAAAAAATCTAAAGGAACATTTTGCTGTTCGTTTGGATAACCATATTGAGAATCTTCTAATTCTATTTTATAGTTTCTACCTTCTTCAGCTGCTAATTTTTCAACATAATGATATAAACCAGAATATAACTCTTTAGTGTGAATATTAAAAAGACGTATTTTTCCATCCCAAACTTTATTCCTATATGATGGCATAAACTTATACCCAGGAACGTAGAACGTAAAATAATCACTTATTTCATTTAGTATAGAAGGTTCAGCATCTATACTAATAAAAGCGTGATTCTTCTTTTTAATTTTAAGCATCAGACACCTGAAGTGAATTTACGCCATTCAATCATATTCTTGATTGTTTGGTGTCTCCACTTTATATTTTCTAGTATTTCTTTAAAGGTTTCTACTTGTGTTTTGTATAATTCTATCTTGGCTTGAGCTTCTTGAATATGCGGATCTGCATTATAATAATAATCCATCTCTCCTTTTAAAACTTTTAATCCGTTTAAAGCGTCATATTCCCAACCCAATTCATCTATTTTTTCTTTTGGCAGTTTGCCATTATACCAAAGCCATTTATCTCTTAATAGTACTTTAAAGTCAAGTTCTAGTTTTGCAACAAATAACTTAGCGTGTGAATGTAGTTCTAAATATTTTGAATGAAGTTTGGCCGCATCTCTTGATGCATTATCAAGATTCATCTCATCTAACTGAGAGTCTCGTTTCCACATTTCATGTATTTCATCTAGCGTCATAATATAATCCTCAATGTAATATTATATATTACTTTTTAAATTTGTAATAAGAGTATTGGAATGTTACAGCTGCAGTTAAATATTCTACATCTGTTGTTGCAGTAGTAAATGGTAATGAACTAATGTTTATTGGGTATGCATCAATAAATGTTATTTCTTGTGCCACATTATTATGACTTGTAAGAATCTGTAATGTTATATCTCTAGTCTTTCGGTCATTATAAGTTGTCTGTCCAATTTTTCTATCGTGCTGAGTAACTAATCCAACAATCCAATCATGAATTTCTTTATAGTTTATCATATCTTCATCTACAAGAAACGTTACTTCAAGCGGTGCATACTCTAATTTATCCGGCATGGTTGTGACATTTCTTTGCTTATATGCTAATGGCGCACCTTGTGTAGATACATCTGGTAATGCAGCCATCTGTACAAAATACTGTGCATTTTTATACTTCATATTATCGATTAAAAGTTTAAATCCTGATGGATTTACAAATGTTGTTTCACCTTGTACTGGTGCAACATAAGTATCTGTAAAATTAATCTGTGTTTGGTACGGCATATTTAATCCTTATTAATCGTAGACATAGGTATTATTTCCGTCATCATCGTCATCATCTTTCTTAAATCTCCATTTAAGAATAGTCCACTGTTTTTTTAACCATTTCTTTATTCTATTTATATACTTCATTCCAGTACTCTTTCATTCTTTCAAAAATAAATAACTGCCCTAATCCATTAGGATGAGAATCAACCTGTAGGCTAACCTTTTTATTTCCTTGTTGAAATTTGTTTATACCAGCCCAAGCTATTCCATTCTCATCAACTTGCCAAGTCTCTTTAATTTGACGACCACCTATTATAAGATCTTTGTATTTCACTGCACATTTATTCATTAAATCTGGATTCCAAATATACTCACCACCAAGCTTATCCCAATACGGAAAGCCTGCTAATCTTTTATCATTTTCTAACGCTCTGTAAGTATGATTCAATTCTGTAGTTTCATATATAGTATCATATAACATAGAAAAATAGCTACGTGGTTCCAAAGTCATACCATATTTTTCAAGAAGACTCCAAGGTCCTAAAACTTGGCATATCATTATTTTTGCTTTAATATTTTCAGCCAATTGTATGGCATTAAACATATGTGCAAAAGTTGAACGAAGACAAGCTTTAAGTACTTTTTGCCAATGATGAGTTACAATATTTTGAAAACCTTGATATTGGTGTTGTTGCCAGTTTTGAACTACAGGTGGAACTATATGTTCAAATCCACACGAATAAGGATAAGCAAATCTATCCCATTGTGAAGCTGCTATTATTATTGCTTCTATATCTTCGCCGTGTTCGGCTATTGCGTTAGATAATTGAAAAATGTGTTCATCCCATCCGCTACCACCTACAGCATAATTAACCAAATCTAAATTTAAATAATCAGCCATATGATGATCCCAAAATAAAAAATCTACAGGCACTCTATCTACACCTGCTCTGTATGTATGTTCCGAAAAACTACAGCCAAGGCTAATAAGTTTTGACCCCATATTTCTTACTCCAATTTTCAGCGTCTTGCCAAGTATTTATTATTGGTTCGCCTTTTACGTTTAATGATGTGTTAAGTAACATAGGACATCTACTCATCTTCCACCATTCTTCTAAAATAGGCCTTAATATAGACCTACATGTTTTTTTCACTACCTGCACGCGCGCAGACCCGTCCACATGCGTGCACGAGGTTAAATCATGTTTTGCTTTTGCGATGTACTGCATGTACTCGTTCATTGGTCCTTCAAAATATTCATCAGCAAATTCTTCTAGAATGGCCGGTGCGAACGGACGGAACTTCTGTCTATTCTTGATCTTATTGACCGTGTCTTTAATATCTCTACGGGGATCAGCAAGAAGACTCCTATTGCCAAGGGAACGAGGACCAAACTCAGCACGACCGTGAGCCACGCCCACAATAGAATGCCTAAAAAGATGGCCAGCAATTTCTTTAGGCGAAACATCAACATCGATATTATATCCAAGATACGTATCCTTCCATTTAATTGGTTTATTTAAATATGCTGCTGCCGCACCCAAACTAGCACCTGCGTCGCCTGGATTTGGCATTATCCATATATTATCAAATAGATATGTTATTTTGCTATTAGCTACACAATTAAGTGCAACACCTCCTCCATAACATAAACTTTTAGAATATTGACTAGCTTTCTGCATTATTTGAATTATTTTATTTTCAATCAACCATTGAGCAGAAGCAGCAATATCTTCATTTCGAGCATTAGGCAATATATTACCACAACCCTTGTGTAAATTTGTTTCAAGTAAATATTCTAAATCATATATAGGCTCACCAAAAGCAGCCATTCCCATTGTTATATATTCATCTTCTTGCGGCTTTAACCCTATTCTTTTTGTTATTGCTGAATAGAATAAACCTAATGAATATGGATATTTACGAGACCAGACTTTTTTCTTTTTATACCAGATTGAACATGTGTCCCATTCACCTATTGCATCAATTACTACACAAACAGGCTCTTCTGCAAAAGGTCTTGTATAATATGAACCTGCAGCATGAGACCAATGATGATGAAATGATTTAGTTCTCCATTCATTCCATTTCATTTTTTGGCTAGAGTATAATCTTCTAGAATTTTTTAAAATAGGTTTTTCATAAAAAACAATTTTACCCTGATTTTCTGGCATATCAGGATGTAAATTTTTATCGTTCTTTATACGGCTATAACGTTCAGCATGACCTGCATAGATGATATTACCATTCAAATCAATTATCGTTTTAGCTGCATCATGAAACCCATAAGACAAACCGGTGATCATACATCTATTTATAGGCAAAAAAAAGGGAGGCCGAAGCCTCCCCTAGTTTGGATTATAACTTACCCTTATGAAAGGATATTAGTTATTTTAGTGATTCTGTAATACTGGTTAGTTCTTACAGCACCAACTGTTCCGTCCACTGCCACGTATGGGTTAGCAATCATTCCATATCGAGTTTTGAAACCGATTTTTGGTTGAAATGAATTTTCCCCTACTGCTCGTACCATAGTTAGAGGTACGTATGGGCAATAGAAAAGACCTGCGTCATAAGGATTAGGTCCTTTGTATCCTACTGTGCAATAGTCAGTATTTGCATAAGGATCTAAATAAACTTTCATTCCACCTGAAAGAGTACCGGCAAAAGTGTTGCCTGTATCATCAACTGAAAGTCCAGCATTTCCTGCGATTGCAGGTGCGTAGTCTAACATTCCAGAAGCTGAAAGGGCAGCCGCAACATCAGAAGAACACATTAAGAAGTTTCCTTTACCTCTTCGTGTTTCTTTTGCAATTACGTTAGCTTCTCTCATTAACTGAACTAGAAGACCTTTGTATTTTTCAACTGACCATCTACCATCAGAGTCAGCATTCACATCAAATGTACCATCTGTTGTGATGTCTGTTTGTACAGACCCTTGCTTAGCTCTAGAGTTGATAGTTCTAACAACTTCCCTGTTGATTTCCGCTAGGATTTCTGCAGAGAGGATATTAGCTAATTCAGACTCAGCGTCCAATCCGTGGATTGCTTTTAAGTCTTGTGCCAATTCCATTGTGTATTCAGCTTTAAGTGCTCTTGACTTAGCAGTAACAGTTGCTTTTTCGATTGAGAAAGCCATTTCTGCAAAGTTAGTTCCACCGCCGTCACCAAGTGTTTCAGCCGCATCAGTTGTCATACCAGTACCTACACCAAACACGTCATCGACAGAGTCTGAGTTAGCATCGGCAGAAGTTTGTCCTGATTGACCAGGAGGGTTAACGTCACCAACTATAGATGAAGAACCACCGAGATGGGATCCTGCACCAGAGAAGTCTGTATCAGCTTCGTTAAATAGAGCCTCAGCACCACTTTGTGTGGTATACCTTGACTTCATTGCGAAGATAAGACCTGTTGGGCCAGTCATTGGCTGCACACCACAGATGTCGTATGCAATTAGGTTAGGCATAGCTCTTCGAACTAAACCGATTAAGATTGGATCCCAGTTATCAACGTTTGATGAAACGTTGTTAGCTGGTGCTGCTTCAGTCAATTGAAAGTTCTGCTGAGAACGCTCTTCTCTAAGAGCCTTTTCAGTGTTTTCAAGGACTGTAGCGGTTACAGCTCGGCGATGTTTGTCGCCAAGAGGAGCAGCTTCTTCTGCATCTAATACAGGTGCCCACTTCTCCATAAGTTTGTCGCTAGTAAACATAAAGTTCTCCCTTATTTACTTTTTTTAATTGCAGCGAGATATCGAGACATTGACTCATTCACTTCAACTGTTTCAGTAGAAGATTCATCAATTTCGACAATCGCGTCGGGTTGAGTTGCAGTTTCAGTCTTGAAATATGACTCTTTTAATGTATTCAACTTTGACTGATAGTCTTCAGCTGAATCAAAAGAGACACCTTCCGCAAGTGACTTTAACTTTTCGGTTTGTGCGTCAGAAAGACCTTCAGCAGCTTCGGCTAAAATAGCATCCTTATTGAGAGTACCGTTTTCCTCTTTAAGTTTGATATTTTCTTCCATAGTAGCATTTACTTGCTCTTCTAAATCATCATTTTTCTTGGTGAGTTCATCAACAAGATCAACTTTTGATTCAGGTACTTCAATGTAATGCTCATTGAAAACACCGTGCAGTGCTTTGATAAAAGATTCTGAGATTTCAGTGCGAAGACCAGCTTCCATTGCAATCTTATTCTCTTCCATCCATTTTTCTACGACGTAGTTTAAATATCCGTCAACCTTCTCAACGATGGTTGCATGAACATTTTTGGTTTCTTCCTCGAGCTCTTCCTTATACTGCTCATCAAGCTTATTGACATGATCTGCCACTTTTGCTTTAACTGCAGCTTCGAAAATAACTTCTGCTTTAGAGCGGAAGCCATCAGAAAGAGTTGCTTCAGATTCCACTAGGGCATTAAGATCTTCATCAAAATTATTGGTGTTATCAATAACTTCTCCGACTTCCTCATTACCTTCATGGTAATTAGCATATACCTTAGACATTTCGTCTTTGGACATACCATTCATTTTTGTAAACATCGCATTGATCATACCAGCTTTAGTGGCAGGCTTTTTAGCCTTAGGATCTGCTGCCTTTTTAGGCGCTGATGCATCGACGGCAGATTTTGAATCAACTGCAGCTGCAGCACCATCTACCTCTTTATCAGCTTCAGCTTCCTTCACCTTAGCTTCGTCCAAGGATTCCTCGTTAACTTCGTCAACAATTTCATCTTGGAGTTGATCTTCGACAATGTCTTTTTTATTGTCATCAGACATATTATACTCCTCCGAGTTTAAAGTTTAGAGAGGAAATCTTTGAAAGCTTTCATCTGCAAATCTGCAGAACCAGCTGACTTGATCTCAGTCTCGAGTTGTTCAATTTCTTGAAGTCTAAAAGTACCGTTTTCCAATATCCATTCTACTCCTTCCATGACTCCGTTAACGAAGGCATTTGGGGCAGAAGGATCTTGAACAACGTCGATAGCATTTAACATGAAGTCTGACTTCACATAATTCGTACCGCCTTTAGTTTCAAGACTACCCATACCACGACTAGAAACTGCCAATTGAACTCCTCCTTCCATTAGACCTTGTACTATTTGGCCCATAGGAGTATTCAAGACAGTCGCCTTTCCCACCACATTGTTACCGTTCCAATTAAGTTCAGTAATTTTATGGGAAACTTTATCCAAGTTGATCGTTGGTCCTTCAGGGTGGTTTAATTCACCGACCGCACGACCCTTGGTAACTTGTTCACTGTTATATTTGTTAACAGCATTTTCTAAGATTTGTTTAGGATATATTCGGCCGTTCCTATTCTTCTGTTCGGCCTGCATAAATACGCCCTCAATGACAAGACTTTTCTTACCATTTTTTTCCTCTGTGATGTAGTTTAATTCTACATCATTATGTTCTGTAATAAGCTTCATTTATCCACCCATCAAATCTGTAAATTCTTTTGCAGCTTTTTCTGCGTCTTTAATACTTTTAAATTCGTCTAATTTATCACCGTCTACGTATACACAATGAAAATTACCTTTTTTAGTAATCACTGCTTCATATTTTTTCTTTTTACCAACTTTAAAGGATTTAACAACCTTTTCACCTGGCTTAGCTTTATAAGCACCTTCGTTCAGATCGATTCTAAACTGTTTGAACGTCTTCATCGTCATCGACCTTTTCGTTATCCCCTTCTTCAGCTTCAGTTTCAGTTTCAGTTTCTTCCGAATCTGCTTCTAAAGTCTCATCTTCGGTTTCAACTTCTTCAATTTCTGCAGCTTCTTCTTCTCCAAAGCTTTTAGCTAATTCAATTTTTTTAGCGTCTAGAGCAGCATTTAATCTATCACTCATCATCGCATCAAATTTCTTGGTGGCATTTACCATATCGTTTCCGGCAATGTCAACAATCAAATCATCTATACTCATATTTAAATTTCCTTTATTTTATTTATAAAAAAACGAATTTCTACTCGTCATCTGGTTCGGGTTTAGGCTTTGGAGGTGGATTATCATTATCATCCTGATTGTCTTCAGCATCATCAGGCATCATATCATCAACATCTCCTTCAGCTTTAATCTGTTTATCTATTTCACCTATTTCTTTATCTTTTTGAAATAGAACATTTCTTCGTATCCATTCTACAGAGAAATACTTACCAACATATTCATCAATTTCTCTTAGTGTACCAAGTCTTTCTCTTAATAGTTCAGATTCTTTAAGTTCTGAAAAGTGAGAATCCTTCATGAAATTAATTCTAATCTTATTTGCTATTTCAATGAATTCTTCTTCTGTTAATATACCTTTTAAAACACATTGAGTTTTTAGTAAGTCTATATACAACATACTAAATCTTTTTCTTAATCTATCAACAAATTTTTGAAACTTTAATTCATCTCTAGTTATTTCAGAAGCTCTTCCTAATGAAAATTGTGCTTCTTGTTCTAATCTATTAATAGGTACATTAAGTGATCTATATAATTTCTTTTGAAAGTAAATAATATCATCTATCTGACCTAGATTTTCACCACCTGGAAGTGTAGTAATTTCAGTTCCTCTACCACCTTCACGTCTTGGTAACCAGAAATCTTCTAGCATTGACATTTGTTTAGTTTGATCTTTAACTTCACCAGTTGAAGCATTATAGACAAGTTTATTTCTATACTTAGTCATAATGTTTCGTAGATACTCTTCTGCTTTACCTTTGGGTAAGTTACCTACATCTATATAAAATATTCTTCTTTCTGGAGCTCTCGAAAGTCTATATATGACAAGAGAGTCTTCTAGCATTCTCAACTGATTTACAGTTTTCATGCATTTATGTAAATATGAAAAAACCGATTTATGATCAGGAGAATATAAACCCGATGTTACGTATGCAATAGAATCTTTACTAATCTTTAATCCCTGATTAGCTTTATTCATATTGTTATTTTGAAAGATATAATACTCATTAGTCCCTTTAATTAAGTCTTGACCTGAGAGTTTATCCTTTTGCTTTTTGATTTCTTTAACTTTTTTAATTTTAAGAGGATCTATACATCTTAATTCAATGATACCTCCTTTAGGGTTATTAACATCTATTATTTTATGGTAATATAATCTTCCGTCAATATACCATTTTCTAAAAATGTCATGTCCCTGCCAATTCATATTTAAGAGTTTAGTTAAATGTGTAAACTCATCATGAATTTTTTTCTTAATTGAAGCAGATTGTTCAACATCATCTAAAACTAGAGCAACGGGATTATGTGTTTCATCCGCAACTATAGCTTCGTTAATAATGTCTTCGATAGCAGCATCAACTTCTGGTTGAGCAGCTGCATCTCTGTATTTCATAATCTGATCGTTTTCGGTCTTAGACTTTCCTCCGTCCATATCAATGTATTGCCCGAAGTGACCTCCAGCGTTAACGACCTGGCCAACACCTTCATCATCGGGTGGTACAAAGGAAACTTTCTTAGGTTCCGCTTTACGTTTTATTTCGTATCCAAATATTTCTGCCATATTTCACCTTTAAATAGGGGAGGAGATAGAAGTCCTCCCCTTTTAGTTTAACCATCAAGTAGTTGTGTTAGATTCCCAGTACTGAACTTGGAGTTCGACTGTAAATTCCTCAAT
>Ga0115011_10003297_pt1 | contig 10980 bp, 8 predicted proteins | sample TroAtlMetagenome_2_FD_88705 | JGI IMG/M metagenome (GOLD analysis project Ga0115011, IMG submission 88705) | Marine eukaryotic phytoplankton communities from Atlantic Ocean - Tropical Atlantic ANT8 Metagenome | ecosystem: Environmental > Aquatic > Marine > Oceanic | place: Tropical Atlantic... | reverse complement strand
ATATAAAGGTTGAACAAGTAAAATTTAATCTGAGTTTAGATTATTTAAAATTGGTTCCTCATAAGACTGGATTAAAAGTTTTAATTGGTCTTAAAAATGTTCATTTGAGTGTCGGTCATTTTAGGGCCTCAAACCCCTTTTTACCAAATGTGGGAACAAGTTGTTTCAACACTTCAATTGAAATAGGAAATGGGTCTTTGGCTCCAATAGAGTTAGATGTAGATGTTGCTGTTAAGAGTCAAGAGCTTAAGTTGAAGTTGAATGATTTCTACTTTCATTTGAATAATAAGCAGTATGTTTCTTTTGGCCCAAGAGAGTGTCATGGTGTGTTTGGTGTTAGGGATTACTTAACTCAGTTGGTAGTTAAAGAAGTTTTATCTTCTGCAAGAGTCTTTATTAACTCTGGAACACGTTTAGCAGTTAAGGGACTTTTTAAAAAGATAGAAGAAGGTGCAAACTCATTTCTTAAAGAAAAAACATTCCCTTTAGAAGTTCCCTTTATGAGTAAGGGTGATTCTCCAGGTCTTTCGGCTCAACTTGTGCCAGAGGAGGCAACTTTTGGAGAAGGAAAAATGGGAGTTGTTCTTTCAGTAAGACTTCTTAATCAGACAATTGAGAAATCTTTTTCAAATAGTGAAGGCTTAAGTGAGAACTTTTTACGTTATTTTTCTGTTTCAATTAAGCCTGAACTTATTAACATTTTATTAGAGGGCCTAAAGGAAAGTGGGTCATTGCCAAAAATTGAACTTACAGAAGATATGCATGAAGTAATTGGTGCACTAGTTCAGAGGGATGAGCTTTCTAATTTTTTACCTGACTTGGAAAAGGTAAAGTTAGACGAAGAGAAATTAAAGCTTTTTGTTTCTTTTAGAAAAGCCCCTTCTTTGTCTATCAATGAGAATGGAGAATTGTTATTCAAGGCTCCTGGTTTAGACCTCAACTTTTTCGCTAAAAGAAACCAAAAATGGGAAGAATATTTTACTTTTGAGTTTGATATGAAGTTAAATTTCGATATCAAAATAGAGTCAGAAAATCTTGACCTATCTTTTGATGTCGATGCTTTAAGTTTGGATGGTAGATGGGCTCCTTCCTATGAACCTCAAGATAAAACTTTTTATAGAGAAGATGCTGAAGAATCCTTTAAGTCTTTATTTTACATGATTTCTTCTGAGTTAGAGGGGTCAACGCTTTTGAAGGTCCCATCTCTTGAGGTCGGTGATAGAGAAATCACGTTTAAAAATTTAAAATTAGATGATGGCTTTATCCATTTAGATATTATACCTTCCAACTAGTTTTTCTTTAGGGGGAGGTCAACACCTCCCTCAAAAGTCGCAGTCATCTTTTCTTAGGTTTTGATTTTTGTGTTGTCTCGCTTTCTATCTAAATTTTACTAAGAAGTTTTTAGAATATTAATTTAGTTAAAAAAGAATAATGAGAAGGAAAAGGATAAAAGTTTTGGTAAAAGGCTTAGAGGATTTTTTATTTTTTATTAAAAAAAATGGAAAAGAAAATATTCTTGATAACCTTTATAGGGGAATTGAAAGAGAGGGACTTAGGGTAGACTCAAATGGGGTTTTGTCTGAGAAGCCTCACCCAGGGATATTGGGGTCTGCACTGACTCACCCTAGTGTGACAACTGACTTTTCGGAAGCTTTACTTGAGTTGGTAACACCTAAAAAGGACTCCGTTCAAGGTTGTTATGAAAACTTAAAGGACATCCACCACTTCGTCTACAAGCACTTGGAAGAAGAATTTATTTGGTGCGGGAGTATGCCTTGTATTGTTAAAGGGGAGTCTTCAATCCCTATAGCTTATTACGGAGAGTCTAATATAGGAAAGATGAAGACCATTTATAGGGAAGGGCTGAAGAACCGTTATGGGAGTTTGATGGAGGTTATCTCTGGAATTCACTTCAACCTGAGCTTCCCCGATGATTTTTGGGATTTGTTTAAAGAGTTTAAGGTTTCTCAAGGGAGAAATATTGATGAGACTCAAAAGGAATTCATATCTAGCTCCTATTTTGGTCTGATTAGAAATGTACAGAAATGGGGTTGGATAATACCGTATTTTTTTGGTGCTTCACCGGCCCTTTGTGGTAGCTTTCTAGGCTCTTCTAAATCTATTCCTTCTTTTTTAGAAAAGTTCGATAACAAAGGGACTTATTTTTCGCCTCAGTCGACATCTTTGAGGCTAAGTGGAATTGGTTATAAAAACTCTAATCAAGATCAATTGGATATTTCTTATAACAGCTTAAAAGAGTATGTAGATGGTCTTCAAAAGGCCATAAATACCAAATACGGCCCTTGGGAGGAGATAGGCTTAAAAGACGATAAGGGCTTATTTAAGCAGCTTAATACGAACCTCCTGCAAATAGAGAATGAATATTACAGTACTATAAGACCAAAGAGAATTGTTCCCTCTGGCACATCTCCTAGCCTGGGTTTATTGGAAAGAGGAGTTGAATATATAGAGCTCAGATCTTTGGATATAAATCCTTTTGCTGTCGCAGGCATAAGTGAAGATCAAATAAGGTTTTTAGATGTATTTTTAATTTATTGCCTTCTTTGTGAAGGACCAGAGGTCACTAAAAGAGAAAATAACCTCTATGAACAAAACTTTTCATCGGTTGTTCTCCACGGCCAAGATAGAGATTTACCCCTCTTTAATAGCGAGGGAAGCCAACAATCATTGAAAGAACATTTAAAGATTTTATTTTCTGGCTTAGATACCGTAGCTGAGCTTTTGGATAACCATCCTGGGAAAACTGGTGCTTACAGAGGAGTCTTAAATAAATATAGAAAAGTGTTTGAGGGAGAAGATTTAAGCCTTTCAGAGCTCATGATCGAAGAAATGAGATCAAAGAAAATATCTTACTTTGAGCTCATTTCGAACCTATCCCAAAAGAATAAACAGTTTTTTATTGAAAAAGAGATGGATTTTGCTAAGGAAAGTTATTTTATAGATCAGTCTGAGAAATCTAAAGTTGAGCATTTGAAGATAGAGAGAAAAAAGCGGGAACCTTTTGATTTTTTTGTCAAGAATTACCTAGGTCGATAAGCTTGATTGAGGTTAGCTCCCGCATTGAGTCTTAAATTGCTTTATTACTTTTCAAAGTTAATTCGAACCCTTTTATAGTGACCCTTTCCGATAGAAGATGTTGAGACACGCGGGTCGCTATTTAAAAATTGGTGAACAATGTAGCGGTCTGATGGTGACATTGTATCAGTTATAACCGAATTTTTTCTTTTTACAGCTTTATCTCTTAGTTTTTGTGCAAGAACTTCGAGTCTTCTTTCATGTGAATTGATAAAGTCGGATGTGTTAATTTGGATTGTGAAGGCTTTTTCCAAATTAATCAACTTACTTAGGTGTTTCCTAAGAAGGTATTCCAGAGAGCTTAATAGCTCGCCGTCATTAGCTGAAAATAATGCCTCATCTTCTCCAGTGATTTTTCCAATAAGTTTTTTTCCTTCTTTACTGACTTCAAAGTCTACGTTGAAAGGTGACTTTGCGAAAAAACCTTTAAGGTATTCTGAAATGATCTCTTTATAGAGGGGCTTTATTTTAAACTCATACTTAACCTTTCTAGGCCCAATAAGACCAAAATACTTTCTTCTACCTTTTTCTAGTATTGTATTGTCAAGGAAAGACTGGTTTTTGATTTTAAAGTGGTGCATGGCTTTTGATTCTGCATCCTTAAGGCTTGTAGAAGTGATTACCAGTTTTCTTTGCGAGAATGCTTTCTTGCTCTTCATATCCCTATCTTTATTCATCATTGTTTTTGAATCCTTTAGTTTTGTGGCATTAACTTGGCGCTTTTTACTTTCGATAGATTGTAAATTAGTTTCTTTTCTCTTTTCTTGTGCGCTATTTCTTTTGCCCATTTTTCTATTTTCAGGTGATTTTCTTGTATTATCCTTTTTCTTTCTTGATTTTTCCAGGTCAATTATTTTTCCAGGCTTTCTTTCTAAGCTGGGTCTTTCTCCAATGTCAAAAATAAACATCTCGTTAGTTAAGGTTTCTTTTGTAATGCTTTCCTTTAGAACATTCTCAATAGCATCTAAGTATTCACAATCATAAAAGCCACAAAAGCTTATTGCGCGACCTTCAGTTCCAGCCCTTCCTGTTCTTCAGATCCTATGAATATAATTCGAAGGGTCTTGTGGTAGGTCGTAGTTAATAACAAGGTTTACATCTTTAATATCTAGGCCTCTTGCGGCAACGTCTGTGCATACCAATATTTTTGTTTTTTTCGACCTAAAGTCTGAAAGGAGTTTTGTCCTTTTATTTTGTGCAAGGTCTCCAGAAATGCCCTCTGCTGGAAAGTTCAGTTTTTTCAACCAAGTTGCAACGACATGAGTTTCAGACTTAGTGTTACAGAAAATGATAGCATAGGCTTCAGTATTTTCTTTGAGTATGTATGTTAGAAGCGGCATTTTTTCGTTATCGCCAACTTGAGCAACAGTATGTTGAATTTTATCGACCACTAGATTGGTTGAAAGAAGGTTAATCTGTTTTGGCTCTGCGTTGAATCGATAAGCTATACTAGATAGTTCATGGTTCCCTGTTGCTGAAAACATCATCAACTGCCTTTCTTTAGGCGTTTGGTAAAGAAGGAAGCAAATCTCGTCTTTAAAGCCCATGTCAAGGAGCCTATCGGCCTCATCGAGCACAACACCCTTAACTGTTTTAAAGTTGAGGATTTTTTGTTGAAAAAGGTCTTTAAGCCTTCCCGGTGTAGCAATTAGAAAATGAGGCTTTTTGGAAATTGATTCTTTCTGCTTTTGAATATTTTCTCCACCAATAAGGAGGGAAGAAGTAATGTCCAAAGACTTACCTATTGATTTACAAACCTCATGAGTTTGCTGAGCAAGCTCTCTTGTTGGGCTTAAAACGATATATTTTATTTCTTTTGTGGTTCGGTCTTCATCTTTCAGAATTTGATTAATAAGTGGGATAATAAATGCTGCAGTCTTTCCACTTCCAGTTTCAGCAAGAGCGATGATATCTTCAGATTTTTTTAAATGAGGAATAACATTTTCTTGAATGGGGGTAGGTGTCGTGAACTCTATATTTTCTAGAGATTTAAGAAGTGGGTTTTCAAGGTTTAGTTGTTCGAAAGTGGTTTCTGACATTTTAGTAATATTACCTATTTTAATTGTTGAAAGGTTAGTCTTAATGATTATTAGATTTTTTAGGCTAATAAAAGGGTGTTTTTAAAATATTTTGAACTTTTTAACCAAAATAAGGCAGAGAGTCAAGACTTTTATGAGTTTCGGAGCCTAATTACAGGGTCTTATTCCAGAGAGGGTACTTTTATGTCGCCATCAGTCTTTTTTGGAGGGGTTTTCCCAACTTTTTTTGGCCCAATTGAAGATTTCGTAAGGTTTAAATTGGTTTTTATAGGCCATAGATGAGTTTGATGGTACGAAGTATCCCAGATAATAAAAAGGTATAGAGAGCTCTCTGGCGTAATTAATTTCATAGAGAGCACCAAAAATACCTAAGCTTCTCTTTGAAAAGTCTGGGTCAAAAATAAAATAAACGCTGCTTAACCCCCTATGGCCGATATCAAGGAAGCCTACAGCAACAAGCTTTTCATTGAGAGTGTATTCCATTTGAAATGAGGGGCAAGAAACATAAAAGTGAGAAACTTTGAATTCACCAGGGGAGCTTTCTTGGTTAAACCTAGTTTTTGAGTGCTTAAGGTAGAGGTCAAAGATTTCATCTCGGTATTCTAGTGGCTTGACTTTTATTTCGATATCGCTGTTTTTTTTAAAAATCTTCCTTTGAGAATTCGTTTGAACAAACTCATTTGTTAAAACTCTAAGAGGTAGGCAAGAAGTACAGTTTGGGCATTTCGGTTTGTAAAAATAAATTCCAAACTTTCTCCATCCTGTTTCTAGTAATTCATCCAACTCCTTCTTTGATAAATTGTAGGCCAAGAAAAACTCATTGCATGACTCTTTCCCATCTATATAGGGGCAGCCAATTATTGGGCTCATCTCTTTCTTTAATAAAACCTTCATATTTAGATTTTATTATAGAATTGGGAATAAGTCATTTAGGTAGGTCGCGATGTTTTGTTAGTAGTACGATGGTTTCATAGTGTTGTGTTGAAGGAAAGAGGTCAAATAAATGTATTTCATTTAATTTGTACCCCAGCTCAATTATAGGAGCTAAGTCTCTCTTCAATACAGATGGGTTGCATGAAATAAAAAATATAAAGTTTGGCTTGAAGTACTCAGTCCATGAATCTAGGCCTTTTATTCCTGCTCTAGGTGGATCAACAATGAGTCCTTCAACTTTTTTATTTTTGGCTATTTGAATTAGGTCCTTCAAAATGTCTTTTTGGTAAAGGTTTCTTTTGTGGAAGCTTTGGTAGGGAGAAAGGGTATTTTTCTTTAATTGGCAGTTATCAATAACAATAACATTTGATTTGAATTGCCTTGTTAAATTACCATTTCCACCAAATAGATCTAATATGACATTTTTATTGGGGTCTTCTAAAAGCGACTCAGCCTTTTGAGTTAAGAAAGTCTTTAATTTTAGATTCATTTCTTCAAAAACTTGACTGAACCCTAGATGAGCATAAGGCTGGTTAATAGCTATAGAATTAGATTCAGGGCTTTTATTATAAATTTCTATATGACCTCTCTTAGGATTAGAAGAAAGGTTTTTCTTTATAATTTCAAGCCACTTTTTTCCTTTGTATAGAGATTGTAGCTCATCCTCTGTTTTTGGACTTAAAACTTTGCAGTTAGGTATTTCAATAATTTCTTTTAATTTAGTACTTCTTAGTCCTAATTTTCTTTTTGTTAAGTCGTAGTGAAGCTGGACTCTATTTCTGTATTGAAGCCTTCTCATTGCTGGGTGGAGAGTTACTTCAGGAATTGCAGTTAGAGCTTTTGTTAAAGGCAAAAGGTGCCTTTCAAGTGATTTCTTTTTGAAAGAGATTTCTTTGTCATAAGGTGTGTGCAGGAATTGACACCCGGGACACTCCCAGTAATGAGGGCATTCAGGGTGGACTCTGTCCTTAGACTTTATTTTAAGGTCATCTTCACTTTTGAGAAACCCAAAGGAAACTCCCTTTGTCTCTTTATAGATCGTTGCTTGACCTTCTTCTCCTGGTAGCGTTTTCTCAATGAAAGTGATTTTATTCTTCTTTGAGACGCCTTGACCTAAAGGGTCTATATGCTCAATTTCAAAAGGCCGTTGTTCCAAAAGAGTTCTCCGTCAAAATAAAAAAAAAGGAGGTGGAAACCTCCTTTTTTGTAAAAAAATATATGAGTTTTTTAGATCGCTTGAATTCCTAGTTTGGAACTATTTTTTGCTTGAAAGCCTTTTTGGAACTTAACCCATTCTGTGTGAACTCCAGCTTTAGGGCCTGAGTGAAATTTCTTAACAAGGTTATCTTCAGCACCATAACGAAATGTAAAAGCTTTAGTTTTTAAATCTTTGTATGTTTCTTGAACGCGTGTTGTATGTCTAGCATGATCATCTACATGAACTATACAAGGACTTGTCTTTTTATATTTTTTCATAAGAACTTGAGTCATCTCACCCTTGTGTTGTCCTGCAGTCATAAAAACTCCTTTTGTAAAAAGGACTTTTCTTTGCTTTTTCTTGGAATCTTTACCAAACGGAAGAAAGAATTCTTTACTTCCCTTCCCCAAAGATGATTTGGAAAAGTCTAAATCATTTTTATTTAGCTCTCTTAAGGTAGCTTCCATATTGTTACCACCTCTAGACGTCAAAATAACGACTTTATGGCCTTCTCTTTGAAGTTTTTTAACGAAAGGAACGGTTTGGTCTTCAACTGGTCTCATTCCACCATTGAGGAATAATTCTTCAGTAATCTTAAGGAGTGTGTAGAAGTCCTTTGAAACTTTGAATTTAGACCCTGGGTTTTTGTCATCATTCTTTAAAAGCTTTGATTGCCAGGTAAACCACTGGTCACTGCCTAAAGGCTTTTTCATGGCAAGTAATGTATTATCGAGGTCTAGAAAAACAAGTACGTTTTTTTCTCCGCCACATGACTTAGAAATCTCTTCAATTGATTTTTCAACAAATGAAATTTTATCAGTGTCATAATGACCCTGTAATTTTTTTTCATTACAAGCAAATGAATTAACTGCAAAAAGAGTCGATATAATGGGTAGTGCAAGTGTTTTAAGTTTCATCCTTTTTTCTCCAAAAGAAAACTCGATTAGTTGTAGATTCCTCTTAGTTTGCTTTGGGAAATTTGTCAAAATAAATAGTATGATTTGTTTTTTTTTCACACTTTTTTCGATGATTTTGAGCTTTAATTGCTTATTTCTTTTTTCGTCAATTCGATAAGAAAGACCCTAATCCTGTCGATTGTTTCAATTGAAAAGTCAGCTAAAATGTTAGGGTTATACGGTAAGTAGTCATATAGAATTTGGTCAAAAAAAGACTGAATGGCTTGCATGCCTAAATAAAGCTCTGCAAAGTATTCAATATCTCCATCATTCCATTTATCAACTATTGGATTTAAATCGCTATGACTTGAACAAAAGTTACACCCTTCGCATTGTCCATCATTGATGATGTATTGAAGATGAGATTCCGTTTCAAGAGCAATTTGAGCTTCTCTTTCAGGGCTTCCCTTTTCAAAAAGTTCTATATAGTTTTCAATAAAATTTAAATCTGATCGTTGAGCTTCTAGGAAGAAACTTTCGCAAAAAGATGTGTAGAGTGAAGAAAAAATTATATCTTCAAGAAGAAATAGGGAGAGTTCTTCTTCATTGTTTGCTTCATTTTTTAGTTGGTTAAATCCTTCGAGGGCAAAATAAATGGGATGAGAGTCGGATTTTTCAAGTTCTTTTAGAAAGTCATATATCTCTTGTGGAAACTCATCCGTTTCTTGTTTGATAACTTCATTTTTATTAACTGATTTATTTCGTTTAAAAAATTCCATAAGATAACCTCCTCACTTTATACAGCTCTATTTTATATCTTATTCTGGATAGTTTTCAGGCGGAATTATGATTTAAGTTTTTAATTGATCTTTAGCTTGATTCTTTTGGTTTGGTAAATACACGAGTAGTATGCTTCTTTGACACTGATTAATTTTGTTTTTAAAGTTATGGTTTGAAATCTTTTCAAAAAGGGATCCTCTGTGACTGAAAAAAATTTTCCTTTAAAAAAAATACTCGATATATTCTCTGCCCATTCAAGAAAAGAAGACTTAGAGGAGTTAGAGCGCCAAGGATCTATATCAAAATCCAAAAGGTTTCGGTCTGGTGCTATTGTAAAAAAGGGCTGGGGTATAGAGTCTTTACCTCAGATAGGCGAACATATAGGGTTTTTTCCAAGGTTTTCAGAGCCAATAGCAGTTTCAGTTTTTACGACAAAAGGAGGAGTTTTAAAAAGTACTCTTGCTTTAAATCTAGCCAGGGTTGCAGCTCTTCACAATGTTAAAACATGTGTTGTAGGTCTAGACATCCAGGGAGATATAACGACAGCTCTAGGGTTTGAAAATGATATAGAGGACTCGGAAGATTTACGCTCTATATTGGATAGATTAAACAATACTAAGGGATTGGCTGACTTGTTTAATGGGCAAACCAGGTTGGGGGATGTAATTCAGCCTACAGATTTAGATAAACTTTTCTTAATACCTGAGACTCCTGAATTAGTTGCTATGAATGATTCTTTAGGAAATATTCATCGGAGAGAATTTTGGATTAAGGAAAAAATAGTCGAGAAGTTAAAGAAAGACTTTGATTTAATCATCATGGATTGCTCACCTAATTGGAATCAATTGACTACAAATGCTTTGGTCGGGTGCGATGTTCTTATCTCACCCTTAGAGTGCAAAATAAATAACTTTAGAAATTTTAAAGTTTTTAGACATTTTTTAAATGAGTTTAAGGATGAAATGAAGATGTCTTTCAAAACTATATTTGTTCCTACGAGGTTTAGTGTGAATAGGAAGCTAAGCCTTGAGATTAGAAACTGGTACGAAAACAATGTTGAAGGATGCACTCAATGCGGCTTAAGAGAAAGTGTCTTAGGGGAAGAAGCCACCGCTTTATATAGTTCTGTACTTGAGCATGTGCCTGGAAAAGTACCAGCGAAAGAGATGAGAGACCTTCTTAAAGAAATTCATGGGATTGTTCAAGGAAATATCGATCAAAAAAATCAAGGTGATTTCTATTCGATAAATGGGTATAGTCCGATGGGAAATGGTGATCCCGTTTTTGGGAGAGAGTTTAGGTAAATTATTATGGCCATTTGTCTTGATGATCTAAAGAAAAACAAGAAATCTCCAAAAGACTCTCTTAGGTCAACTAAGCCGAGGTCTTTAAGACCCTGGGAGTCATATGATGAAATTGAAGGCCAAACAAGAACGGTTGGGGCGCAAGAGGCTGTTGTAAAGGCCAGAGAGATTGTGAAGTTAAACAATGAAATGGTTGAGGAGCTAAGAGAGGGAGTTAAATCAGCAGAAAAGTTAAAGGAGTTAGATAAAAAGTTAGAAGTTAATGCGTCGTTCCCTTCAAATCTAAAATCTACTGGGAAAAAGCCTTATAAAATAAAAAGTAAGGGTGGAATTTTTGGTCTTTTTCGAGATATCTTTAGAATCTAGAATTTTGTTTTGCAGCGAGGTTTTAAGATGAAAAAAAGGTCGAAAAAAGTTAAAAATAGTCATTCCGAAAGAAGGAAGGTCCATGAAAAAAAAAATTTTCAACAAGCTAAATCTTTCGGAAAGGTTCAGCTATCAGTTCTCTTGGTAATGATTGCTTGCTCAGTTTTCCTAGTTTTTCTTAATATGAATTGATTATTTTTTGATGAACTTTTTTATCATGCTCTTGTTTAAGCAGTTCATGATTTCCTGGCCATATTTAGCTTTCATTTTTTTTTCAGTGACTTTCGTGAGAGAGGTAAGCATATAATTTGTCGCTCTTTTGCACTGTTCAAATGTTATTTTTACTTTTTTTCCCTTGCAGTACTTTT
>Ga0115011_10003296_pt1 | contig 10980 bp, 9 predicted proteins | sample TroAtlMetagenome_2_FD_88705 | JGI IMG/M metagenome (GOLD analysis project Ga0115011, IMG submission 88705) | Marine eukaryotic phytoplankton communities from Atlantic Ocean - Tropical Atlantic ANT8 Metagenome | ecosystem: Environmental > Aquatic > Marine > Oceanic | place: Tropical Atlantic... | reverse complement strand
TCAGGGGCGAGTATTTGCTCTTCAGGTCGGTGTAGAAAGCACCCCCCAAGTCTACGATCAGTAGCGAGGAGTACTCATGTTAGTTTGTTCGATCATGGTTGCATTTCTGGCGTGTAAGTCAGATGATGGTGATCCCATTGATACCAACACCGAGACCACCACGGTCACTGAAACGGAGACTCAAACGGAGACCGAAACCGAGACCGAGACGGGTACTGAGGTGGTTTGGGATTGCGTCATCGAGGAGGGCACGGATCCTGATTATTCAGATGCAATGGGCTGTTTTGATGACTTTGCAATCCTGTCATCGGAGCCACTGGATGCCTCTATTCCTGGTGCGACCTCTGTAAAGACCGTGATGGACAGGGTTGACTCGAATGCGTTGTATTTTCAAAACAGCGGCCGTTTTCCCATCCACTGGGATTTTGCGTCAGCCAATTTGTCGGGAAATGGTTTACCCCTTGTCCCAGATTTGGGGACATTCAACTCTATCGAGTACTACAGTCCGGATCGGCGGTTCATTTTGGGTGCAGTGTCGTGGTATGACGGTCCACAGGTGTGGGTCTATGAGATATCGCCGTATGATACCGCCACCGCCGACATGATCGAGCAGGCCTATCTTGCTATCGCTGAGAACACCTATTTTGGTGACGAACTGTTCTTTCACCCCACCTCATTGAATGTTGAAATCGTTGCAGAGGGACTTTCAGACGATGTCAAGATCATTACCACTGATGAGCTGTTCGCGGGTGTTGACTACCAACCGTTAAATCTCGCCACATCGATGGGTAGATTGGCGTTTTATACCGCTGAGGATTTGGAAGACTCATATGTGAACTATCGAGAGATTGTTGTATTGGATGCCGTACCCAATGACATTGCAGTCGTTGCCGGGATTGTGACCGGTACATTTCAGACACCATTGTCTCACATCAACGTGCTTTCACAGAATCGGGGGACACCAAACATGGCGCTGCGGGACGCCGATACCGATCCCATCTTTACTGATCTCGAGGACAAGTGGGTCGAGTTGACCGTTGAGGCACAGGACTTTTCCATACGAGAGGTCACCCAAGCAGAAGCGGACGCATGGTGGGAGGAGAATGCACCTGAACCCGCGGATGTTAGCGACATGGATACCTCAGTGACAGGTTTATGGAACGTTGAGGACATTCTTGATGTGGATGGATTGGGATTAGAAGGCGCTCTTCAGGCAGCGATTCCTGCGTTTGGTGGTAAAGGCAGTCACTTTGGGGGGCTGGCTTTAATTGATGACTTTCCCAATCCCGAAGGCTTTGTCATCCCCGTGCACTACTACGATGCCCACATGGAGGCTCACGGACTGTGGGATGTGGCGGCCGCGATGATGGCCGAGAAGGAATTTCAAGGCAACCCGGAGTATCGTGCTGGAAAGCTGCAAGAGCTGAGAGATCTCATTGAGTTCTCGCCGATTGACCCGGATCTGGTTGCGATGGTCGAACAGAAAATTATCGATGGGCATGCTGCGGAGCTCTACCCTGTCACACGGTTTCGGTTCCGGTCATCAACCAACGCAGAAGACGTCAATGGGTTTAACGGCGCTGGCTTGTATACTTCTAAGAGTGGTGATCCCAACGATGCGGAGGATACGGTTGCCGCTGCCATGGGTCGTGTTTGGGCCAGTGTGTGGACATATAAGGCCTATGATGAGCGTCAATACTATGGCATTGATCATCTAAAGATTGGTATGGCGTTGTTGTGTCACCGATCTTTTCCTGATGAAGAAGCCAACGGTGTGGCCATTACAGCCAACATCTTCGATACGACGGGGATGGAGCCAGGATTTTATGTCAATGTACAAGACGGCGAAGAGTCTGTGGTGTTGCCTGACGCAGGAGTGACCACCGATCAGTTCGTGTATTACTATGACTTTCCTGGTCAGCCCATCGTTTACCTGGCCCACAGCAATCTGATTCCAGATGGCACAACGGTACTAACCACACAGCAGGTTTACGAACTGGGTGTGGGGTTGTCCAAGATACATGCCTACTTCTTTGAAGTGTACGGTTCGATAGAGGTTGGCAGTTTTTATGGAATGGACATCGAGTTCAAATTCGATGACGACGATACCGGGGAAGAGCAGCTGTACATCAAGCAGGCACGACCTTATCCAGGTTGGGCGAACTGATCGCATTGTCGGTTAGTTCGCGGTGCTATATCCACTCGTCAAGAGTTGGAATGTGTGCGTTGCGCATCCGATCCAATAAATCGGATGCGTTCACATCACTAGTGAGCAATCCGCTGTGTGCCGGTCGAACAAAGCCTTGATTGATTGCGTGTTCGATGAAGCCGAGCAGTTGATCGTAGTAACCGCTGACATTGAGCAGCCCGACGGGTTTGAGGTGATAATTGAGCGCGGCCCAAGTGATGGCTTCAGCAAGTTCTTCGAGGGTTCCAAACCCCCCGGGAAGTGCGATAAAACCATCACACAGGTCCGCCATCTTGGCTTTTCGTTCATGCATGTCCTTGACCACGTGCATTTCAGTCAGGCCTGCATGTCCTTGTTCAAGATCCACGAGCTTTTTGGGTATGACACCGATCACTTCGCCTTTGGCGCGTAGAGCGGCGTCAGCGAGGACCCCCATCATACCGATACTGCCACCGCCGTAGACCAGGCCGATGCCAGATTGTGCCAACAGCGTTCCCATTTGCATCGCAGCATGCGCATACTCAAGTCGAGTGCCCGATTGAGAACCACAGTAGACACAGATGCGGCGAAACTGATGGGATTGTGTCATTTGGTTGGCGCTTGACTAATCCACGCCCATGTCGGTGCCACTGGGCTGGCCCTTGAACTTGGAGTAGGCTTGTTCGCCAAACACGATACCGCTGAGAACGACCAAAGTCTGGCCGACCATGGGCATCAGAAAGAGAAAACAAAGCCCGACTGCGAACAGTCCGATCAACTCGAGTATTACTGGGAGGCTTTGCATGGAATCTCCGTTTGATTCAACTGACGGTGTCTTAATTGGTTGGGCGGCTGAGCGGTAGCTTAATGGTTGTGGCCAATCTAAAGACTTGGGATAGTCGAAGCGCGAAACCTGGCTTGATCTTTGCCTTGGCTTGCTGCCGACTGTGGAATAGTCTGTCTTTATGCCTCACATCAATGTTCGAGATCTTGGCCGAATTAAGGAGATCGTTGCCGTCTTGGTGCGTCATGGATTTGGGCAATTGGTTCGGTCGGCGGGCCTAGAGGTTCAAGGAGAACCGATCGAGACCTCTTTGCCATTGGCGAGGCGTCTTCGGATGGTGCTTGAGGATCTTGGTCCGACGTTTATCAAGATCGGCCAAGTGCTGTCCGTACGACCCGACATTGTCCCCAAAGAGATTATGGAAGAGTTCAGTCTGCTGCAGGACAAGGTTTCACCCGAGTCCTTTGAACGTGTGCGCAAAGTGGTCGAAGAGGCGCTGGGAGCCGACATCAAAGATCACTTCACTGTGTTTGAGTCTGAGCCAATAGCGAGCGCATCTATAGCGCAGGTACACGCAGCGATATTGCCGAATGGTGAAGAGGTTGCAGTCAAGGTTCAAAGACCTGGGATCGAGACGGCTATACGTTCTGACCTGCACATCTTGTATACGATGGCTCATTTGGTGACCGGACGATTGAAGCTGCCCATTATGTACACACCAGTGGGCATTGTTCGTGAGTTTGACGAGGCCTTAAATCGCGAGCTTGATTTTCTTCAGGAGGCACGAGCAGCACAGCAGTTTCGTCGAAATTTTGAGAACAGCGAGACGGTATCGGCACCGAAGATTCATGTTGAGCTGTCCACGCGTCAAGTGATGGTCATGGAGCGCATAGATGGGACTTCATTTCGGGGTAGAATGGACGCCAAGGGTACCCAGAAGCTGTCGCTTGAAGAGTCGCGAAGACTGATGCATGTGGTGATGGAGGCCACCTATCAACAGGTTTTGGTTCATGGGTTGTTTCATGGTGACCCCCACCCAGGCAACCTAATGGTGAACACTGCCGGCCAGGTGGTCTATTTGGATTTCGGTTTGACTGGGCGTATTACCCGCGAGATGCAGGACACATTGGTGACGATTTTCACGGGGTTGGTGTTTGCAGATCCCGATTCGGTGGCGATGACGTTGGTCCGAGTTGGGGCTACCGCTCAAGAGGTTGATTACACTGCATTTCGGAATGAGATCGGTCGTTTGATGTCGAAATACCATGGGGCGAGTCTTGAAGAGCTATCGGATGTGGGCACTTTGGCCGAGCTGATAGCGGTGGCCTCACGGCATGGAATACGCCTGGTCCCAGAGTATGCGGTGTTGGCTCGTACGATGTCATTAATCGATGGATTGGCTCGGATGCTGATCCCCAATGTTGATATCGTTGCCGAGGTCCGACCGTATGCTATGAAAATGATCGGCCAACGCCTTTCGCCAGAGAAACTGGGTAGCGACGCGTTTCGGACGCTGCAGCACGCCCAAGCGGCGTTCACCGATGTTCCGATTCAGCTCAATCAATTGCTCACCGACTTAAAACGGGGAAACGTGCGGGTGATGACGCGCGATCCAGGTCATCAACAACTGGCTCAAGTTATTCGCTTCTCCACACTGCGATTAACCATTGGCATTTGTGCATCGGCCTGTGTGCTCAGCGGTGCGTTCTTAATGACACAATGGTCTCCGTCGATCCAGGGTGTCCCCATTGTGTTTGTTCTGGGTGTATCCGGAGTGTTGGTCGGATTGATGTTGGTGATGGGATTGATGGTGCATGTGCTTGTCGCAGAGCGCATTCATCCCCGTGAGATTAGGAAGGGGATCGTGGCATTTATAAGATTCTTTCTCGCTCGCTCGGGTTCATGACTCGCCGGAGTGGCCGTACTGTGGTATGCCAAATGAGTATGCGGGGCATAAACTGAGGTAGAAAACGACGTGGGTGGAGCTCTACGGAAGTATTCCCGAGGAGATGTGATCTCTGGACGTTTCGAGGTCGTATCAGAATTGGGTACAGGTCATCTTGGCACCTCTTATGAAGTTATCCATATCAAGTCTGGAAAACGCCTCGCGTTGAAATTCATCTACCCAGAACTCGTCTCTGGGGGATTGTTGGCCCGTTTTCGAACGACGCTCAAGGCGGTTCGGGCCATTCAACATCCTGGGTTGCTGCGCTATGGAGACGTGGCAGTGGACGGCGGAGTGATCTACATCAGTATGGAACACGTGCCCCATTCGGGAAATCTTCTTGGTGTTCTTGGCGAATACCAACAAAACCACCAATCGGTGGGTCTGCACGAGGCATGTCAGATCGTCCTCAAGATCCTTGAGGCACTAAAGCCACTCCACGATGCAGGTATAGTGCATGGTGGGATTAAGCCTGAAAACATTTTGATGAAAAAGAAGAAGGCTGGACCTGGCGGTAGAACGCCCATCTGGGAGATCAAGCTCACCGATACGGCTATGGCCGATTTACTTGCTCGAACACCAGGGATATCAGAGTCCAATTATCGAGCTCCAGAACTTGGGCTTGGAACGGGAACCAGACCCTCTGATATCTATTCGATAGGTACCATCCTCTATGAACTGTTGGTGGGACAGACACCACGAGGAACCTATCTGTCACCCACTCAACTCCGGGGCGACCTTCCCATCGAGATTGACGACATCATTGAAATCGCATTGTCATCGAATGCAGAAGATCGATATCAGAGCGTCGATGACATGGCGCACCACATCAGGCGGGCATTTTCCAGTGACCTTGCCATTGAAAAGTCCGGGTCATCCATGCGCCAGGTCTTGGCAGCAATCTCGGTGGGTGTCATGATGATAGCCGCCTATGGGGTTTACCTGGTTGTGCGTGAGACGCCTGATCGGTTGGCAGACGTGCGAGCTGCCGATGAAGTGCTTCGAACTCAGGCACGAGACAGCACGCGCCTGTTATCTGAAGAAGAGATGGCCATCATGGTTAAAGACCATCCGGAGATGCTGTACATTCCCTCGGGGCCAGTGGTTATAGGGCGTTTTCATCAAGAGTCCTTGGATGTGGCATCCCAATCGGAACCCTTGGCTCATTTGCATAATGTCGATGCGTTTTACATCGACAGATTTGAGTTTCCCAATCAACTCAGAGATCCTGAAGGGCAAGGGCAGCGCCCGACCGCCAGAGTCGATTGGGCCACAGCTGAGCGTGCTTGCCAGCAGCAGGGCAAGCGTTTGTGTTCACAGGAGGAGTGGGAGAAGGCTTGCAAAGGACCGGGGAACTGGATCTACAGCTATGGAGACACCTATGATCTCGAAATGTGTGGGGCTGGGATCGATGATGTCAGCGAATTCGGAAAACGAGATTCGTGCGTTAGCGGGTATGGTGTTTGGGGTATGAGCGGTGGTTTGCGAGAGTGGACAGAGACTGTGACTGGCGCCAGTGACACACGCAGGGTGGTTAAGGGAGGATTGAGATCCAACAATGAGCGAGGCTCTCGGTGCGCGTTTTCTGTCGATGAATCTTCTTCATATGCTGATGCCACATTGGCATTTCGTTGTTGTCTCAGCGTCATAGATGCGGTGGAATGAACACCAAAGTGGTCTCATGCAACGATCTTTCTGCCACGAAGATACGCTTGACCGATGCACTCGAGTTGACTGCACAACGCGATTGTGATTGACTTGGCGACGTTGGATGTGCCCCTTTTAGGGTCACATGATAATCCCATTGGAGTGGCTTCGGTGAGGTTGTGCTCAAGGCGATCTTGCTCTTAGTTATGCTGCGAGTCGGAGATGCTGTGATCTCTGAAGACAGCGAATCGCTGTCCCCACATGGTTGCATAGAGCCAACTTGGAGGTCATGTGAGTGAGCGACGCGATGCGTATCGAGACGCTGGGGTGGACATTGCCGCTGGTGAAGCGGTCATCGACGGGATTGCAGACGCGGTAAAATCGACCCAGCGCGAAGGCGTTTTGTCGGAACTGGGTGGTTTTGGGGGTTTGTTTTCTCTTCAAGGACGATATCGCGATCCGGTGTTGGTAAGTGGAACAGATGGGGTCGGGACCAAGCTTCTTGTCGCACAGCGTGTGGGTAGACACACCAGCATTGGAATCGATTTGGTGGCCATGTGCGTCAACGATATTGTCACTACTGGGGCTGAACCGCTCTTCTTTCTGGACTATTTTGCGACAGGTAAACTCGATCCGGGTGTCACAGTGGATGTGGTGGTTGGGATCGCTGCGGGGTGCCGTCAGGCAGGCTGCGCGTTGATCGGAGGTGAAACCGCAGAGATGCCGGGCATGTACGGATCGGGTCATTATGATCTGGCTGGGTTTGCCGTGGGGGCGGTAGAAAGAGACCAGGTTATCGATGGTTCTATGATTGTCGAGGGCGACGTGTTGGTTGGAATTCCATCTAGTGGCCTGCACTCCAATGGATTTTCTTTGGTTCGAAGATTGTGTGATCCACTAGATTGGTCGGATGAACATGGGTTGGGATCGCCGCTGGGGGATGTGCTGCTAGAACCGACCCGGATCTATGTCTCGGAGTGTCAGCAGATGATCCAAAACCACCAAGTGCGGGGTTTGGTGCATGTGACCGGGGGTGGACTTGTCGAGAACATTCCGCGCATATTACCATCTGGTCTGGGAGTGAGTCTTAGACGGGGGAGTTGGCCGATTCCACCGATATTCGAACTCATCCGTGTGTTGGGAGAACTCGATGAGTGGGAGATGTCGCGGACGTTTAATGTCGGGCTTGGCATGATCGCTATCGTGCCTGCGCAAGAGGGCCAGGAAGTGGCCAATGCTGTTGGCGGATTTGTAGTAGGGGAAGTGGTTCAAGCTGCGCAGAACCGTGTGATTTGGGCATGAAAAGGTCCTTTGGCGTCCTGATCAGTGGATCGGGAACAAATCTACAGGCGTTGATTGATGCAAGTCAGCGCGACGACTACCCAGGTCGATTGTCGGTGGTCATCAGCAATCGTGCTGATGTGATGGGATTACAGCGAGCCCAACGTGCGGGCATCAATGCGATGTGTATTGATCACCGAGGCAAAACAAGAAAGATATTTGAAACCGAACTCATCGCCGCCTTGCAAGATCATGATGTGGAGTTGGTGGCGCTTGCGGGATTCATGCGGCTTCTTACACCCTTTTTTCTTGATGCATTTGATGGTCAGGTGGTCAATATTCATCCAGCTTTGTCACCGTCATTTCCAGGGATTCATGGTCAGCAGCAGGCGTTTGAATACGGTGTGCGTATCTCGGGGGCCACTGTTCATTTTGTCGATGCTGGGACCGACACCGGGCCGATTATTTGTCAGGGTGCAGTTCCTGTCTACGCCGACGATGATCACAACACCATGAAGGAACGGATTTTACGAATGGAGCATCGACTCTATCCCCATGCCTTGAGGCTCGCCCTCAGTGGTGACCTGGTTGTTCAGGGTCGACGAGTCTTGTTGCCCAGGGAAGAGTCGGGTTGGATGTGGCAAGAGTCATAGCGATGCACACCCTCGGTGACTTCATGTGACCCGTCTAGGCACATCGGCGGACCACGCGAATGACGCCTTTGATCTTTTCGAGGTTTCGCAACAGGTTCTGAAGTTCATCAACGTTGCCCACCAGAACTTCCATGGAAATACATGCTTTGTTGTCTTGGAGGCCCTTTGATGAGATCTGAGTGATGTTGATGTTGTTGCCTTTGCAGATTGCGCCAAGCTCGGCGAGCATACCAGGGCGGTCCAAACAGACCATCTCGATTTCGGTGGTGTGTCTGGTTGCCGCAGCGCTGTGCCATTGGACATTGACGCGCCGGTCTGGGTCTGAAGACAACAATTGAGCGCAGGCGGCCTTGTGAACCGTGATTCCATGGCCACGAGTAATGAAACCGACGACGGCCTCTCCCGGCAGTGGATTACAGCACTTGCCATACGTGGTCAACAACCCCTCTTCACCATCGATCAAGACCGGGCTGACGGCCCGCTTCCTGAGTCGATTCATGAGGTTTGTCAGTGGGTTTGAGGTCTCTGTTTCGGTTAAATCTTCCGGCGGAACGATTTCGGCGAGGACCTTGTTTATCGAGGTGTTGCCGTTGGCAATGTCTAAGTACACCTGATCGGGTCGGTGGTGGCCAAAGTGTTTGGCCACTTCATCCATTTTTCCACTGCGAACAAGTTTGTTGAGTGTGTAGCCGTATTTCTTGAGCTCAGTCTCGAGTAGTGTGCGTCCCATCTCCCGGCCCTTGGTGCGCTCTTCCTCTAAAATGAAGCGCCGGATCTTGGAGAGTGCTCGGCCAGTTTGAGCGATATCGAGCCAGTCTCGATTGGGCGTTTGGTTGGGGCTGGTCATGATCTCGATCCGGTCACCATTTTGCAGCGTGTATCGGAGAGGCACGATGCGGCCATTTACCTTGGCGCTAGTGCACTGTTGACCTACCTCGGTATGGATCGCGTATGCGAAGTCGATGGGGGTGGCTCCATTGGGGAAGAATTTTACATGACCCTGGGGCGTAAAGACGAAGATCTCGTTTGAGAACAGGTCGATCTTTACCGTCTCGAGGAACTCGGTGGGGTCGGTGACATCGTTGGCGGCATCGAAGAGGTTGCGAAGTCGGGCGATCTTCGAGATGTCCTCACGAGACAAAGCCAGATGCCCTTCCTTGTATCTCCAGTGTGCAGCGATACCGACCTCGGCAACCCGATGCATCGCACGTGTTCTGATTTGCAGTTCGATCTGCTGTGTGTCGGGTCCCATGATTACAGTGTGTAGAGACTGGTACCCATTTGATTTGGGCTGGGCGATATAATCTTTGAGTTGGCTAGGCACATGTGGGAACATGGCATGAATGAGACCCAACGCCGTGTAGCATTGGCCGAGATTGTCGACCACGACTCGAAACGCGAGCAGATCGTGGACTTGTTCAAAGTCTAGGTTTTGCGTCTCCATCTTTCGATAAGTGGACACGATGTGTTTGGTTCGACCAGAGACATCACAGTCCAGATCACCTTCAGCGAGGATCTCTTTGATGACCGTGAGGGTTTGTTGAATATAGGCGTCATGATCTGGCGATTGCGCTTCTAGACGGGTGGTGAGGTCCGAGTAGATATCTGGGTGAAGGTAGCGAAATGAATGGTCTTCTAGCTCACTTTTGATTCTAGACAGGCCCAGCCGGTTTGCGATGGGCGCGTAGATATCCATGGTCTCTCTTGAGATACGCACACGAGCGTCGGGCTTCATGTGTTCCATCGTTCGCATGTTGTGTAAACGATCCGCCAACTTGACCAAGATCACACGGACATCTTTGGACATGGCCAACACGAGCTTGCGGAAGTTCTCAGCCTGCGCTTCGTGTTTGCTCCTGAACTGGAGTTTTCCGATCTTTGTGACACCATCGACGATATTGGCCACATCTTCGCCGAACAGGCTCTCCAGGGTTTCATAGGTTGTCAGACAGTCTTCCATGGTGTCGTGAAGCAAACCTGTGGCGATGGTATCCACGTCCATTCTCAGGTCTGTCAATATTTCTGAAACGGCCAGAGGATGAATCAGATAGTCTTCGCCGCTTTTTCGTGTCTGACCGCGATGGGCCTGAGCGGAGTACACATAGGCATCCATGATGACGTCGAGTTCGGCGTCAGGGGAATAGGCCTGTACTTTTTCCAGTATGTCGTTGAGAGACATCGCCATCCGCGTGGTTTTCGCAGGGTCCAACTTTACAGTATACGACAGCCGCTCCTAAATGTACCAGGAAAAACCCGACTGAGGCTTCCCATCCACTAGGAATCTGTCGAAAATCGGCTAACCAATGTGGAGTTATTCTTGGTTCGAAGCGATTCCGTCACGATAATGGCGTGAAATTGATCGATTGCGCTGTCGAGTTTGTCGTTGACGATGAGGTAGTCAAACGTCCCACATGTTTGTAATTGCGCGTCGGCCTGAGCGATTCTTCCAGCGATGATGTCATCGGTGTCGGTTGATCGAGCGCGCAATCGGATCTCCAGATCG
>Ga0115011_10003295_pt1 | contig 10985 bp, 12 predicted proteins | sample TroAtlMetagenome_2_FD_88705 | JGI IMG/M metagenome (GOLD analysis project Ga0115011, IMG submission 88705) | Marine eukaryotic phytoplankton communities from Atlantic Ocean - Tropical Atlantic ANT8 Metagenome | ecosystem: Environmental > Aquatic > Marine > Oceanic | place: Tropical Atlantic... | reverse complement strand
GTCCATCATCTCGAACGATTCAGCCGCCGGATAAATCTCGTGCTTGGCCTTGAAATCCGGGCCTGCGTACCAGTACGGTCCCACTACAAGATCGCCGTGGCCGTCCCGGTTGAAATCGCCCACGGCACCGCCCTCGGCCCAAAAATGTTCGTTGGCGTGAATCTTTGTCCAGTCGTGGACATAAAAATCCTTAGCTTGGCCAAGCGCTGCGGTGCAAACCAAGCCAGCGATCATGAATAGAAAACGGCGCATGCGGCATCTTTGACCGCCCCGCCTGCCCTGGTCAAGCGGCCCGGCACACATCTCACTCGCCGCGCTCGGCCAAGTGCATTACCATGCCCGCACATGATAGGACGTTACACCCGTCCCGAGATGAGGGACATTTGGACGGAGCAGCGAAAACTCGAAATCTGGCTGGACATCGAACTGCTCGCGGCCGAGGCACTTTGCGACGAGGGACTTGTCCCGAAAAGGCACCTCAAGCAGATGAAGGACAACTCCTCCTTCACCATCGAGCGCTGCCGCGAACTCGAGCGGACGCTAAACCACGACGTCATCGCCTTCACCACCAACGTCTCGGAGAACATCGGCAAACCGGCCAGCCGCTGGCTTCACTTTGGCCTGACCAGCAGCGACATCATCGACACGGCGTTCGCTGTGCAAATGAATGAGTCGCTCAAGATTCTCATCGCCGACGTCAAGCGTCTCCGCAAGGTCATCGGGGCCAAGGCGCGCAAGCACATGTACACCCCGATGATCGGCCGCAGCCACGGCATCAACGCCGAACCGACCACCTTCGGCCTCAAGATGGCGCTGATGTACGATGAGTTCGGCCGCGCACTTGAACGACTCGAGACCCTCAAGCCGCGCGTCGCCATTGGCAAACTGTCCGGCGCGGTCGGCACCAGTGCGCATCTCTCACCAAAAATCGAGGCATACGTCTGCCGCAAGCTCGGGCTCAAGCCAGCGCCAATTGCGACACAGGTCGTGCAGCGTGACATCCACGCGGAATTCATGACCACCGTTGCCATCGTCGGCGCAAGCATCGAGCGCTGGGCCACCGAGTTCCGGCACCTGCAACGCACCGAGGTTCTCGAGGCCGAGGAATATTTTGCCAAGGGCCAAAAAGGCTCGAGCGCCATGCCACACAAACGCAACCCGATCACTGGCGAACGCCTCACCGGACTGGCGCGCGTGCTGCGCGGCAACGCCATCGCCGCGCTCGAGAACGTAGCCCTGTGGCACGAGCGCGATATCAGCCACAGCTCCGTCGAGCGCGTCATTTTTCCGGACTCCTGCACGCTGCTCAACTACATGCTCCATAAGCTGACCGACCTGACCAAGGGCCTGATCGTCTACCCTAAAAACATGGCCAAAAACCTCGGCCAATCTCTTGGCATGTGGAATTCCCAGTCGGTGCTGCTCGCGCTCATTCGCAAGGGCCTCACGCGCGAGGAGTCGTACTCGCTTGTCCAGCGCAACGCCATGGAGACGTGGAAAACCAAGCACGACGGCCGGGACGATGCCGACTTTTTGAAGCAACTCCTGTCCGACCCCGAAGTCGCGAAGCATTTCAAGAAAGGCGAACTCGAGTCCATCTGCTCTACTGATTTCCACTACAAACACATAAAAAGCCGGTTCAAAAAACTGGGGTTGTGAGTTCCTCCCTCGACAACAAAACCTACGCGATCATTGGCGGGACAACCGGGCTGGGGCTGTCCGCCGCCCGGGCATTTGTTGCGGCCGGGGCTAAGGTGGTGGTGGTCGGGCGGAATTCGGAAAACGTCGAGACAGCGGCGGATGCGCTTGGCCAAGCGGGTCGCGGCCTGGCCGGCGATGCCACCCAGCCGCAGACTTCAGTCGAGGCAATCGACCTGGCTAAGCGGGAGTTCGGCGGGTTCGACGGCCTGTACCATGTCGCCGGTGGCAGCGGTCGCCAAATGGGCGATGGCCCATTGGACGAGGTCACCGATCAGGGCTGGGCCAAGACAATCGAATTAAATCTCACCTCGGTTTTCCATTCGAACCGGGCCGCGCTACAGGCGTTTGATGCGCCTGGCCAAGCGGGAACGATCCTGAATATGACGTCGGTGTTGGGCCTGTCCCCTTCTCCAAAATATTTTGCGACGCATGCCTATGCGGCGGCCAAGGCGGCCGTCATTGGCCTGACAAAGTCGACCGCCGCCCACTACGCACCACAAAACATTCGCATCAATGCGATCGCGCCGGCACTGGTAGACACACCGATGTCCGAGCGGGCCAAGGGCAACGATGAAATCATGTCGTTCATCAGGGCCAAGCAACCGCTGGACGGCGGACGCATCGGGGTTCCGGATGACCTTAACGGCGCGGCGGTTTTCCTGATGTCGGATGCGGCAAAATTTATTACCGGCCAAGTGCTGGCTGTCGACGGCGGCTGGACCGTGAGCGAAGGAAGTTAGATGAGTTACACGATTGGAATCGACCTGGGGGGATCACACGTCAAGACCGTGGTGGTCTCGGGCGACGGCAAGACGCTGGCAAATCACAACCTGCCGTTTGATCCCAGCCTCAACATGGATTGGGGGCGCTGCATCAAACAGATCGTCAGTGATACCGAGGCCGAGCAATCCGCCCCGGCGCAGAGCGTTGGCCTCTCGGCTCCCGGCTTGGCGGCGATCGATGGGAGTTGCATCACCCATATGCCTGATCGGCTTGAGGGATTGATCGGCTTGAATTGGCAAGAGTACCTCAGGCTCAGCCAGCCGGTTCCGGTGGTCAATGACGGCCACGCCGCACTACTCGGTGAAGCGTGGCTCGGTGCTGCAAGGGGATTCAAAAATGTCATCCTGCTCACGCTCGGCACGGGAGTGGGCGGGGCAGCGCTGGTCGAGGGAAAACTCCTGCGCGGACGCACCGGCAAGGGCGGTCACTTCGGGCACACCAGCCTAGGCCCAGGCGAACCGCTCGACATTTGCAACTGCCCGAATAGCCTCGAGTTGGCGATAGGCAATTGCTCCATTCCGCAGCGCTCAAATGGACGTTTTTCCCACACCGGCGAAATGATGAAAGCCATCGAGGCCGGAGATTCCGAGGCGGAAAAAATCTGGCTCAAGTCGATTGAAGATTTGGCCACTGCGATCTGCTCGTTTTCCAACATCCTCGACCCGGAAGCGGTCATACTCGGTGGAGGCATCGCCAACGCAGGCGACCGGCTTTTCAAGCCACTGCGTGAACTCCTCGACCCGATTCTCTGGAAAACCGATGATTACGAGTTAAAGTTGCTGCCCGCGCAACTGGGGGATTTGGCCGGTGCATACGGCGCGGCTGCCCACGCCCTCGATGCGTTAAAGACCAAGTAGCTTTTCAGCTGTCGCCACGGACTGCGCCTCGTCCGACTGCAGAATCGTCTTCCAGCCAAACCGCTTTCCGGTCTCGATGTTTTCCGGCCGGTCATCGATGTAGAGGATCGCGTCTCCCGATTCGCCGGTGCGTTGCTCGACCACGCGGTAGATCGGTTCGTCCGGTTTCATCCCTTTTTCCTCGAACGACAACACATAGCCGTCGAACCGGCTGTAAAACGGAAATCGATCGCGGATGTGCCCGATCGCAATCTCGTTGGTGTTCGAGAAAACGCAGGTGGGGATGCCGGCCACCTTCACCCGATCGAAAAATGGGATCATCCGTTCCATCGGCGAAAAAATATCCGCGAAAATCTCGACAAATTCGGCGCGATCCCCCCGAAATCCTGCCCCGTCACGCACCGCAGCAAAAAACTCGTCGGTGGTTATCAGGCCGGACTCGTAGTCAAACTGAATCGGCGAGCTCACCAGATCCTGCACCCGCTCCAGCCCGGCTTCGCTGCGGTCCGCAAACCGTCGGACCGCAATGCTGTAGTCGAAATCGACCAGCACTTTCCCCAGGTCGAACACGACCACTCTCGGACGCTGCCTGCTCACTAAACCTCCAGTTCCCTCCTCCCCTCAAGCGCCTGGCTGAGGGTGAGTTCGTCGGCGTACTCCAGCCCGGTCCCGGCCGGCAACCCATGCGCGATTCGAGAGACTTCCACGTCCCGCTTGGCCAAGCGCCTGGCCAGATAGTGGCTGGTGGCATCCCCCTCAACGTCGGTACCGAGCGCGATGATGACCTCGTCAATCCCGCCCTTGGCCAAGCGCTGCTCGAGCGCGTCGACGCGCAGTTCCTCCGGGCCAACGCCGTTCATCGGGGAAATCTTGCCGCCAAGCACGTGATAGTGACCGCGAAACGCGCCCGACTTTTCGACATTCAAAATATCGACCGCCCGTTCCACCACGCAGAGCACGCGCTCGTCCCTCGCCGGGTTTGCGCAGATGGCGCAGGGCGTTTTTTCGGCTAGGCCGCCGCACTGGCCGCACTCGACAATTTGTTGCCGGGACTCGACGAGCACACCGGCCAGGCGCTTGGCCACGGCGGTTTCCGCCTGAATCAGGTGAAGTGCCAATCGCTCTGCCGAGCGCGGGCCGATGCCGGGCAGCCGATTCAACTCGACAACCAATGCCTCGAGCGGTTTGGGGAGCGAGGCCACGGAGGAACGATCAGAGCCCGGGCAAACCCATCCCGCCCATGCCGCCAGTCAGCTTGCCCATCTCCGACGACTGAATTTCACGACCCTGCTCAAGCGCCTGATTGACGGCGCCCAGCACCATGTCTTCCAACATGGAAATGTCTTCGGCATCGACGGCGTCCGGATCGATCTTGATCGACTTCACTGTCCCGTCGCAGGTGGCGGTGACCTTCACGGCACCTCCCCCGCTGGATGCCTCGACCTCCTTGTCGGCCATCTGGGCCTGAGCCTCCTGCATCTGCCGCTGCATCTTCGCGGCCTGCTTCATCAATTTGCCTATGCTTGCCATAAAAAAATCCCTCTATTTTCGCACCTCGACGATCCGGCCCTTGAACAGCTCCAGCGCCTTTTGAATCAGCGGATCGTTTTTAAAATCATCCGGGTTGATCTGCTCCGGTTTCGGTTCCCTTTTCGCCTTGGGCGACGAGGCGGCCTCCACCTCCGCAGTCGGCTCTGGCTCCGGCAGGTCGCCGATCGGTTCCAGCACCGGCTCCGGCGCGCTGTCCTCCGGCGGCGGGTCATCCACAAAACGAAACTGCACGCCCTCGTGGCCCAGTGCCTTGATCTGCTCGGCCAACATTTCGTGGTTCCGCTGATTGTCGACCAACGCCAGATGCTCGCCACTAAGCCCAACCACGAACATTCCCTTCTCAAACGAAACCGGCTGGGCACGCTGAAAGTAAGTCTGCGTGAACGGGCTGGCTTTGCTCGCCCCAGCCAAAAGCTGTTTCCACAACGCCTGCAGATCGTCTGCCGAAACCGGTCCTTTTGCCGTGGCTGGAGCAGCAGTCGGAGCGGGTGCAGGCTTGGGCTCCGGAGCCGGGGCAGCCGGCTTGGGGGCGGGTGCTGCTGCTTGGGTGGATTGCGTTGGTGGGGGCGGACTGGCGGTGGGTGTGTCGGAGTCACGCAATTTTTGCAGTTGCCCGAGTACCTCGTCGATGCTCATCGCCGCCTTGGCCTGTGCCGCCTTGAGCAGCGATACCTCAAGTAAAATTTTCTTGGACGTGGCCAAGCGAAGGCGTCCTTCGCAGTCGGTCAACACATCCAACACACGGGACAGCTCCTGTTCGCTCGCCTGGCCGGTGCCATTCTTGAGTGCGTTGGCCTCGGCCTCGCTGATCTCCAGCATTCCGAGGTCGCCCTTGGACACAGTGTACACCAGCCGGTTTCGCATGTGCTCCAGCAGGTCTCCCACCAGTCGGCCGAGTTCCTTCCCCTGCCCGGCGAGAGCGTTGAGTTCAGTCAACACCTTCGTGGAGTCTCCCGCGAGGATGGCGTCCGCCAACGCGAACAACTGTTCCTGCGCCGTCAGGCCGAACATCGAGAGCACATCGCCTTCATTGATGTTGTCACCACAAAAACTGATGAGCTGATCGAGCGCCGACTCTGCGTCTCGCATGCAGCCCTCCGCGCCGCGGGCTATCGCGTAAAGCGCCTCCTCGGCGGCGTTCACGTTTTCGTTCCCGCAAATGTACTTGAGATGTTCCGCGATAAGGTTGACCGGGATGCGCCGCAGGTCGTAGCGCTGGCAGCGCGACATGATCGTCGGCAGCACCTTCTCAGGCTCGGTGGTGGCGAACATGAACTTCACGTGCTCGGGCGGTTCCTCCAGCGTCTTGAGCAACGCATTGAACGCCTCCTTCGTGAGCATGTGCACCTCGTCGATGATGTAGATTTTAAACTTCGACGAGGCTGGCGCGTACATCACCGTGTCACGCAGTTCGCGGATTTCATCGATGCCACGATTGCTGGCGCCATCGATCTCCAGCACGTCCATCGACCGCCCCCCGGCGATCTCCTGTGCCTTGGGGTCGTCATCCGGGAAATCGACCTTCGGGCCGTCGGTGCAGTTGAGACACTTGGCAAAAATCCGTGCGAGCGTAGTTTTGCCGGTACCCCTTGGCCCACAAAAAAGATACGCGTGCGCGATCCGGTCGGTGCTGATGGCGTTGGCCAACGTCTGGCTGACGTGATCCTGACCGACAACATCGCTGAACCGTTGCGGACGGTATTTGCGAGCTATGACTTGGTAAGACACCTCCGAGATCCTACCTCCCCCCCGCAAAACTGAAAAGCGCAATGAGCTTGGCCAAGTCCGAACTTGTCAGGCCCGGCGGAATCTGGACACTGGGCGCGCGCAAACGGCGCTCCCGAAGATGACACAACAAATCGAATCCCGCCTGGCTGTATGCAGTTGGTCGCTGCAACCCGAGACCCCCGAGGCTCTGATCGCGAACCTCCGCGAAATCGGGCTTTCCCGCGTGCAACTGGCCCTCGACCCGCTCCGTGACAACCCGGATGCTTGGGAAAAAACGCCGGAACTTTTCGCCGCCGCCGGCATCGAGATTGTCTCCGGCATGTTCGGCACGATCGGTGAGGACTACACCACGCTTGAGACGATTAAGGATACCGGCGGCGTCCTGCCCGATCAGCATTGGGACGCCAACTGGGAGGGTATCCAAAAAATCGCTGACATCGCCGAAGGACTCGGCCTCAAACTCGTCACTTTCCACGCCGGCTTCCTGCCGCACGAGGAGTCGGACCCCGGTTTTGCCAAGCTAATGGGCCGCATCGAGCAGATCGCCGGGCTATTTTCCGCCAAGGGCATCGAACTTGGTTTTGAGACCGGGCAGGAAACCGCCGACACACTGAAGCTGTTCCTCGAGAAACTGAACCGACCAAGCGTCGGGGTGAATTTCGACCCGGCCAACATGATCCTCTACGCCAAGGGCGATCCGATCGACGCGCTGAACACGCTCGCACCATTCCTCAAACAGTGCCATATCAAGGACGCTACCCTGACAAAGGAACCGGGCACGTGGGGCGAAGAGGTCACCGTCGGCACCGGTGAAGTCGACTGGACGGCGTTTCTCACCACACTCGACAATCTCGGCTTCAACGGCGACTGCTGCATCGAGCGCGAAGCCGGCGATCAACGCATCGCCGACATTCGCACCGCCAAGGAATTCGTCACCCGACTCTGAGCCATGGCCAACGACAACGTGAACATCGGCATCGTCGGGCTGGGCTTCATGGCCGTGATGCACATCCGCGCCTACCGTCAGGTGGAGGGTGCTAACATCGCCGCCATCTGCAACCCAAGCGGCAACCGGCTCAACGGCGACTTTAGCGACGTCTTCGGCAACCTCGACTCCGGCGACCCGGTCAAGCTCGACATGTCGCAGGTTAAGGCCTACCAGTCATTCGACGAACTGCTCGCGGACGACTCCATCGACGTCATCGACATCTGCGCCCCCACCCGCACCCACGTGGAACTGACCAAGGCCGCGCTGGCCGCCGGCAAGCATGTCCTCTGCGAAAAACCACTCGCCCGCACGCTCGACGATGCCCGTGAGATCGCCGATGCCGCGGCGAATGCCAAGGGGCTTTTCATGACCGCCATGTGCCTGCGGTTCTGGCCGCAGTGGGCCTGGCTGAAGGAAGCCGTTGCCAGTGGCCGCTACGGCAAAGTACTCGGTGCGCACTTCCAGCGAATCGCCGAGCCGCCGGCGTGGGGCCAGGGCGCGTACTTCGACGGCGAAGTTTCCGGCGGCGGCTTGTTTGATCTGCATGTGCACGACACCGACTTTGTGCAGCATGTTTTCGGCAAACCCAAATCGGTCTACTCGACCGGATTCACCAAGGTCAGCGGAGCGATCGACCACGTGCTCACGCAGTACGAGGTCGACTGCGGGGCCAAGGTCAGCGCCGAGGGAAGCTGGGCAATGACACCCGGTTGGGGCTTCAACATGTCCTACCGCTGTATTTTCGAGCGAGCCACAGCCGACTACGACATCGGCCGCGAGGACGAGCCGCTGCGCCTCTTCGTGGAGAGCGGCGAAAAACGGGTGATCGAGTGCGATGGCGTGGACGGCTACGTTGGCGAGATGGAGCACCTCGTCGAGTGCGTCCGGCTTGGCCAAGCGCCCAGCGTCTCGGCAGCGGATGGCCTGAGCGCAGTGAAAATCTGCACCGCCGAGGAAGAATCGGCCAAAACCGGCCAAATCATCCCGGTCAACTGACACCTCTAGGCCAAGCGATGGTTTTTGCTCATTTTCGCAAAAAACCGCTTGTCACGCTGGGGAATTGGTGTAATTTTTTCGCCCCTTTTTTATGAAGGCAGACATACATCCGGAATATGTGGAATCGAGTATTCGCTGTGCATGTGGCGAAGAGATCAAGACTCGTTCTACCAAGCCAACAATGCTCATCGGCATCTGTAACACATGCCATCCATTCTACACCGGCCAACAGAAATTCGTCGATACCGCTGGTCGTGTGGACAAATTCCAACAGCGCATGGCCAAGACCAAGGCAGCCCGCGAAGCCGCCAAGGCAGCCGCCGACCAGAAGCGCAAAAAGACCAGCCACTAGGCCAATTTCAGTAGTTCGCCCGCGGTGTACCCTCGTGTTCCCGCGGGCGTTCTCTATTTTTGGAGCATGAATCTCCTCCCTCACATCGAGCAATTTCGCAAACGCCGGGACGAACTGGAAAGCGCCCTGAGCAGCCCCGATGTTACCGCCAACAACAAACAGTTCCTCGAGTTCACCCGCGAATACTCGCGCATGAAGGACCTCTCCGAGCTGGGCGAGCGATTCCTCAAGGTCATCGACAACATCGCCGATAACAAGGATCTGGTGAAAACCGAGCCAGCCGATTCCGAGCTGGCCGAGCTGGCCCGGGAGGAACTGCCGTTGCTTGATGAGGAACACGCAAAGCTGGAACTGGAATTGCAGTTTGGAATCATCCCGCCTGACCCCACCGACTCACGCGACACGATCGTCGAAATCCGGGCCGGCGCCGGCGGGGCCGAGTCCGCGTTGTTTTGTGCCGACCTGCACCGAATGTACATCCGCTACGCCGAGAGCCAGGGCTGGCGCGTCGAGCAGATGGACGCCAGTGCCTCCGACCTCGGCGGCTACAAGGAGGTCATCTTCGGCATCAAGGGGCAGGGCGTTTTCAAGAAATTGAAATTCGAGAGCGGCGTCCACCGCGTGCAGCGCGTGCCCGCGACGGAAACGCAGGGGCGCGTCCACACGAGCACCGTCACCGTCGCCGTACTGCCCGAGGCAGAGGAGGTTGATATCCAGCTCAACCCGGACGAACTGGAGATCAACGTCTGCCGTGCCTCCGGCCCGGGTGGCCAGGGCGTGAACACCACCGACTCCGCCGTGCAGATCCAGCACAAGCCCACCGGTATGATCGTCCGCTGCATGGACAGCCGTTCGCAGCAGAAAAACAAGGAACAGGCGATGAAAGTGCTACGCTCCCGCCTGCTCGAGCAAAAGATCGCCGAGGAACACGCCAAGTATGCCGCGGAGCGCAAGGCACAGGTTGGCACCGGCGAGCGTAACGAGCGCATTCGCACCTACAACTTTTCACAAAACCGGGTGACCGATCACCGCATCGATCTCACCCTTTACAACCTGCCCACCTTCATCGAGGGCGAAATCGAGGAGGTCGTCTCCGCCCTGCTCGCCAATGACCTCAAGGAACGGCTGGCTGCACTCGAGTAATTTTTATGAATCCGGAAGGACTGATTTTTGACTGCGACGGCACGCTCGTCGATACCATGCCGATTCACTTCAAGGCATGGAGCATCACTACAAAGAAACACGGGTTGATTTTTCCCGAGGACCGATTCTACGCACTGGGTGGCGTCTCACCATTCGAGGTGCTCCGCATTCTCTCCTCAGAGCAGGGTGTCGAGGTTGACCCCGAGGCGGTCACCCGCGAAAAGGAATCACGCTACATGGAACTCATCGCCGAGGCGGACGAGATTCCGCAAGTCATGCAGATCGTCCGCGAGAATCACGGCAAAATCCCCATGGCCGTGGCCTCAGGTGGCACACCCGAAACAGTCGAGGGTATCCTCGATCACTGCGGTATCCGGCATTACTTCGATGCCATCGTCACCAGCGAGGATGTCGAAAAACCCAAGCCAGCGCCGGATACATTTCTCGAAGCGGCCCGAAGAATCAACGTTGCGCCAGAGAAATGCCGGGCGTATGAAGACGCCGACATGGGCATGAAAGCCATCCTCGCCGCCGGCATGGACGCGGTGGACGTACGCGACATGCTCGCCGCCAGCCAACCGAAGTGACCATCGCGAAGCACAGCGACCCCGTCTTGAATATTGAAACTGAAAACTCGAAACTCCCCACGCTTGGCCAAGCGGCCCGTTAACCCATGAAAGGACTCCCCGGATTTCGCGACTTTTACCCTGAACCGGTTCCCACCCCGGATTCGTGGAGTCTCGATCTGCGCCGCCACATCTTCGACACCTGGCGTGGCACCGCCGAGCGATACGGCTTCCGCGAATACGACGGCCCGCCCATCGAGGAACTCGACCTGTACACGAAGAAAAGCGGCGATGAGATTGTCGGGCAGCTTTACAACTTT
>Ga0115011_10003294_pt1 | contig 10986 bp, 4 predicted proteins | sample TroAtlMetagenome_2_FD_88705 | JGI IMG/M metagenome (GOLD analysis project Ga0115011, IMG submission 88705) | Marine eukaryotic phytoplankton communities from Atlantic Ocean - Tropical Atlantic ANT8 Metagenome | ecosystem: Environmental > Aquatic > Marine > Oceanic | place: Tropical Atlantic... | reverse complement strand
CAGGTTTTCCAGCTACATTAGAAGAAGCTGCGGTTCAAACAAAAGGTGTAGTTATGGGTGCTTTTACTTTAAAGACTGGTGGTTTCTTTGAAGGACTTGGGCACGCTGTCGAAAACCCAGACGATTCCGGTTTAATTGCAGAAGCTTTTTTAAACTTTGTTGATCCTAAGGATTGGGCTAATACAATGGGGTTTTTAGTTGCTAATAGATTACTTTTACCAGACAAAGCAAATAGAGCAATGTTTAATAAATTTAAGTTTGATGCTAAAAGATTATTAGATGTTGATAGAAGAGGCTTTGCAAGTACTCTAGGTGGTAGTAGAAAGTCTTTTTACGATCCTAAAACTCCTTTAGGAACTAGAACTCGTAATATCGATAATGCTGCCTCTAAAGCAAAGAAAAACAGAGGGCTTAACATTGGTGATGAGAGTAATTCTGATAGAATTTATGAAAGCATTAAAAACGATTTTAAACAATTAGGGATTTCAATTAGCGAGATAAAAGGTAAGAGCTTGCAAGAGATTGGAGAACTAATGAGATCTAAAGCTAACGAGAAAAACAATGGAGAAGGGGCTAGTAATCCTGATATAGCGGCAATGACAAAAATTTACGACTTCTTACAAGGTGGAGGAGTTACTGTTGAAAATCTAGTTAATCACCATGAAATTAGCACTGCGCAAAACTTTTCTCACGCTGTTAATGAGACTCAAGCAGCTATACACTTGTATGATAAAAGCACTGCTGCAGGAGCGTATGATCCAGATGACTTTGCAAAAACAGCTGTTGGCCAAAAACAGGGGTGGACACCTAATTCTAGAGAGTTACAGTTTATAGGTAATACTAGCAACAATGCTTTAAAAGTAATGTTAACAGAAGCAGGGTGGACTGAAACTCAGATTTCACAATGGTTAGGTAAGTGGACTGCTGTAGCAGAAAATATACAAGCTGCCACTTTTAGATATGGTTTTAAAGCTGGTTCTCCAGAACAACAACAATATATAAGAAATGAGCAGAAGTATACTAATTTATTAGATATATTAGAAGTAGCTAAAGAAGAGTTTAAAAACAACCCTAACAGTGTTAACACCTTAAACCTTGAAACGGCTCAAGGAAAAGTTGATGTTCAATTACAGAAGCAAATTGATTTAATAACTGAACAAAAGAAAAAGACGCAGGCAGAAGGAAAAAAGTTACTTAATAAAGCTCAAGAAGAAGGAACAGAAGTTTATGAAACCACTGCAGAAGTATTAGCAAGAATTGAGGAATTAGCTGCAAACAACCCAAGCATGAGGCCAGAGTTAATGCGCTTAAAAAGAAAGGTTGAATATGAAAAACAATTCACTGTTGAAGATAATCAAAAATTAGATGACTTAGATTACGAAATTGATAAAGCAGATCTCGCAGGAGATTTAGATCTTTTAAAAGATTTGCAAGCAAAGAAACAACTTATAATAGATAATGCAGCAGATGTAGGTTCTAAAGGATTTTCATTTAAAGATCAATTTGGAAACCCTATAGCTATAGTTAATAAAGAGTACATTGGTAATGAACTTAAAACAATGGCGAATGCAAGAATAGGTGATTGGGCTACTGGTCAACATGAAAATATTCATCATTGGGTTAATGACATAATGCGTCAAAAAGGTTGGAAAACCCCTGACGGTAAGTGGGTAAGAGGTGGACAAGTTAAAGCTAGAGAATTTGTGAAAAAATTCAAGAATCTTCTTACTGAACCTCAACGAAAAATAATCTTACAACGTTTATCTAAAGATGGTAGTTATCAAAGAGATCCACAAGGAAGTATAGAATGGTTAAATTATTATGCTGAGGCTTTACTTAAGGGTGAGTTAGATTATGGTTACAATGATATTAAGCAAATGGCTGATTTGATTGGATCAGAACTTAAAGCAGGAGCTAAACAAATGGGTATGTCAGATGCAGAATTTGAATTATCTCCTGAAGGTATGATGAACTTTTTGTTGGGCTATGCTGCAGATACACGTAAAGGAGGAATGTCTTACAGAAATAAAGTGATGGCAGTGATGGCTGGTAAAGAAGTTGATCTATCTGACAAAGACGTTAAAGAGGTTGAAGCCACCGTTGAAGACTTAGAAGGTAAAGTTATTGAATGGAGTGAAGAATTAAAAGAATATGAAGCAAAAAAGACAGAGTTAGTAAAACAAAAATCTAGTGCTAGTCACAAGTTTCTAGCTGGTGAAATGACTAAAGAAGATTATCAAGACAAAATAGATGGTTTGAATTTACAAATCAAATTAGCTCAAGACATGATAAAAAACGCTTCTTCTTCAGAAGGCTCTTTAGAGAAGAGAATAAGAAACGCGAAGAATATGGAGATAATAAAAGATCTAAGTATTCCTCAATACGATGCTAGAAGAATTAGAGCTGACAACGAATTATACGAAGATAACCAAGGTATTTTACAAGCAGAAAGAGCTAAATATAATCCTAATTTAGGAGAAGGTATTACTAGATCTGATTGGAATGCAGAAATATATAAGTATTATACTGATGCTATTCGTACTTATAATCCAAGTAAAGGCGCTTTTTCAACTCATTTAAAATCTACTTTAAGCCACAAGTTAGGAAATTATATTGATAAAAACCTAGACAAACTAACTAAAGATTCGGGCGAATACCACAAGACAAGACCTGATCAGCAAATAAGCTCTGGTGGTGATGAAATGACAAACGCGTGGGATATAACCATGCAGCAAATTGATAAAGGTTATTTAACTGAAGGTGCTCCTGAGTATACTTTAGATTACAATATTGATGGACAAAAAGGTTCTATATCAAAAGGAAATAATAGAGATCAAAGTCTTTCCGGTATAGACGCTGAAAAAATATTATCTGAAGAATTTAATATGAATACCAGTGAAATGATTGGTATGGTAAATGAGGCTTTAGGTAAATTAGGTTTGGAAAACTTTACAATGAAAGGTTTACATACTGAAAAGATCACTCTGAAAGACGGAACTGAAGTTCCTTTAGGAAGAGCTTTAGAAATGAGTATTAGAGAGCAGTTTGGACCAGAAATACACACAGCTAAAGATGGCGGGTTAAAATGGGGAGCAAAAGAAAAAGAACATTGGAATACTTTTTTAAATGAACATTGGGAAACTATATATCAACTTCTACCTGAAAACTTAACTAGTGAATCTTTTACTACTAGAGGAGGTCAATCAACTGGAGTACGAAACGTATTATTAAATGAGTTTTATACTCAAAAAGATAGAGTAGGTGCAGGACAAGGTTTTTCTGATAAAGGAGTTGGTTCTAAATGGCAAGAAAAAAATCCTGTTGATTTTAAAAGCAATATAGATAAAGAAAACTTTATTGCTTTCGTAATGGGAGGTAAGAATAGATTGGAAGCTATATTAAATGAAATGGCTAAGACAACTGGTAATCAACTTGCTAGACAAACTAAAGACGCTGCAACCCAACAAAAAATACTAGAAAAAGGTATAGGCAATAAAGATTATGAAAAGTATACTGAACAAACCTTTTTAGATAATGTTGAAGCTCAGTTAAGATCTGGTATGAGTAAGATGGCTGATTCTGAAGGAAGAGTATTGTTTTCAGAAGAAATGCAACAGAAAGGTTATGATGAAGTAGCTGAAGCAGTATTAGTATTCAATGACTACAACCAAAAACATAAACCTGTAAAAGGTAAAAATTTCTTTGAATATTACAGGGATTGGAAAGAAGGTGATCGTGAAAATATTCCAGACTCCATGTTAGCAGATATAATGCAAGTGGACATGGATATATTACAGAAAACTCAAACAAAAGCAGGTTCTAAAAGATTTGGACAAAAGTTTACTGAGTTTGTAGGTGAAGAAGAAAACATAAAAAATGTTGGGGCTAACTTCAATAGAAATGCAACTGAAGTAAAAAGCATGCTCAAGCGTTTGGACAATCAAAAAGCAACGCTATATTCAGAGAAAGACGGTAAGAAAGAATGGGATGAAAACCGATTAGAAAGATTTGATAAAACACACCAAGAGTTTTTCAATTTTGTAATGGAATCTTTTCCTGAATTAAACAAATTAACTCAAAAAACAGGGAATAGATACGATATAACTAAGGGTAAAGAAATGCTTACTCAAATGTTTGGTATTGGTGATAGAACTAGTGGAAATAAAGAAATTGGATTATGGTCTGAGTGGTTTAAACCTGAAAACTTTAAAGAAGCTTTAGATAATCCTAACGTATCTCAAGAAGCTAAAGACTATTTTAACGCTATTGATTGGGGTCAAATAACAGCTAATAACATAGGAGCATTTGGTAAAATAAAAAGTATTCTACAAGGAACTTATGATTCAAAAACAGGAGAGTTAAAAACCAAACCTAGTGCTGATCAACAAGAAAAAATAGATGCTATCGCTAAAGAACTTAAACCTGAAGCCCAACAAGCTTTAGGAAATCTTTATAAGTTTTGGGCAACAATGAAAAATGATTTTGTTGTAAGTAAAAACAACGGTGGTAAAGGTGATATTGCTGAATTAGAAAACGCTTTAAGTTTTGTTAAACATCTAGAACAATTCAACTCTAATTTAGTTTATGGACCAAGATCAATGTACAATACTAAATATTTCTATGTTACTGAAGGACATCAAGATTTTAGCGTAGACAATCCTATTTATAAAGAAAGATATGAAGATGTATTGTATCAATATAGAGATGTTGATGCTACTCAACCAATTAAGATCGGAAAGAAAACATATGACAACTTATTTAAATATGCTGAATACGCCGCTAAGGAATGGGCTAAGTTTAAAGGAGAACATGTATACGATTCATCTAATCAATCTTATCAAGGTTATGTTGATATATTAAAAGGAAATACAGCTGATGCTCTTAAAACTAAAGATTGGGACTTAATGGTTCAAGTAATGTCTCCAAAAAGAAATTTAGATCGCATCGACAATCTTTATGGTAGTACTTCTCCTTATAATTATACTAGGTTTGTTTCTGAAAATAAATCTATATTAGAAAACTATATAGATCCAATGACAGGTGAAACTCTATTAGAAACTGTTAGAATGAAAGCTGGAGAGCGCGTGGATGAGATAATGAACAGAGATGTAGATATACAAAAACTACTTGAAAACCCAGCTTTTAAAGATAAATTTGATGTTGTAGCTGTTACAGATGCATTTAATAAATATGATCCTACATCAGTTGCATTGGTAGAAACTTTACTAAATGCTATTAAAGATCCAAAAGCTGCAGAAGCTAGTACTGAAGCAGCTAACACCCAAGCCACAGAAAGACTGAATGATATGGGTGTTGATGTTGAAATAACGGGTTTAACTGAAACTGAAGCTAATCACGTAACACAAATGAGTGAAGAGTTTCAAAATCATGAAGGTACTGTTGATAGAAAATTAGGTGTTCCTACTAAAAGAGTTGATGCAGAAGTTGGAGTGTTAGATGGAGTAATGGAAGAGGTTACTGCAGAAATGTCAGATTTTGATGATGTTTTAGGCTCGTCAGATACTATTATAAAATACACTACGAAAGACGGAGTGGTACACGAAATTACTCAAGATGTATTTAATGCTAAAAAATTAGAAATAGAAAGTGCTGAAGATTTTGTAGCAGACTCATGGGATTATGAAGGTTTTAATAGCATGGACACAGCTGTTGAAGGACCAGATTTTCAATATCAATTAGATACTTGGAATAGACTAGTTGAAGAAGGAAGACCAGAAGATTATTTTTTAATTACAGCACGAGGTCCTAAAGGAAGAGAAAATTATGTTCAATGGATGAATGATCACGGTTTTAAAGGGTTTACATTAGACAATTTAATTACTACTGAAGGAACATTAATAGAAGGAGCTAGTGATCATGTGTGGGATAACAAGAAAGTTATAATGGGATTATTAGAATTAGTTTCTGGACAACGAGGTAAATTTTATAACAAAATAAATATATCTGAGGATTACCAACCTACTATAGAAGCTTTTAAAGTAGCTTTAGAGCAGTTAGGTTTAGCTGGAGAACAAAGACTTATTATTGAAGAAAGTTCTGAGTTGTTTGGTTTAGAAGATAAAACGAACGCAATAGATATATTATTAGAAGAAAGCTTTGGAATAGACAGAATTAAAGAATATTCTGCAGTAAGAGCTCATCAAATAGGTGAAAAATCTGGTAAAAGAACAGGATTACTAGGGCCTCAATACCAAGACATGGAAGGTATGTATTATGGAATCATTTCTCCGGGTAAACAAGGAGAAGCTCAATTAAAATACTTAAATGAAAATCATTTAGATGTTTATATTGATAACCAAATGAAGCACGAGGGAGAAACTATAAGAATGGGTAAAGAATATAATGTTCTTAGAGAAGAAAATAATACTATATTAAAAGATAAAAATAAAGTTTTAAAACTAGATGGAGTAGGTACTGAGTATACATTAGAAGATGTTATTAGAATTGGTGCGTGGCAAGCGGTAGGTACAGAGATAAATGGAATTGCAAAATCTGATTTAACAGCTATAAATAAATATTTATCAGAACATCCAGAATTAGCTGCATTTTCTCAACGATTAGTAGGTATTAGTAAATTAGGTACATACGAGGGTATGACTAATGACGCGTCTTGGAAAGCTGGAAGTATCGAAGGAGATTTATATAGTACTCTTAAAGGTTCAGTTAGAGACAATGTCTTTCAACCGTTTTATATAGCAGACGCCTTACTTTTCTCAGAGAGAAATGAAAATAAAATAAGAGTAGCTAGAGGAAATGCTTTTGGAGATGAATTCAACACACTGAGACAAACCATGAGAGATGGGACTAATAGATTAGGTCAAGGTAATATTCAAGATCAAAAGTATTTAAATTACTTCACACAGTGGCAACAAGCGATAATGAGTGTAAACCTTAGGTCAATGGCTATGCAAACCACTTCTCTTACTAACTTTATTAATGTATCAGATAATAATATATTTGCAGCTGGTAAAGCTTTTGCTAATCAACCTAGATATTGGAGTGATGTTTCAGAAATTTGGAATTCAGACTGGGCAAAATCCAGAAGAGGTGGTGGAAATGAAATAGCTTCAGCAGAGATAATTGAATTATTAAGAACCTCTAAAGGTAATAAAATGCAAACCTTTTTAAATTATATGTTAGAAAAAGGGTATAAGCCTGCTCAAATGGGTGATATTGCAGCTATAGTTTTTGGTGGTGCTCCGTTGTTACATAATAGAACTCAAACCTATGTTAAAAAAGGAATGAGTTATGAGGATGCGAGAGCTAAAGCTATGAAAGACGTTTATAAAAAAGTACAACGAAATCAGCAATCTCGTTTACCAGGTTTCTTAGGTAATTGGCAGAAAAGTATGAGAGGTAGAATCTTTGGTGGATTCCATACTACACAATTTGCTTATGCAAGAGAAATAGATAAAGCTTTAAGAGATATAAAAAATAAAAGAGGTAGTCTAAAAGAAAACATATCTAAAGTTTTAAATTATGGGGTTCTTCAACCTGCAGCTTTCGCAGCCGGACAAGGAGGTTTATTTATGTTATTAGCTAATGGATATAGTGAAGAAGAAGCTAAAGAAATGATGCTACAAACTGGTAGAACTGCTGGTGGAAACGTTATGCAAGGTTTTGGAATGCCCGGTATAATATTAGATGTTTCATTGCAAGCTGGTGAAGAGCTTTATAAACAGTATCAAAAAGAAGGTACTTGGCCTGGTCCTGATTATTCTAAAGCTTTAATGAAGTTTTTAAATCTATCTCCAGCTGTGGGAGGTAAACTAAAACAATTTTTAGGAGCTGCTAATGCTATCAAGTACCAAACTAGTGTTACTAGAAACGGTAAGAAATATACTATAGACTATAAAGTTTATGATCCTAACAATCCTAAATTTGAAGCAGCAACTAAAAGTCTTCAAGCTATTTTTAATATTCCTACAGAGAATTTTAGAAAATTATACGCTAACGCTTGGGCTATAGGTTTAAAAACTATGGATCCAGCAGCTTGGGATTCAGGAGATATTTTAAAAGTTACTGCCTTGATGTTAGGTTGGCCAGAGTGGCAGGTTACTAGTCAAGCTGATAAAGACGCTAAGAGAGCAGCAGAGAAGAAACAAATACTAGAAACAAATTCTGAGAAAATAATGGAAGATAGATTTAATAAAGATAACTGGGGAGATAAAAACGACAAAGACCCTTTTGATAAAGCAGATAACTGGTAATCACATATGAAAATAAACGAACAAACAGAAGTAAAACTAGATTTAAAAGGTGTAATTAAAATTGTAGTTTTAACAGCAACTTTTGTAGGAATGTATTATACTTTACAATCTGATATTCAAGAAGCTAAATCGTTACCACCAGCTGTGATAGATAGAATTGAATACGATCTTAAGCAAGAGTGGCAAACTAATCACATAATGAAACTAGAAGATGAGATAGATGAACTAAGAAGTTGGTGTAGAACAATAGATAAAGAGTTACATGTAAAAACAAAAAAGAAATGAATGAGGTATTAAACTTAGTAAAAGAATTTGGATTACCTTTAGTAATAGCTACAGGTGCTTTATATGCGTTATATAAATTTTTCTTTTTTAGTGTTAGAGAAGTTAAAGATACGTTTACAAAAAGACATGAAATAAATGCTAAAAAAATGGAAGAGGTAAAAATTTCATTAGCAGAAATTAAATCTTCAATTGAAATTATATTGAATTCATTAAAGAAATAAATAATAAAAAAAATGAAACACTTACTAACTTTAATATTCACTTTACTTATTATATTGAGTTATTCTCAATGTGATAATGGTACTAATTATTATCCAAGTAGCGCTTATACCCCGAGTGATAACGTTTGGAGTTCGGCTACTTCTGCTAATTGGGCTGGTGAAGTTATTAGAGTTAATGTAGTTTCTGGAGACGACTATGAATTTTCTACATGTTCAGGTTATGGTGGAGTAAACGCTTCATATGATACACAGTTAACCTTAATAAATGAATTAGGAGCTGTTGTTGACTTTAATGATGATTTTAGTGGATGTTCAGGATATACTTCTTATATAAAATATACAGCTACTTACACAGGTGTTTTATATGTTCATTTGAATGAATACAATTGTGCTGCTAATACTAGCTCTACAGAAGTAATGATATACAAAACCCCTGCTCCTAACAATGGTGGCGGTGGTGGAAATTCTAATGAAGTTACAATTGGAGATCCAAATTCTACATTACAAAATGGTAGAGTTCCTGCTTATGGGTATTATGATTATAGTTGGAGCGCTTCTATATACACAGCTACAGAACTCGGTAATGTTCCTTTAAACATAGAAAAGATTAGTTGGAATGTAGCTAATAGTAGTTCGATGACATTAAACAATCAAGAAATCTGGATGGCAATGACACCAGACGAAATATTTAATGATGGTACTAAGCCTGAACCTGGAAATGGTCCATGGGATGGTTGGAAAAAAGTATATGATGGGACTTTAAATTTTGTACCTGGTTGGAATGAAATAAACTTACAAGGACTTTATGGTTATGATGGTGTTCAAAATCTATTAGTGGAAGTTGTTAACAATCATGGATCATGGGCTTCTAGTTATCCAGAGTTTCAATATACAGCTAAATCAAATTCAGTTGTATATAACTACGAAGATGGTGCACCTCCATCTCCTATTGGTTATAGAAATTCTTATAGACCTAATACGATATTTGGACACCAAGGTGGAGGATCAGCTTTACCTATAGATCTTATTTCTTTTAATGCAGAACATTTAGGAGGAGAATTTCACCCCATTGTTTTAATAGAGTGGATTATTTTATCTCAAGTTAATAATGATTACTTTGAAGTTCAAAGAAGTGTTAATATAGAAAACTGGCATACTATAGGTACTGTGACAGGAGCTGGGAATAGTAATAGCCAAATGTCATATAGTATAATAGATGATAATCCACTATATGGAACTTCTTATTATCGTCTGAAACAAACTGATTATGATGGACAATACGAATCATTTCATCCCGTATCAGTCTCAATCAGTTCAGAAGAAAAACCTATAAAAAAAGTAGTAAACTTAATGGGTCAAGAGGTTGAAGACGGGTATAAAGGTATAGTAATACAAGTTTACCAAGATGGTACTTATGTAAAAAAATATAAATAATATGGGACATAGAAATAAAAGAATGGAAGCTGTTTACAAGAATTTTGTTGATGGTAAACTTAAAATCGTAGACAAAAAAGATTGGAATAAAAAATCAGGACAGGTTCAGCGATATAAAAAGAGTGGAGAAGTTAAATCTACTGTAACAAGAAATAATGGTGATGTAGAAAGAGAACATGAATGGGGAAGGATACGATATGACAAAGGAGCTGATGACAAAAGAGGAAAATTTTCGCGAATTTAGGAACAAAAAGAAATGGGCACCATACCCAAAGTTCCTGTAACCAAAAAAGGGGATCTCAAAACGAGGTCCCCTTTTTAATTTTAATATGTATGTCGTGTGGAGCAGGTTCGTCTCCTCCAAAATATGGATATAATAAGTATCGCCGTTTATCATAAACACAATTTCGTGGTACATAAATATAAGTGCCATCTACAGCTAATTTATAATCCCATCTAAATATAGTTAGTTCATAATAATGTTCTTCACATAAACTAACTCTTTTTATAAGATCAAAACTAAATTCTCCATGTTCATGTTTAAACCAATGTATCTCTAAGCTATCGTTCAACCATCTCCATCCAAATCTTATGGAATTTTCAGTATGATTATCTCCACAGTCACTCCACCCTATTAGCTTATTTATATCATATTGATTAAGGCTATCCACTGTAGAGTAGATAGCACTTGAATCAAATGTAATGCTCCAACCGAACATTGTATCTTTACTATAATTTAAAGCATATGTCGACCTATGTTGACCTTCTTTTATAGTAAATGTTTTATAGTTGTCTGTTATTTTTCTACAACTATT
>Ga0115011_10003293_pt1 | contig 10986 bp, 6 predicted proteins | sample TroAtlMetagenome_2_FD_88705 | JGI IMG/M metagenome (GOLD analysis project Ga0115011, IMG submission 88705) | Marine eukaryotic phytoplankton communities from Atlantic Ocean - Tropical Atlantic ANT8 Metagenome | ecosystem: Environmental > Aquatic > Marine > Oceanic | place: Tropical Atlantic... | reverse complement strand
TCAGCTCTATTGCAGAAGAGACCAAGCTGAAAGCTGATGATCTATTTCGTATTGATCACTTAATGGAGATTAATGTTAAAATGTTGCCTTCAGATTGGGAGAAACTGCGTAGGGAGAGTGACAGAAATAACGGAAGCATGAGTCGTATTTTTGGCGGGGGCGCTTCAAGTGGTGGTAAACGTTTCAATTTGTACAAGGCTGATATCAGTATAGATGGGGAAGCAATCAAAAATGTAGGTATTCGTACCAAGGGCTTTATTGGATCTTTGAACCCGGAGCGTCCTTCCCTTAAGGTTAAGTTTAATGAATATATAGATCAGTCTCCAATTGAAGGGTTAGATCGGCTCACGCTGAATAACAATGTTCAGGATGTGTCGCTTGCAAGTCAGTATCTTACCTATAAATTATTTAATAAAGCTGGTATCCCAGCTCCTCGGGTTAGTCATTGTAAGGTGACTGTTAATGGGGAGTATCTTGGGGTTTATTCTCATGTTGAGTCTGTAAGATCACCGTTTATTAAAAAGCACTATCAAAAATATCCAGGTGAGTTATATGAAGGAACAATTTCAGATTTTTATCCTATTGCCGTTCAGAATATTGAGGCAAAGAATAGTTATACTGAAAAGAATCGAGCTCAGGCGTTAAAGTTAGCTGATATCCTTGAAACAAAAGAAGGCTTTGATTTGGATGAGACAAAGAAGTGCATCAACCTCGAAAAATTTGTTAGGTTTTGGGCTATGGAGAGTCTTCTCGGTTTTTGGGATGGTTATACAAATAATCAAAATAATTATTATGCCTATTCAAACCCTAATGATCAGAAGCGTTTCCATTTTATTCCCTGGGGTGCAGATGGTGCTTTTACAAAAGACCGCGGCCCTTTCAGTAGGTTTGGTGGTGATCAAAATCAACCTAAGTCAGTTTATAGTCAGAGCATGCTTGCGAATCGTCTTTTCCAAACTGATGAAGTAAAAGCGCTGTATAAAGCGACAATGGTTGATATTTTGAAAAAAGTTTGGGATGAAAATGAAATTTTAGATGATATTAAGCGTATTCAGGCCTTCGCTCGGGATCATCTTCATAGCAGGCAAAACCGATTGGATGAGGGTGTTGAAAAGTTAATCACATTTGTAGAGAGTCGAAGATCCGACATAGAGCCAGAATTGAGTGAGTGGCCAGTTAGTATTCAGAACGGCCCAAGAATTCCGAGGCATTCTGTTAAAGTTGGAGAGTTAAGCGGCAGTTTTAAGACCAAATGGATAAATGAAAGAATGAGGGATGTCAGCGGTAAGGGAGAAGCCGATCTTAAGCTCAATCTCAATGGGGAAAATATTGCTATAACAGACTTGGGTTCAATCGGGCAACCTGAGGAGTTGCGAAGACGGTTTGGAGGCAGAGGTTCCGGGGCGTCCAGGGAGCTTAACCCCACTATTACTTTACAAGGTGTAAGTGAAGATGATGGCAAAGAGCTAACTGTAGTTATTACAGTTGATCGAAAAGATTTTAAGTCAAATGATAAGGCCGTCTCGTTTCGAGGATCACTTAATTTAAGGGATATAGATGATGATCAGGATGGCAATGCATTTCGAAGGTTCATGTCTATGAAAAGTCTAGAAGGCGAATTAAAATTAATCAATGTCGGTATGAATGAAGGCGATTCTATTATTGGAATCTTAAAGATGAATGTACAAGAAAGTCGCGGCGGTTTTAATTTTGGTAATCGCGGCAGAAGATGATTTCTGTATAAAAAATCCGCTGACCAACAAACGTTTGGCCAGCGGATTGGCAATCTCTTGATTTAGTTTACTTTAGCGAGGGCGTCGTTCTTGGCCTTCACCATTACTGCGTGAGCGTCGTCGGTTTGACTGGCCTCCTTCGCCACGCGTTGAGGGACGGTCACCACCTTGAAAAGAGGGCCTTCCTTGTTGTCCTCCCCGGTTTTGACGGCTTGCCCCAGAACCGCCTCGGCTGCCAAAGCTTGGCCGTAACTCGTCTTCGGTTAGCTTGCCGTCTTTATTTTTGTCTAGCTTCTTTAATGCAGCAACTGCTCCTTTAATCTCTGATTCAGATATCTCACCATTTCCATCCGTATCTAGCGCTGCCATTACCGGGAACATCCGCATAAAACCCCCAGACCCACCAGGACCACCTCCAGACCCACGACGGTCCTCGCCTCTTTGGCTTGTTTCTGGTCGGCGCCTTGATGAACGGTCGCTTTCATTGTTCCCAGGTCGCTGGCGATTGCGCTCAGATCGTTCACCATCTGCACGTTCCGGTCTTTCTCGGCGCTCGCCACGCTCGCGATCGGGCCGTTCTGAGCGCTCTTGTGCTATTGCTTCTTCTGCCACCATGCCTAGGCATGTGGAAGCCATCATTAATTTGAATATAAGTTTTTTCATTTCAGTGACTGTCTAATTTTGTTTAAAACGAATATTATTTAAGAAAAGTTACAACTGAAATTTTAACGTTAGCGGCAAAAGGATATGCTAAGAATAAATTTGGTAGTATTTGCTCATTGGAATAGATACTTTTTGTTACTTAATAAGTCTAAAATGAAAAAGCTAATTCTTATTGTTTTATTGGCGGCGCTTGTTCGAGACGTGGTTGCTGCAGACTGGCCTCGTTGGCGCGGTGTTAATCATGATGATATCAGCACAGAGACTGGCCTGCTGCAATCTTGGCCTAGCGCCGGGCCAAATCGGATTTGGTTATCAAGGGATATTGGTGTTGGCTACTCTGCGCCTTCAATCGCAAATGGCAGACTATTCATTCTTGGAACTAAGGACGGGGGGGAGCATTTATTTGCTAAGTCGGTTAAGTCCGGTAAGACGCTGTGGACTGTTTCTCTCAACAAGGAGTTTTCGAATAACTGGGGTAACGGCCCTCGAGGTGCTGCGACGGTGGATGGTGAGATGGTGTTCGCTTTGGGTGCCAAAGGTGGCCTCGTTTGTGTAAATGCAATCAAAGGTGAAATTCTTTGGAGTGTTGATTTAGTTGAAGAACTCGGGGGTAAGGCGCCGTACTGGGGCTACTCTGAGTCTGTTTTGATTGAAGGTGATTTGGTTATTTGCACACCAGGCGGCAATAAGGGAACGCTTGCTGCACTTGATAAAAAAACAGGCAAGGTGAAATGGCGTAGCACTGATTGGACGGACGGGGCTCAATACGCTTCGCCGGTTCCTGCCATGTTGAACGGTCAACGGCAGATCGTTCAGCTAACGCAAAAAACGCTTGCTGGTATCTCGATTAAAGATGGGAGTGTGATGTGGAAAAACGCTTGGCCTGGTCGTACTGCAGTGATTCCTACTCCTATAATACAAGGTCAAGAAGTCTACATTAGCTCTGGATACGGTGTAGGATGTCGCAAGATTACTATCGGAAGTGACAACAGTGTGAAGGAGGATTATTCTAATAAAATCATGAAGAATCACCATGGTGGTGTGCTGCTTAAGGATGGTTATCTTTATGGCTATTCTGATGGTCGTGGCTGGACCTGCCAAAGTCTCAAGACGGGCGATGTAATCTGGGATTCAAAAAAGCTTGGCAAGGGTTGCGTATTTTTTGCAGATAACAGGTTATATTGCATGGATGAAGGATCTGGCACTGTTGTTCTGGCAGGTGCCAGTGCCGATGGATGGGAGGAGCACGGGCGGTTTAAGCTCGAACCACAGACCGAGTTACGCAAACCAGCCGGCAGAATCTGGACTCACCCAGTTGTAGCTAATGGGGTGCTTTATCTTCGCGATCAGGAACTGCTCTTCGCGTTTAACGTGAAGAAGTAACCTGACTTCGCCTTGGTTAAAGCGCGATTATTCGATGAAAGAATGGTAGTGCAACTGGGTGCTTGGCAAGCTTGCCTTAGCTTGGCTAAGGGATAAGAATTTTCGGTTCTGACCTCATGGGGATGTTGCTTCGAAAACAACAGTCTGTCCTAGTTTTGCTGCTTGCACTTAGCTTGGCCAAGGGCATGGCTGCTGAGGTAAGCGGCGTCGCATTGATTAAGAATTTCTGTCTCGACTGCCACGATGCGGACACGCAAAAGGGCGAGATTAATCTCGAGGCTGCGTTGGAGGTCAAGCCGTTGGTTAAGAATCTTGACCTCTGGAAGACGGTGATCAACCGCGTCGAGAACGGGGACATGCCTCCAAAGAAAAAGGAACAACCTTCCTCCTCGGAAAAAAAAGCGTTGCTAAAGTGGCTCGATCGCAAGGTAGTTCAATTCGATTACGGTTCTGTTGATGACCCGGGATACGAGCCGGTTCGGCGTCTGACACACATCGAGTTCAGCAACACACTCCGTGACCTGCTTGGTCTGGACTTGAATCTCGTGGCCGATTTTCCAATCGATCTCAGTGGTAAGAGCGGTTTTGATAACAGCGCTAACACGCTTTTCCTGCAGCCGATCCTGATGGAGCGTTACCTTAGTGCGATCGACAAGGCTGTGGAGGTGATTGTGCCGATTGAAGTGAATCCAAGCGGGAATTCGCCGGTGTTCGTCGTTTGGCCAAACGATAAAGGGGAGGAACCGAAGGCGGCAGGGAAAATCATTGATCGTTTTTTGCTGCGTGCTTTTCGACGCCCGCCGACAAAGCGCGAGATCGATGAGGTGGGTGCTGTATACAGCCGCTCGCGAGAAAAAAATGAGTCGTTCGCGATTGGGATCCGTCGTGCTCTTGGTGCTGCTTTGGTGTCGCCGGCGTTTTTGCTAAAGTCCGAACAAGCCAAGGAAACCAATGAACCCTATCACGTCGACGAGTACGAATTGGCGAGCCGTTTATCGTATTTTCTTTGGGCCAGTATGCCGGATGATGAGTTGTTCCGATTGGCTTTGGAAAATCGCTTGTCCAAGCCGGACGTACTCGCGAAGCAGGTCGCTCGGATGCTAGCTGATCCGAAGTCTGACGCACTGGGCAGTGTGTTTGCCGCGCAGTGGCTTGGCTTTGATGCGTTAGGCGTACGTGTGCGGCTAGACCCTATCGACAATCCGTGGTGCACCGATACGCTGATGGCGGCGATGAAGCAGGAGTCGGAAATGGGCTTCACTTCGTTGATCCGGAATAACAAGCCGTTGTCCGAGTTGATCCAGTCCAAGACCACTTTCGTGAACGAGGAGCTGGCCAAGTTTTACAAATTGAAAGGCGTGAAGGGGGATAAGATGCGTCTCGTGGAACATACTGACAAGCGCCGCTACGGTTTGTTTGGGCAGGCGTCTGTGTTGGCGGTGACTTCGTCTCCCTATCGCACCAGCCCAATTCGCCGTGGTGAGTGGATACTGGACTCCCTATTAGGGACACCTCCACCGCCACCACCACCCGATGCCGGCGAACTGGATGAGGACCTCGATGATAATCGCAAGCTCACCTTCCGACAAAAGCTTGAGATGCATAGTAAGAATCCGCGTTGCTACTCTTGCCATCGTGAGATGGATCCTCTTGGTTTTTCCCTGGAAAATTACGATTGGTTTGGCCGATGGCGTTCCAAGAGCCGTGGTCGGTCGATTGACTCGAAAGGTCGGTTGCCCAGCGGTACCGAGTTTGAGGGGCCAATTGGTTTGCGCGAAGTAATCGTTGGCGAGAAACTTGATGACTTGGCTCGTCAGGTAACTCGTAAAATGCTTTCCTATGCCTTAGGCCGACAGCTCGAGTATTACGATGTTCCGGCCGTAAGGAAAATTTTAGTAGTGTTCAAGGAAGATGATTATCGTTTGCAGACGCTTCTGCATGAAGTCTGCTCAAGTTATCCTTTTAACTTTCGGAAAAATCCAGAAGACTCTGAATTAGCAGAGCGCAAAACTTTGTCTGAAAATGACTAAATCCTGGCAACTTTCACGCCGAACCATGTTACGTGCATTGGGAGCTTCAGTTGCGTTGCCATGGCTTGAAGCTATGCAGCCGATTTCGCCTTTGGCCGTCACACCAAAACGTCCAAAACTGAGAGCTGGCTATATATATTTTCCAAATGGTGTCTCCAAAGGAAGTTGGGAACCTGAAAAGGTTAGTCGTGAAGGAAAGCTTAGAGAGTTAAGCAAATGGATGAAGGACCTTGAGCCGTTCAAAAATGATATTCTTATCGGGCACAACATTTGGACACCACGAGGCAACGGCCATGGAGCTGGTACGGCCACGTGGTTAACAGGGGGATCCTATAGTGGCTCGAGGGTGAGCGCCGGTGGAGCATCGGTTGACCAGATCATCGCCCGGCATGTCGGCAAGGACACTATGCTGCCGTCACTGGATATGTCGATGCGCGGCGAGGGTTATTTCTCAAACAGTCTGCCCCGCAATTCCATTTCGTGGGTGAATAACAAGCTGCCTGCTACGAGAGACACAAATCCGCGCACGATTTACGATCGGATGTTTCGTAAGGCGAGTGAGGGTGTTACCGACAAGGGCGTGATCGATCTTGTCAATGGTCAAGCGAAGAGCCTCAAACGTCGCGTTGGCCAAGCCGATCAACGAAAGATTGACGAGTATATGGAGGCGCTTCGCGCGGTAGAACGACGGATGGAGTTTGCCGAGAAACAGACCGAAAAAACCGCGCTTAGCCAAGCGGAGGGCTTGACGTTCAAGCGACCATCGGTGGGAATTCCGGATAATCACGAAATCTATATGCGGACGATGATGGACTTGATGGTTCTTGGTTTTTGGTCCGGGGCGACGCGGGTGGGGTCGCTGATGCTTGATCACGGACAGAGCAATCGCTACTTCGATTTTATTGATGGAGTTCGTGGCACTTGGCATGCTTTATCGCATTACCGAGATATCAGTGGCAAGACTGAGGACGATGATGGTATTAATTCCTGGAAAAACATTGCTCAGAAGCGAGACATGTACAACGCGGTCACGGCTTGGCACCACCGTCAGTTTGCCTATATGATCGGCAAGATGAAGAGCATCGACGAGGGCAATGGCACGCTGCTTGATAACACGCTGCTGCTCTACGGATCCAGCCTTGGTGATGGGCATGCGCATGGGGAGGAAAACCTGCCGGTCATTTTCGCCGGCGGAGGGGGTGGAACGGTCCGCTCTGGGCGATATCTTAAATATAGCCGTAACTATTCCCTTTCAAAATACCACTTGGCAACGATGCAGCGAATGGGCGTTGCAGTTGAGGAATTTGCTGATGCCGATTCGCCAATGAGTGGTCTTACCAAGAATGTTTAGTTTTATATGAAAAAAATCCTGTTACCTGTAGTGGCGGCTTTTGTCGTTGGCTGTTCGACAACTGAGAAAAATGGTGCCATTCCAATTATCGATACGCACATTCATCTTTATGATACCACTCGTCCGCAGGGCCTTCCATGGCCTCCGAAATCAGATAAGGTGCTTTATCGTCCAATATTGACAGAGCATTTTGACAAGGTATCTAAAGAAAATGGTATTAATGCCACTGTGATCGTGGAGGCAAGTAAGTGGATTCCAGACAATCAATGGGTGCTTGATCTTGTGAAACATGATCCGGATCGTTACATAGGATTGGTTGGAAGCTTAGAGATTGGGGATCCAGAATTCAAAAATCACTTGGTAAAGTTGTCTGAAGATAAGAGATTTGTTGGTATTCGAATGCGTGAACGTCCAGGCGGTGACCGTTTTTTTAAGAGTGAATCAGTATGGTCAGATCTTGGCTTACTCGCCGACATGGACCAGACATTGGACGTCTTAATGTTTCAGTTTAGCTTGCAGGATGTGGATATGGTAGCAAAACGATTGCCGAAATTAAAAATTCTGATCAATCACGTTGCAGGTGCGAATATTGAAGGTAAGACAGCTGACTCGAAGTGGGTGTCTGCAGTTCAAAATGTTGCTAAAAATAAGAATGTATATTGTAAAATATCTGGCCTCTTTCAGCAGTCAAATCGGCAGCCGTCGCCGAAGGATGTATCCTTTTATCAGTCGGAGTTAGATGTTTTGTGGTCAAACTTTGGTGCTGATCGCCTGATATATGGAAGTAATTGGCCGGTAACTATGCGCGGTGGTACATATGCGGAATATCTTAATGTAGTAAAATCTTTTTTTGCTGATAAGCCTCATGCGGCTCAGGAAAAATATTTTTATCAAAATGCATTGAAGTTTTATGATCTTCCTTCCCTCAAGCGTTAGGCTAGTTCTATTTCTAGACTATTTTGCAGCGCGCTGAGTTGATTTGGATCGATTAATTTTTCGCCAGCTGTGGTCCGAACATAAAATGTGTCAATTGCAGCACCTTTCTCTGTGCTGATTCGTGCCACATGGATGTTCAAATTGTGTTCAGTTAATATTTTTGATATGCGGTGCAATAAACCAATTTGATCTTCTGACTCTACTTCGATTATTGTTCGAGATTCGACCGAATGTGTATCTATACGGATACGGGTAGGTAGTTGCCATGTTTCTGGTTTGATTTTATTGGACGCAGGCTCGATCTGTTGTTCAAATTTTGTATTGCCGCCTGGCAGTAGTGCTTGATTAATTAACTTGTTGAATTTGTCTCGATCTGCACGTCTGACTAGGCCTCCGTTGTTAGAGTTTATTACAAAGAATGTGTCGATTATAATTCCGTCTGTTCGTGAGAACACACGAGCGCTAAGTATGTTTAAGCCAGCTGCTGCCAGTGCCCCAGAAATGATTGTAAACAATCCAGGCCGATCCCAAGTGCAAACCTTCAGTGAGGTGTAGCCGCGTGCCGGTCGATTGTGCCAGCCAACGACCGGTTCTAATGCTTTTTCATTTGTTGCAGATGTGACACGTTTTAGGAATAGATTGACATGTGCAAGGTCTATCAAAATATGCCTAATGGAGTGAACTCGAAAATAACGGGATGTTAGATGATTGAAGTGGGCTTCCAGTTCTTCTTCGCTAATTTCTGGTGGCAACTCACTGCGGAGTGTTAGTTTTAGTTTGGTTAAACGATTTTTTTCTGCTGTTTCGTAATCCTCGACACTTGTCATGCGTCGACCTGCTCGGCGATAAAGGGATTGTAAAAGGCTATTTTTAAAATCGTTCCATAAATCATCACTTGTTCCTAAAGAGTCTGCAAAGGTCAATAAAGTGAGCATAGCTAGGTTTTCTTCGTCCTGAACAGTTTCAGAAAATTGTCTAATAACTGTCGGTGAATCAATATCTCGTCTTTGCGATACTTCGGCCATTAGCAGATGGTTTTCAACCAGGAATTTTAGTCGATTTAATCTGCGAGGGGAAAGACCTAGGCGTTCGCCTACCTTTAGGCAGACAGCTGTGCCATCTTTTACATGATCGCCACTCTCCATTCCCTTACCGGCATCGTGTAAAAAAAGTGCGAGGTAGAGCAAGTAGGGTAAATCTATATCCTGAAGAATATGGGTGTAATCAGCAAAAGGACGCTTTGTGGCATCCCAGACTTCATCGAGTTTCTCGAGGCATATCAGTGTGTGTTCATCTGCTGCATAGGCATGAAAGAACTCATGTTGCACAAGGCATGTCATACGGCCAAACTCTGGGATAAATCGCCCAAGCAGATCGACTTCGTGCATTGTTCGTAACGCCGGGGCGACATTTCCGCGTTGGTTGAGAATCTCAAGAAATGTTTCATGGACTTCTGTGTTATTGATGAAGCTTTCATTTACGAGTGATACATTGTCTCGTAATAGCTGTATTAGGTCAGGATGAAATTCCAGTCCGCGTTGCTGTGCGTGCAGGAATACTTGCATTAATCGTTGTGGTTTATCTTTAAAAATACGTGTGGAGCTTGGAACAAGCTCGCCGTTGATTATTATTAGTCCATCAAGTTTCTCGTTTTCCTTAATGCCTCCGAATAAGCTTCGTAGAGAAGGTAGTTTTCGGATTGATTTGGGTCTTAATGCTAGACGTCGTTCTACCATTCGGGTGATCAAGTGTATGCGGCGCATATGGGTATACAGGTCTCGCATAAATGCTTCTAATCGGCGGGCAGGGGAACGGTCCTTGTAACCCAGTTGCCAAGCTACTTTTGGTTGTAAAGCTTTGGGTAGATAATCGGTGGGTCGATTGGATTGATAATGTAGCTCGTTACGAACTTGCAATAGAAATCCGTAACCCTCTTCAAGTTGTATCCGGTTATTTGGCCGAATCATATCTTGTTCCTCGAGTTCCTCTAGGGTGCGCGTTCCGTATTTGAAGTGGCTCATCCAAAGTAGATTCTGGTAGTCGCGAAGACCTCCACATCCGTTTTTTATATTGGGTGCTTGAAGCAGTGCAGAGTTGCCGAACTTCACGCGACGCGCATCTTGGTCTGCTATGCGCATCTGTAAATAAGAGTTAATATGGTTGCTAACGCATTTCGCCTCGATGCGTTGTGTTAGTTGGTCGAATAATTTTTCATCACCACCAATTAGTCGTGATTCTATTAGTGATGTTTTTGTCTGCATGTCATCATTTGCAACAGTGACTGCATCCTGAATATTACGAACGGAATTTCCTACTTTCATTCCTAAATCGTAGAGTGTGTAAATAAGTCCACCTGGACCTGTGAACTTTTCGAGTAATCCATGCTTGAATATCCGTGTTAGGTTTGTTGTTGAGCCATTATGCAATAGCATAATATCGATATCACTATGAGGATTGAGCTCAGCTCTGCCGTAACCGCCAATTGCTACAAGCGATATCCGAATTTTACGTTCCTTTTTTTGAGGCTCATATGTGGCCAGTGTCCAATCAAAAATAGCTCGCAAAAGCATGTCTAGTATTTGAGATCGGGTTTTGCAGACCTCTCTTCCGGACGCTCCGTCTCGATGCCATTTTTGCAAACGTGCTGATTCTGATTTGAGATAGCGTTTCAGCTTGGACAGCTCATTTTTTAGAGATCTATCCGTTGGTATACTGAGTGGCGTAATTAAAAAAGAGTCTTTCTCAGACACGAGGCCAGAAATCTAACGTTAACGGCATATTAAAACAATTCTGCTAGATATTATGTTATGCTAGTAACCTTGCCGCTTGGCTAAGCGTAACTTAGGTTTCTCGAGATGGCTGATAAGAATGACCCTGACATTGCTCTAAT
>Ga0115011_10003292_pt1 | contig 10988 bp, 9 predicted proteins | sample TroAtlMetagenome_2_FD_88705 | JGI IMG/M metagenome (GOLD analysis project Ga0115011, IMG submission 88705) | Marine eukaryotic phytoplankton communities from Atlantic Ocean - Tropical Atlantic ANT8 Metagenome | ecosystem: Environmental > Aquatic > Marine > Oceanic | place: Tropical Atlantic... | reverse complement strand
GTCTTGAAACTATTGCCATGGCAACAGCTAAAATTCAATCTGGAATGTCAAATTGTATTATTGCTGGTGGAGTTGAAAGCATGAGTATGATTCCAATGGGAGGATATAAACCTACACCAGATTACAAAATAGTAAATCAAGGAAAAGAAGATTATTATTGGGGAATGGGATTAACCGCTGAAGCAGTTGCAAAACAATTTAATATTTCAAGAGAAGATCAAGATGAATTCTCATATAATTCACACATGAAAGCTTTAAATGCTCAAAAAGAAAGAAAATTTGATGATCAAATTGTTCCAATTAATATAACTCAAACATATGTAGATGATAATAATCAAAGATGTACAAAAGAGTATACTGTTTCTAAAGATGAAGGACCTAGAGAAGGAACAAGCATAAAGGCTCTTAATAAATTAAGAGCTGTTTTTTCAAATAATGGTAGTGTTACAGCTGGAAATTCTTCTCAAATGAGTGATGGAGCAGCATTTACACTCATAATGAGTGAGAAAATGGTCAATGAACTTAATTTAAAACCTATTGCAAGGATGGTTAATTATGCTGTTGCTGGAGTAGAACCACGTGTTATGGGAATAGGTCCCGTAAAGGCTATTCCAAAAGTACTTAATCAATCTGGATTAAATTTAAATGATATATCTCTTATAGAGTTAAATGAAGCTTTTGCCTCACAATCGGTTGCTGTAATTAATGAATTAGATTTAGATAAAGACATAATAAATGTAAATGGAGGGGCAATTTCATTAGGTCATCCTCTAGGATGTACTGGAGCAAAATTAACTGTTCAAATCATTGATGAAATGAGAAAAAGAAACTTAAACAACAAGTATGGTCTTGTAACTATGTGTGTTGGAACAGGTCAAGGTGCAGCTGGAATTTTCGAATTTATAAAATAATTAAATATGAAAGAAAAAATCAACATAAAGGGAGGAGAGTTTATTGTTAAAGAAACAGAATCATCCAATGTTTTTACTCCTGAAGATTTTTCAGAAGAACATAAAATGATGATAAACTCTGTAATAGAATTTAATGAGAGAGAGGTAATTGCTAAAAAAAGTCGATTTGAAGCTAAAGATTTTAAACTAACTGAAGAAGTTATGGAAAAGGCAGGCGAAATGGGGTTTTTAGGAGTTAATGTTCCTGAAAAATATGGTGGTATGGGTATGGGATTTGTAGCAACAATGCTTGTATGTGAATATATGTCAAGCGGAAGCGGATCAGTAAGCACTGCATTTGGAGCTCACACTGGTATTGGGACTATGCCTATTTTGTTTTATGGAACTGAAGAACAAAAGAAAAAATATTTACCTAAACTTAGTTCAGGTGAATGGTTTGGCTCATACTGTTTAACGGAACCTAACGCTGGAAGTGATGCAAATTCAGGGAAGACAACTGCTGAATTAACAGCTGATAAAAAGCATTATAAAATTAATGGTCAAAAAATGTGGATTTCAAATGCAGGATTTGCAAAATTATTTATCGTATTTGCAAGAATAGAAAATGATAAAAATATAACCGCCTTTATTGTTGAGAAAGAAGAAAATAATGGAATTGTGCTAGGAGAAGAAGAAAAAAAACTTGGAATAAGAGCATCTTCTACCAGGCAAGTGTTTTTTAATGACACAACTATTCCAGTTGAAAATATGCTAGGTAAAAGAGGTGAAGGATTCAAAATAGCTGTGAATTCATTAAATGTAGGTAGAATCAAATTGGGCGCTGCATGTATTGATTCTGAAAGAAGAGCTATAACAGCAGCTATTCAGTATGCAAATGACAGAAAACAATTTAGTACAAGTATTTCAGAATTTGGGGCTATTAAATATAAGATTGCAGAAATGGCAACAAATGCATATGTTAATGAGGCTGCTTGCTATAGAGCAGCAAAAGATATAGAGGATCATATAAAAAATTTAATCTCAGAGAATTACTCAGAACAAGATGCAGAATTAAAAGCTTTAGAAGAATTTGCTATTGAATGTTCAATAATTAAAGTTGCTACATCTGAAGATATGCAAATATGTGCTGATGAAGGAATACAAATTTTTGGTGGAATGGGATTTTCTGAAGAAACTCCTATGGAAGCCGCATGGAGAGATGCAAGAATAGCAAGAATTTACGAAGGAACAAATGAAATTAATAGAATGGTATCCATCGGCATGCTTCTTAAAAAAGCTATGAAAAAAAATATCGATATATCAAATCCAACCAAAGCAGTTTTTAAAGAAATTATAGGATTACCATCATTTTCATTTAAATCAAAAGATTACTCAACTCTATTTACAGAAGAAAAAATAATGCTAAAGAATTTAAAAAAAGTTTTTTTAATGATTAATGGATTTGCAGTTAAAAAATTTGGCAAAGATCTTGATAAACATCAGCAGACAATTATGGCATTATCAGATATACTAATAGAAATATACATGGCTGAGTCAGGAATATTAAGATCAGAAAAAAATGCTAAAAGATTTGGCCAAGAAAATTATAAAATTCAAATAGATATTTCTAAATTATACTTGTACAATGCAGTAGATATTATCTATAAAACATGTAAACAAATTATTATTTCTATTTCTAGAGGAAGTAAGCAAAAAATGCTTTTAAGAGGATTAAGGAAATTTACAAAATATAAAAACTATCCCGATATAATAGGGATAAGAAATAATATTGCAGAAAAAGTTAAAAATGAAAACAGATATTGTTTTTAAACAAAAAATTAAGACCACTCTCTTCTCTTATTTAATTCTTGCTGAATCTTTAAATCCTGCTCAGATATAACTTTTAAATAAGATTGATGCTGCTCTATTGAATACTCTATTTTTTTGACTATTTCTTCGATAGATTCATTTTCATAATCAATTTTTAAAGCAGGTTTTATCTCCATAGTTTGTAATATATTTTTCTTTTTAATCCTAAGCCCTTTCTTATCAAAAGATCTTCTAAATCCATCAATAACAATAGGTATAACAATTGGCTTGTATTGTTTAATTAATAGTGCTGTTCCCTTTCTTATGGGTTTAAAAGGAGTAGTAGTTCCCTGTGGAAAAGTAATTACCCAGCCATCATTTAAGGCTATTCCTATTTTTGAAATATCACTCATTTTTACTTGTCTATTAATATCTTTCCCCTTACTTCTCCAAGTTCTCTCAATACTAATAGATCCTGCATAGGCTAATATTCTGGGCAGTAATCCTGAAGTCATTGTTTCCTTAGCTGCTATGAAGTATAAATTTAATTTTGGGTTCCATAGGTATCCAACATTTTTTATTGAATCAACCCTTCCTTTTAAACTTGCGTTAAATACATGAAACATAGAAACTACATCTGCAAAATAAGTTTGGTGATTAGAGACAAATAGAACATTTTTATCAGGTAAGTTCTTTATAACATCTGATCCTTCAATTTTTAGTTCATTAAAACCTCGGAATCTCCTATGAGTTAAGACACCGAAAATTCTTATTAGCCATTTTTTAAAATACAGGATGTGGCCAAAAGGATTTCTTTTAATAATACCCATATAAAAAATTTGAATACAAAAGTATGAAAAAAGTTATATAACAGAATTAATAATATCCTTAACTTCTGACAATATCATTGCTGTAGCTCCCCACACAAAATGATCATTAAATTTATAAGCTGGAACAAGTGTATCTAAATGTCTGTTTGAAATATGAGGACCTTTCGTATTCACTACATTTCCCGTATTTAGTAGCTGATCTAAATCAATATTAATTATTTCCTGCACTTCATTCTTATCCTTATAAAAAAGAAGTTTTTTTGATGCAAATACCATAAATGGAGTAATATCATAATTACTAGGTGGAATATATAAATTCTCCAATTTTCTAATTAATTTAATCTCATCTACATTAACCCCAATTTCTTCATTAGTTTCTCTTAAAGCAGTTTCATATATATTTTTATCGTTTTTTTCAGTTCTTCCTCCAGGAAAACTTATTTGTTTTGAATGAACACCATCATATTCATTTCTTAAAATTAATGTAAAAAAAATATTGTTATTAATTGGATGAAACAATACTGACACACCTGCCTTTTTTGAGTTATTGTATTTCTTTTTTGATAAATCTAATAGGTATTTTCTGTATGGTGGAGCCATTTTTAAATGAGAAATACTAGGATCACTAACAAAATCTTTAATTTTTGGAATAATTTTCAAAAATCTATTAATTGTCATTTTGAATTAGTTTAATGAACTATAAAATTATTTTTCTCTAATTTTTAATGACCACTCAAAAATAAATTCAGAAACTGTTATTTTATTTTGATTTATACCTTTAGAAGATAAAGTTATGGTTTGAGGAGTATTGGAAGAAATTAGTTTATCCATCATTTCATCTATGCTATTTCCTTCACTACAATTAAAAACTATTGTTCCTGTAGCTTTTTTATAATAATTAGACTTACTTGAAATTAACAGCATAGATATATCATATCCACTTTTATTAATCTTATCAGTTAACATTAAAGCAGTAGTTAATTCAGCGGCCATTCCTTGTGCTGCCCAAAACATTGATTTATATGGATTTTGATTAAACCAATTATGGGTGATTTTAACACTACACTCATAAGAATTTATAGATTTTACTCTTGCACCACAAAAATAGGCTGCAGGCAATTTTGTTAATAAGAATATATTGTATTTTAAAAATTTCATTTATTTTGATGCTAAATATTTTTCTGCATCAAGTGCTGCCATACAACCAGTACCAGCAGCTGTAACTGCTTGTCTATATACATGATCTGCAGCATCTCCAGAAACAAACACTCCAGGAATATTAGTTTTTGAAGTTCCCGGCTCATTTATAATATATCCTGTCTCATCCATTTCTATGTAAGGTTTGAATATTTCAGTGTTTGGTGTATGTCCAATTGCTACAAAAAAACCTGTTATAGGAATATTTTTTTCTTCTTTTGTTTTATTATTGAATACAGCCACGCTCTCAACAACACTTCCATTACCTAAAACCTCTTTAGTTTCAGTGTTATATAGAATTTCAATATTACCTGTTCGCTCTACTCTTTCTTGCATAATTTTGGAAGCTCTAAATTCATCTCTTCTAACTAACATAGTTACCTTATTGCATAACTTTGATAAATAGTGTGCTTCTTCACAGGCTGAATCTCCTGCTCCAACTATAGCTACATCTTGATCTTTGTAAAAAAATCCATCACATACAGCGCATGCAGAAACACCGCCTCCTAATTCTAAATATTTTTTTTCTGAATCTAACCCTAAATATTTAGCAGATGCTCCAGTAGCAATAATAACACTTTCACAAAGTAATTCATCTTGATCATTAACCCACAATCTTAAACTATTATTGAAATCAACTTTAGTTATCCATCCATTCCTTATTTCAGTTCCAAAACGCTCTGCTTGTTCTTGTAATTCTAGCATCATCTCTGGTCCAGAAACCCCCTTAGGATATCCAGGGAAATTTTCAACATCAGTTGTTGTAGTAAGTTGACCTCCAGGCTGTATTCCTTGATATAAAACGGGTTTCATATTTGCTCTTGCTGCATAAATAGCGGCTGTATATCCAGCTGGCCCCGAACCTATAATCAAACATTTTATTTTTTCAGCCATAATAGTAATTCAAATATAAGAATAAATCTATGTATTTTTCTCTTTGAAATTATATAAAATTCAATAGTAGATGAATATTCTATTTTTTGTAAATTGAAGAAAAAATAGAATGAAATATTTTTTTATAAAATTTATATTTTCTCTTTACTTTAGTTTATTCTCCACTACAATATACAGTGATGAATTCTCTTATGAAATAATAGTCTCTGATATTGAAGTGCCTTGGGGATTTGTTTTTTTAGAAGATAATTCAATATTAATTACTGAAAGAAAAGGTGAACTAATCCATTTTATTAATGGAAAAAAAATAAAACTAAACGGGTTACCAGAGATCATTGCAAAAAACCAAGGTGGTTTATTGGATATAGAACTTCATCCAGACTATAAAAATAATGGCTGGATATATATATCATATTCTTCTTCAAATGAAAACAAGAGTGGATCTAATACTTCCATAATGAGGTTTAAACTAGAAAATAATAATTTAGTTCAAAAAGAAATTATTTACAAGGCTCTACCCAATAGCAAAAGAGATAGACACTATGGAAGTAGAATTGAATTTGATGAAAATAATTATTTATACTTTTCAATTGGTGATAGAGGTAATCGAGATATAAATCCACAAAATATTAATAGAGATGGGGGGAAAATATATAGAGTTTTTGATAATGGTGAAATACCAATTGATAATCCTTTTATAAGTAATAGACTCGCAAAAAAAGCAATTTATAGTTACGGTCATAGGAATCCACAAGGCATGGTTGTTAATCCATTTACTAAAGAATTATGGGTACATGAGCACGGACCAAGAGGAGGAGATGAAATTAATATTATAAAAAAAGGAGCTAATTATGGATGGCCCGTAGCTAGTTTTGGAATAAATTATATAGGTACAAAATTTACTGATAAAACTACAATACCAGGGATGGAAGACCCTGTTCATTATTGGGTCCCATCAATTGCTCCTAGCGGCATGGCTTTTATTAATTCTGATATATATCCAAATTCAAAAGGAGATTTATTAATCGGATCATTAATATTTCAATACCTTCATAAATGCAAAATAAAAGATAATAGAGTCTACAAAGAAGATAGAATATTAGAAGGTATAGGAAGAGTAAGGTCTATTAGACAAGGACCAGATGGATATATGTATATTGGAGTTGAAAATTTAGGCATAATAAAACTTGTATTAAAAAAATAAATTAGATGTTAGTTATTGGTATAACAGGAGGTACTGGAAGTGGTAAAACTACTATTGTAGAGGAAATAAAAAAAGAGTTTAGCAAAAGTGATATTGGTTTTATTTCGCAGGATTCATATTACAATGATAATGGCAACTTAAGTTTTGAAGAAAAAAACAGAATTAATTTTGACCATCCCGATGCTGTAGATTTTGATTTAATGATTGAGCATTTAAAATTATTAAAAAATGGAAAAAATGTTAATCAGCCTATATATTCATTTTTTGACCATAACAGAACTGAAAAGACTAAATTAATTGAACCAAAAAAAATAATAGTTATTGAAGGACTCTTAATCTTAACTAATAAAAAGTTAAGTGACTTAATTGACATCAAAGTTTTTATTAATTCTAAATCTGATCTAAGATTTAATAGAAGGCTCAATAGAGACATAAATGAAAGGGGAAGATCTGAAGAAGAAGTTATTGAATTATTTAATAAAAGATTAAATGAAATGCATAAGTTATATGTTGAACCAATGATGAAATGTTGCGACATAATTATTGATAACAATACAAATAATTCAATAGAGGTAGATCCACTAATAAATATTATTAAAAATAATTTGTAAGATGAAAATTAAAATTCCTTCAATATTTAAAAATATTTATTTCATAATTTTTTTTCTATTTACAATATGGATGTTATTTTTTGACAGTAATTCTTGGTTGGTACACAGAGAATTGAATGCTAAGATTGATAAATTGGAGAATCAAAAAGAGTTTTATAATAAAGGAATAAACTTAGATAAAGAAAAATTAACAAAAATGAAAACTGATAGTGGGCTTGAAGAATATGCAAGAGAAAAGCTATATATGAAAAAAGAAGATGAAGAAATATTTATAATAGCATTTGACACTTTAAATGAATAATAGCTATTATGGAGAAAAGAATCTTAAATGAATTTATTAAAACTGATCCCAAGTTATGGAAAAAAAACATCCTAGATGATCTGCAAAAACTGGGATACAATGAAATTCCAAAATATAATTCTAAAGAAAATATAATAATTGAACCATTCTATACTGATAATATAAAAAGTATAGACTCTAAATATCCTAAAAGCTGGAGTATAGCACAAAAAATAAATGTAAACAATTCACTGGATGGAAATTCAAAAGCTTTAGAGCTAATTAAAAAGGGTGCTAATAGCATTCATTTTAATATTCAAAATAGCTCAATTTCTTTAGAAGATTTATTAAATAACATACCTATAGATAAAATAGAGCTATTTTTTAAAATTAATTCATGCTCTAATTCCTTCTTAAAATCATTAAATAAACTAGCAAAAGACTCAAAATCATTTAACATTAGTCATGACCCTATTGGGTTACTAGCAAAATCTGGAAATTGGGAATACTCAATGGATGATGATTTAAATAGCTTAAAAAGTAAAATTTTTCTGTTAACCAACTTTAAAAATTCAATAGTTATTGAATCAGGGCTATATCAAAATTCTGGGGCTAATATATTTGAAGAAATTGCATTTAGCCTTAGTCATGCAAATGAATATTTAAATTTTTTTAATGGAGATGTTGCAAATAAAATAGCATTTAATATTTCTATTGGACCTAATTATTTTTTTGAAATAGCAAAATTAAAAGCATTAAAAATTTTATGGGAGACCATTACAAAAGAATATAATTTCACCGTTTCATCCCCACACATAATCGCCACCCCATCTAATAGAAATAAAACTATATATGACTATAATAATAATATTTTAAGAACTACAACAGAATGCATGTCAGCTATATTTGGAGGAGCAAATACAATATCAAATATTACTTATGATAATATATTTAATGTAGAAAATGAATTCTCTGAAAGAATTGCATTAAATCAATTATTAATCATAAAGCATGAAACAAATATAGATAAAGTAAAAAATGCAGCAGATGGATCACATTATATTAATGATTTGACAAACACAATGGCTCAAGAATCATTAGTGATTTTTAAGTTGATAGAAAAAAATGGAGGGTTTATTAAATCTCTAGAGAAAAATATAATTCAAAGTAGAATTAAAAAAAGCCATAAGATTGAGCAAAAACTTTTTAATGAAGCTAAGGAAAAGCTAATTGGAATAAATATCTATCCTGATATAAATAGAAAAATTAAATCTGAAGTTACTAAAGAAATTGTAAAATCCCAGATTAAAACTGATACTATAATTGAGCCTATTTATGAAATTAGATTATCTGAAAAAATTGAATTAAACAGAATTAGCAATGAGTAGGAAAATACTTGAAAATATTAATTTAGATAAATTAGATTCTTTAAAATCATATAAAGAAAAGAATGAGATTTTTCAAACTTCAGAAGGCATTGATTTAAAATCATATTATGATAAAGATGATATAAAAAATCTTGAACATATTCATTTTGGAGCAGGTATAGAACCTTTTTTAAGAGGTCCATATTCAAGCATGTATGTTGCTAAGCCATGGACCATAAGACAATACGCTGGTTTTTCTACTGCAGAAGAGAGCAACATGTTTTATAAAAGAAATTTAAAGTCTGGACAGAAAGGCTTATCCGTTGCATTTGATTTACCTACTCATCGTGGGTATAATTCAGATAACAAAAGAGTTTATGGTGATGTTGGTAAAGCTGGAGTTGCAATTGATTCAGTAGAAGACATGAAGATATTATTTGATGGTATTCCACTTGACAAAATGAGTGTTTCCATGACTATGAATGGTGCTGTATTACCAATAATGGCATTTTACATCGTTGCAGCAAATGAGCAGGGAGTTAAAACCTCAGACTTAAAGGGGACTATTCAGAATGATATATTGAAGGAATATATGGTTAGAAATACATACATATATCCGCCAAAAGAATCTATGGAAATCGTATCAAACATCTTTAAATATACTAGTAAAAAAATGCCAAAATTTAATAGTATTAGTATATCAGGATATCATATGCAGGAAGCTGGAGCTACAAATGATCTAGAGCTTGCCTATACTCTAGCAAATGGATTAGAATATGTAAAAAATGGAATAGCTGCTGGTCTTAAAATTGATGAATTTGCGCCAAGATTATCATTTTTTTGGGGAATTGGAATGAACCATTTTATGGAAATTGCAAAACTAAGGGCAGCAAGAGTTTTATGGGCCAAACTAATTAAGCAGTTCAATCCTAAATCCAATAAATCAATGGCTTTAAGAGCTCATTGCCAAACAAGTGGTTGGAGCCTAACTAGACAAGATCCATTTAATAACATTACTAGAACTACAATTGAAGCCTGTTCTGCCGTATTTGGTGGTACTCAAAGCCTTCATACTAATTCATTAGATGAAGCGATAGCATTACCTACTGATTTTTCAGCTAAAATTGCCAGAGATACACAATTATTTCTTCAAAATGAGATTAAAATTACTAATACAGTAGACCCATGGGGAGGAAGTTATTATTTAGAATCATTAACTGATAATCTAATTAAAAAATCGTGGAAACATATAGAAGAAATTGATAATCTTGGAGGAATGACTAAGGCTATTGAAAAAGGCATACCAAAACTTAGAATTGAACAAGCAGCTACTAAAAAACAAGCAAAAATTGACTCAAAAGAAAGCATTATTGTTGGTGTAAATAAATTCAAATCATCTGAAGAAGATGATATTCAATATCTAGAAGTTGACAACAATAAAGTAAGAAATCAACAAATTGACAGAATTAATAAATTAAAATTAAATAGAGATAATATAAAAGTTGAAACAGCATTAGTTAATTTAAAGAATGCTGCAAAAAATAAAAATAAAAATTTATTAGCTTTGGCAATAGAAGCAGCAAAAGAAAGGGCTACATTAGAAGAAATTAGTCAATCTCTTGAAGATGTTTATGGTAGATATCAATCAGAAATAAAAACTTTTACAGGAGTGTATAAATCTAATATAAAAAATAATGAATCATTTAATAAGGCTATTAAATTGGCTGATGATTTTGCTAAAAATGATGGTAGACGCCCAAGAATATTAGTTGCAAAGATTGGACAAGACGGCCATGATAGAGGAGCAAAGATAGTTGCAACAGGTTTTGCAGATATTGGATTTGATGTAGATATAGGACCTCTTTTTCAAACTCCAGAAGAAGTAGCAAAGCAAGCTATTGAAAAT
>Ga0115011_10003290_pt1 | contig 10991 bp, 16 predicted proteins | sample TroAtlMetagenome_2_FD_88705 | JGI IMG/M metagenome (GOLD analysis project Ga0115011, IMG submission 88705) | Marine eukaryotic phytoplankton communities from Atlantic Ocean - Tropical Atlantic ANT8 Metagenome | ecosystem: Environmental > Aquatic > Marine > Oceanic | place: Tropical Atlantic... | reverse complement strand
TGGTATCACCAGATAGGGGAATATCGTGAACAAAGCTTTCAAATTGCGCTAACGCTAAATGAAGAAGCTCGCCAAATCTGGGCGAAAATGGAAGAAACCCGAACACAACTAGGTTCAGAACTAGATGATTTTTCTCTTCCAATTACTGGCGATGAAATCATTAAGCTTCTTCAAGTAGAAGAAGGCCCAATCGTAGGTGAAGCTCTCCAGTACCTTCAGCATCAGCGCTTTGAGTACGGCCAAATTTCAAATTCAGAAGCTCAGAAAATGCTTCAAGATTGGTGGGCCGCTTAATCAAATTAACCTTCCGACGTTGATTAGGAGTGAAGTCAGAGAGATTTATCTATTGGTAATAACAGTTCAGTAATTGCCTACTAGTGTTACGCCATGGGGTTTATTCCGTCACAGCTTGTAGAAACAAAGCAGACAGGAAATATTAGTTATCTCCTTGAACGCAACCGTGTTCTTCGTCAATATGAACGCGGGGAACTCTCTCGCAGTGATATTTGTGATGCACATTCAGAACTTATTCGCGCTGCTCGCCACTATTCAGAAAAGACCGCGGATCCATGTCCAATTTGTGAAAAGGAATCACTTCGTATCGTTTCATATGTTTTCGGCCCCCGCTTACCTTCCCATGGAAGATGTGTTAATTCTGCTGGCGACCTTGACCGAATACGGAGAAGAAAGGGAACATTTACTTGCTACATGGTAGAAGTATGCGCCCAGTGTTCATGGAATCACCTACTGCGCTCATACACGCTATAGCTCTTCTATCGTTTGCAGCATGTGCCTCGAGGGGCTTATTTGCGCTACGTTGAGCATAAATAGATGGTTTGGAGGATCATATGCCGATGTCACTTATCCGGTTTAACCTTATTGACCCTTCCCTTGATGCCACTGCTCTATCTGCCCGATATAAGGCAATGCTGGAAATGGCGGCCTTTGCTGACACTCACGGATTTTTCATGGCAACATTCGAAGAACATCATGGAGCTGAGAACGCTTGGAGCCCGACGCCTCTCTTAAATGCTGGCGCAGTTCTTTCTCGAACTACGAATTTAGCTGCATCTGTATCGGCGCTATTACTACCTTTACATGACCCGATTCGTGTCGCTGAAGACATTGCCGTGATTGATCTCATGAGCGGTGGTCGTCTTACTGTCATCCTTGGACTTGGATACCGACCCAGCGAATACCAATTATTAGGAAAAGAATGGGACCGCCGGGGAAAGATCATGGATGAATCTATAGAAGTTCTTCTTCAAGCTTGGTCTGGGGAACCATTTGAATACAACGGTGGAACCCACCAGATTCAGCCAACACCCGTAACGAAACCGCACCCGTTCATTATGATTGGAGGCACTAGCAAAGTCGCGGCAAGACGTGCTGCACGCTTCGGTCTTCCTCTTTCCCCTGCAGCAAACCTCCCCGAACTTGAGGCCTACTATTACGAACAATGTGAAAAACACGGTACGCAAGGTTTTTGCGCTATGCCAGATGATGAAACCAAGATGACATTGGTGGCTGAAGATCCGGATAAGGCTTGGGCAGAACTTGGACACTATTTTCTTAATGAAGCGGCAATGTATTCAAGATGGCAAACCTCAGATATCTCTTCAGCAGTCCATTCACATGCAACAACACCCGATGAACTCCGGGCCGAGGGAATTTATCAAATAATTACTCCTAGCGAAGCAGCAGCTCTGGATCGGATAATTCACCATCCCTTATGTGGAGGGATGCCGATTGATGCGGCATGGGAAAGTCTTCAGCTCTACGCAGATGCAATTTCCTAAAACTGAACTCTAAACAATGGTCGAACTTGTCCTGATTCGAACGAGGTTTTTCCTTGATGAAAATAATCTATATTTGCATGGTGGCTAAATCCTAACGTACGGCCTGAATCCTTGAAGTAGGGAACTCGGCCAGAGTCCGTGTAGGTAACTTTGGCTTCTTCGACGCTAGTGACCGGTGCTTTGAAGCCGCTACTGCCACCCCAGTCGGTGTAGTGTGGGCTTGCTGATGCGACTCCCATGGAGCCAGCGAGCAGGCCTATCCCTACCGCGAGGGTAACGGTGATTTTTGTTCGTGTTTTCATTTTCGCCTCCTAGGCTTTGATGTTTGTGCTAGGTAGACAAGAAAAAGGCACTTTCCTTACACCCCTTCAGAATTTTCTTGATCACTGGGGCTTCGCACGTCCGTCTTTGCCAGTTTGGACTTCGATTTACGGATCTCTTTCCAATCGGTATTTAGAAGCAGTTGAATACAATACCTAAATCCTAAAGCCCTGTTCAAAGGCCTTTTTTCGCTTCCATGCCCATATTTCTATAAAAGCCCTACACTATGAGCAGTACTTACGGCACCTAATCTTCGCTTGAAGGGACGAGAACAATGGCAACGAATTGGACTGCACCATCAATCTCATCTCACAAAGTTCGAGATGGAAACTCTCCTCTTGTCATGCTGACCGCTTATGATGCCCCTAGTGCGACTATGGCAGTTGAAGCCGGAGCAGACATCATTCTTGTAGGTGACTCTCTAGGGATGGTCGTCCTTGGCTATGAAGATACTCTAAAGGTCACTATTGAAGACATGGCCCATCACACTGCTGCGGTGGCTAGAGCTCAGCCAAACGCATTTGTAATCGCTGACCTCCCATGGCTTAGTTACCACATCTCTCCTGAAGAAACGGTCAAAAATGCTGCTCAACTCATTCGCGCTGGAGCTCAGGCAGTGAAACTTGAAGGCGGATACGACCGCATTCCCATGATCGAAGCAATATGCAAAGCAGAAATCCCAGTTATGGGACATTTAGGATTAACGCCGCAATCTGTTCTTTCGCTGGGAGGGTACAAAATCCAAGGAAAAACAACAAATGCGGCCTTAACAATATCAAATGAAGCAAAAGCGATCACCCATGCAGGATGTTTTGGAATCGTTCTTGAATGCGTTCCGTCACTAGTAGGGAAACTCATCACCGAGTCCTTGAATGTCCCTACTATCGGCATCGGAGCAGGACCTGACTGCGATGGCCAAGTCCTCGTATTCCACGACCTTTTGGGGATCAATCATGACCTTCAACCCAAATTCGTCCGAAGATACGCAAACCTTAAAGAAACCTCAATTGAGGCATTACGCGACTTCGCCAAAGATGTCCGCGATGGGAATTTCCCAAGCCAAGAAGAGAGCTACCAGTTATCCGAAGACGAGATAGAAACTCTCGGACTATATGGGAGACCCGACCCCCTTAAGGATGATCCTTTAGGTAGCTGGTAGGTCGGTATTTAGCGTTCAATCCACTACCCTGATGATAACCAATTTAACCTGCCCCCAGGTACCACGTGGGGGCCCCGTTTACGGGTCCAGAGGAGGTACATAGTCACTGTGACTACGCGAGCTTACGAAATTATGATCATTGTCGATGGCGAAGAAGAAGACGCCAAAGTTGATGAAGTTGTCCAAGGTGTCGATACTTGGATCCAAGAACAAAATGGGCAAGTTGCTTCAACCGACAAGTGGGGAAAACGCAAGTTTGCGTATGAAATTAACCACAAAACCGAAGGACACTATGTTGTCCTTGAAATGACGACCGGACAAATCGACATGGAACCGCTAGAAAGACAGCTCCGCCTCCTTGATGAAGTCGTTCGCCACAAACTAATTCGTTTACCAGAACACGAAGCTATTCGGCGAGGACTTATTGAAAAAAGTTGACTAGGTTTATAACCGAACCACTTAGCAAGGAATAAAGACCATGGCATTTGACAACAACATCGTAATAGTAGGAAATCTGACACGTGACCCAGAACTACGGTTCACCCAATCTGGCGTTGCGGTATGTAGCTTGGGCGTTGCTTGGAATCAACGCTCTGGCCCAAATGGGGGCGAAGATAAATCCCACTTCTTTAACGTTACATGCTGGCGTGAACTTGCCGAAAATTGCGCCGAATCTTTAACCAAAGGAATGCGTGTGGTTATCTATGGCCGCATCGACTACCAATCCTGGGATGATAGAGACAGTGGACAAACTCGTTCAAAGGTAGAGATACAAGCAGATGAAGTAAGCCCAAGCCTTAAATGGGCATCAGCTCAAGTAACAAGAAATGAACGCAGCGGTGGAGATTTTGGAGGCGGTTCCGCGCCAGCTCCTCAAGCCCCTCCCGCGTATGACCCAAACGAAGAACCTTTCTAGAAAGAAGTAAATAATGCCTCCAACGAAGAAAAGAAAAGGTGGGAAGACCCTTCCAGATGCTGCACGACGCGGCAAAAAGAAAGTTTCCATACTCACGCAAGAAAAGATTGAATATATTGATTGGAAAGATGTGAACCTGCTTCGCAGATTCGTCTCTGATCGAGCAAAAATTCGAGCTCGACGCGTAACCGGAAATAGCGCTCAACAACAGCGAGATGTGGCCATGGCAATTAAGAACGCTCGTGAAATGGCTTTACTCCCATACACAAATCGTATTACCACTCAACGTGGTGGGCGAGGGGGAGACCGCCGATCTAGAGATGGATCCAGAGACGACAACCGTTCATCAAGAGACGAGAGGCCACCAAAGAAGGATCCAGAATTCAAACAAGAACAACATGAGGCACCTTCCGATATCGAAGAGTCAATAAATACTGAAATCCCAGAGCAAGTGGAAACGGAAGCGATTTCACCTGAAATTACAGACGCCCCTGACGAAGGAACCAAAGAGGAGAGTGCAGAGTGAAAGTTGTACTCCGTACCGACGTTGAAGGAGTCGGTTATAAGGGCGACATCGTTGAGGCCGCCGATGGCTTTGCTCAGAATATGCTCATCCCCAAAGGCCTTGCCTTTAAAGCTACTTCTGGAGCAGAACGAGAAGCTGAACGGATGCGAAACTCTCGTGAGCTTAAGGCAGCAGAAGAACGATCTGTAGCTGAAGAAATGGCAGCCCGCTTAACTGATAAGCCAATTACGATAAGTATGAACGCCGGCGAAGGTGGCAAACTTTTTGGTTCAGTCACTACTTCTGATATTGCGAGTGCTTTGGAGGCGCAAGCAAATATCACGATCGACCGGAAGGACCTCCAACTCTCTGACAACATTAAAGAAATAGGCACGCATGAAGTTGTAGCGCGGCCTCATCCAGATGTTGAATTCCCCATCACTATTGAAGTCGTAGTAGATAGCGAATAAAGCGAATAGATAACGGACTTATCTGTCGCAAAATTGAATAGGATCCATCGGCTTCCCCCTGTGTGATTCTGCTTTGGTTTTTGTTTTTGAAACAGGAAAAATTTATTAGTTCAGGAATAACTTAAATGTGGGGATTAGCTGTGGTTAGTTCTGCTCTTTATCCACAACTAATCCTCAGATTTATTTGCTTTTTCCTCTTGTATTAAACAAGCGGGATAAGGCATTCTTAGTAACTCACGGTAGCTACAGAGCTACTGTCACACCCTAGTTTTATAGTTAGTAATGTCTTATGTCTGATCAATTTTTATCTTCTGACGGACCTTCCGTCACCGCGCCGGCACAGCGACGATCTCAACGCGTTCCCCCACACAACCTCGCTGCTGAAGAATCCCTAATTGGGGCAATGCTGTTGAGCAAGGACGCCGTTGCTGATGCTATAGAGATCGTCACCGGTGAGGACTTCTACAAGCCAGCCCACCAACATATTTTTAACGCTATAACATCACTCTTTGGTGGTGGAGAACCTGCTGATATTGTTACGGTGGCCGATGAGCTCTCCCGAGCAAGTCTGTTAGAGGGTATTGGTGGTAATGCGACATTGATTGAGTTGCAAGCGAGTACGCCAGCTGCGACCAATACTGCCGAGTATGCAAAGATTGTGCATTCCCATGCCCAGTTACGTCGTCTTATTAGCACGGGTTCAGAAATAGCCGAGATCGGTTTCTCACAACCAGATGATGTCGTGAAGGCATTGGATGAAGCAGAGACACTGGTCTTTAATCTTGCTCAGGGAAGAGCAGAAGATACATTTGTTGAACTTCGTTCCTTACTTGATGATGGTTTAAATCGGCTCGAATATTTGGTAGAACATGGAAGCGAAGTTACTGGAACACCTACGGGCTTTAAAGACCTTGACCGTGTTCTTGCTGGATTACAACCAAATAATCTCGTAGTTGTAGGAGCACGACCTGCAATGGGGAAAACTAGCTTTGGGCTCAATATCGCCACTCATGCTGCTATGAACGCAAATTCGCCCGTACTGTTTTTCTCTCTAGAAATGAGTCAGCTTGAAATTAGTCAACGTCTGCTTTGTACGGAAGCACGAGTAGATTCCAGCAAGGTACGCACAGGGAGGATGAATGATAGTGATTGGACAAAAATCAGTCACGCTGTCGGGCGATTAGCGGAAGCTCCGATATGGATAGATGACAATCCAAATACAACAGTCATGGAGATTAGAGCGAAAGCTCGGCGGTTAAAGAGCCGTATCGGGAACCTTGGACTTGTTGTTGTTGACTACCTCCAGCTAATGAGTGGTCGTGCCAGAGCGGAGAACCGGCAAGTTGAGATATCTGAAATCAGCCGTGGGTTAAAAATTTTAGCTCGAGAGTTGGAATGCCCGGTAATGGCGCTTTCCCAGCTCAGTCGTAACCTTGAATCACGGACGGATAAAAGACCCATGTTGTCTGACCTTCGCGAATCGGGAGCGATAGAACAGGATGCTGATGTTGTCATGTTCCTTTACCGCGATGAAGTATATGATCCTGAGAGTCCAGATACGGGAATGGCAGAAATTCAAGTGGCGAAACACCGGTCCGGGCCGACGGACAGGATACGGTTGGCGTTCCTCCCTCATTTCACAAAGTTTGTCGACATGGCTAAACCAGGATCAGATGGCGCTCCACCCCAAGAATTTTAACCTATGAGAAAATGTTTTTAGGAGAGAATCTCCTCGTTCTTCTTGCACTGGCTTTTGGTGGGGCCCTTGCTGTAGGGAACTTTATGGCTCTTGTTAATACAAGGGGAGCCCCGAAGGACAGTGACTACGAAAGACCTCCTCTTGGTAGATCAATCGTGATGATCATTATCGGACTGACTGTCTCTATTTGGGCGATTGGAAGCTTGATCGCCGGATAAGCCGATTTTCTCTACTAGTTTTTACCTTTTGTCAGCGTCAAGAACGACTTAATTAGCCCTATCCTTCGAGCTATGTCTGAACTTGAGACACTACGTAGAAAAATCCGTATGCAAGCAATCTCTATTAGTCTTGCAATAACTCCATTCGGTGTTGCTTTTGGTGCTTTATGTACAGAAGCTGGCCTCGGGACATGGGAAGCGCTCGGTTTCTCTAGTCTTGTCTTTGCAGGGTCTTCCCAGTTCGCTGCTGTAACTGTGCTGGCTGAAGGAGGAACTATTATGGCTGCAGTAATAGCAGGACTGCTCCTTAACCTTCGCTCACTCGCTTTTGGTGTTGCTATGGCACCTTCACTTCAAGGATCCCTTTTGTGGCGGGCTATAACTTCCCAATTGATGATCGACGAAGCAACTGCCGTTGGATCCAGCCAAGAATCCCAGGCTCTTCGGAGATACGGGTACATATGGGCTGGGCTAAGCGTTTTTGTTTTATGGAACTTGATGACGTGGGTCGGGGTTACATTGTTGTCTGGAACAGGGACCCTTATTCAGGATCTTGGAATCGACGCAACCATACCTGCAGCTTTTCTTGGTCTCGTTTGGCCAAAGCTCTCTTCTAAGGAACACCAGGTAATCGCTGGAGTTGGTGCTGTGGTTGCGTTTCTTCTTGTTCCTTTTGTTCCGCCGGGTATACCTGTGATCGCAGCAGCAGCAGCTGTTCTGCTACTTCGTCCGTGGGAAAAGCGGGGTAGTCATGAGTGATGCGGTTGTTGTGATGGTTGCTTTAGCGGCAGGAACATATACGTTGAAGGCGTTTGCTCCGCTTGTTTTATCGAACAAACGTGTCCTTCCTGACTGGATCAAACGTTTTGCCATGCTGTTGCCAACGCCACTGCTGGCGGCATTAGTTATTACGAGCACTTTCACGAGCGATGATCAAATTATTTTCGATGCCAGAATTGCTGGAGTGGTTGCCGCCATGGTGGCCTTGGCGAAACGTGTTCCATTTGTTCTAGTTATTGTTATTGCTGCAGGGGTCACAGCGCTATGGCGACTTGTGGTTGGGTTGTAGATACCTGTCCTTTCATCAGTATTGTCGACAACTTTGGATGAGAGTTTCGAAAAATGCCAGCTAGGATTATGACTGTGGGAGACAGTATTACGGAAACCGCCAGCGCTACTCAGGTAAGCCAACAAACAAAAGCCCAAAACACGTTTTCGACAGCCATGGTGATTTCCGGTATTCGTTGTGCTTTCACCTATGTTATCTTTCCTGTGCTTGCGCCAATACTAGGAGTAGCTTCTGGTGTCGGTTCCGGCATCGGGCTTGCTGCAAGCATTATCGGTATAGTCGCCAACCTGTATAGCATAAAGAGATTCCATGCTGCCGGTCACAAATATAGATGGCATATGACAACATTGAATATCAGCGTAATAGGTCTTTTGTCAGCTCTTATGGTGATGGATCTTACATCTCTTTTTTAAAATCTTGATATCGGTAACCTGAAACCTCAGGCCGCTATAGCTGAATTTTCATCACGAGGCTAAGATATAAAGCATGCTTGACGCTGAACATGATGGAGTCCTATCAGGAGTGGGAGTTTTGGACACTCTGTCTAGTGGGGTGAGTGTCCACAATGTTGTGGTTGACATTGGACAAGCACGTATTCTTGATGATGTTTCAATTTCAGCCGCTAAGGGGTCTTGTCTTGTAATCCTTGGACCTAGCGGATGTGGAAAAACGACGCTCCTCAGAGCAATTGCGGGCTTACAGCCAACAACTGAAGGAGATATCTTCCTTTGTGGTCAACGAGTTTCCGGAGATCAAGTTAATACTCCCCCCGAACAAAGGGATGTGGGTATGGTTTTTCAGAATTGGGCTTTGTTCCCACACTTAACTGTGATGCAAAATGTTGTGTTTGGCCTCCCAAGAGAAAATCGGAAGACGCTAACCAAGGATGTGAAAGAATTACTAGAAATGGTCGGCATAGCAGAATTGGCAGACCGGTCTCCCTCGTCACTGTCTGGCGGGCAACAGCAACGGGTAGCACTTGCCCGAGCGCTGGCCCCAAAGCCAAACGTTCTTCTTTTAGATGAGCCTTTTTCTAGCTTGGATACTGGTTTGCGCTTAGAAGTTCGCTCGGAGGTAGCAGCTTTACTTCGTTCTCTTGATGTGACAAGCGTATTTGTTACTCATGATCAGGATGAAGCTTTTTCATTAGGGGACCAGGTAGCAGTTATGGATCAAGGGAAAGTAGTTCAACAGGAGACTCCCTCAGAGATCTATAGTCACCCCGTTAACCGGTGGGTTGCAGGATTTGTCGGGAAAGCGAATACAGTTTCTGGTGTTGCATCCGGGAGAAAAGCCGAAACAGCATTAGGTCCCATTAATCTATGTCATGATGCCCATGGTGAAGTCGACGTCCTTATTCGTCCTGAGGAAATTTCTCTCACTGATGGTGCGATGGCTACAGTCCAAGAAGTTGATTTCTATGGGCATGACTCACTGTATGTTCTGAAATCAAACGACGGAGCTGAGTTGATGTGTAGAAGTGCTGGCGCCCCAAATTATCGGATAGGGGACCGAGTTGACATGCAACATTCCGGAGTAACTACCGTTAGCTTTCCTCAAAGCCAATAAGGGGATAAAAAATATGATCGGACCCCCGAAGGGGTCCGACCATGAGGGAATACATGCTTTGGTTTTATCCGTAAGAGCCAAACTCTTCAGGTGTAATGCCAAAGTCTGTAATGACCGGATTCAGAACAGCAGTGATATCGTCTACGCTTCCGGATCCTGGTGCATTTGCTAGGTTAAGAATTGAATCGATTGTTGAAGTGTCGATTCCGTTATTTCCGAGGATTGGTTCTATAACTCGGAAGAATGCCCAACCTTCAGCTTGGTGCACCCTAGCAGCTTCAGTGTCGCCTGCTTCAAGGTCTGAGTAGACTTTGCTGGCGTACTTGATTGTTGCTTGAGCATATGTGATGAAGACATGCTTTTGTGCTTCTTGTGAAGCTGTAGCTGCTGCTGAAGCATCACCGGCAAGTAGAGCATCTCTACCATCTATCATTGCTTGGAGAAGGCCTTCATTAGCTAATGCAGATTCTCCGTCGGCACCAGTTGTACCAAAGTCACCTGCACGTTTTACGGCAGTCTTGAATGGTCCACAGTCTGGAGCTGCACCATGATAGAAGGCCCAGGCTTCATCCCAGTTGTGTGGGGCACCTTTGGCTGCATCAAAGTTTCCATCTGCAGCTTTATCAGTGGCAGCATTGAGTTCGTGGATGACCCATGCAATCATGATTTGGTTCATGATGCCTTTTTGAACTCCTTGCTTACGAACAGCGTCCGCTTCGCCTTCCCAAACGCCAGTACCATTGAGTGCAGCACTAACAAAGTCATCTAGAGGTGTTGCAGTTCCGTAGAAAGTGTCTGAACCGTGTTTCTTTCCTTCACCAGCTGCGAAGCCACCAATAGTTCTTACTGATCCGTCTGACTTTACAGAGTTGGATCCATTTGCATAGATTTCAGCAATTTCGGCCCACTTGTAATCGCCAACAATGTCATTGATTTCACAAATATCTTGAACTACCAAGCGGTGTGAGTCAATGTTTGATGCGTATGCATATCCGCCATCAGCTGCTGTTGCGTCAGCTGTTGGTCCGGCGGCTGCTTCTGAAGCAGAACCAGAACTTGATGCAGATGCCGAAGCAGATGCCACTGGTGCCGAAGCCGAGCTAGAGCCAGAGCTAGAGCTAGAGCTAGAGCCAGAGCCAGAGCCAGAGCCAGAGCCAGAGCTCGAGCTCGAGCTAGAGCTGGAGCTACAGCTCGAGCTGGAGCGAGAGCCAGAGCGAGAGCTAGAGCTGGAGCTAGTCTAAGAGCTAGAGCTAGAGCTAGAGCCAG
>Ga0115011_10003289_pt1 | contig 10994 bp, 4 predicted proteins | sample TroAtlMetagenome_2_FD_88705 | JGI IMG/M metagenome (GOLD analysis project Ga0115011, IMG submission 88705) | Marine eukaryotic phytoplankton communities from Atlantic Ocean - Tropical Atlantic ANT8 Metagenome | ecosystem: Environmental > Aquatic > Marine > Oceanic | place: Tropical Atlantic... | reverse complement strand
TCCGACGCAGGTCAGACCACCGAAGCGGGCGGGCCGACCCTTAATCAGGTCGACCCCTGGCAATTGCCAGTGCCGCTCACTCGGGGAGGATGACGCCGTCGATGAGGTGAATGACACCGTTGGACGCGAGGATGTCGGTCTCGATGACCGTCGCGCCGCCAACCACGATGTTTCCATCCATGTCCTGGGCGACGGAGATGGGTCCACCCAGCGTCGGAATGCTATCGAGGCCATCAGCGATGGCCGCACGCACGGCGGCTTCCGGGAAGCCCCCATCCACGGCGTGGTACTGAAGTACCGTGGTGCGCAGGCCTTCATCGTCGGCGACCCTTTGGAGGAGCTCCGCGTCGAGCAGCTCGAAGGCCGCGTCGACGGGCAAGAAGACCGTAAAGGGGCCATCACCCTCCAGGGCCATGGCTACGGCAGGCGTATCGCTGATGAGTCCACCGACCGTCGCGAGCGGAGCGCCGCCCTCGATGGCCTGACCAGCCACCTCCGCGAGGGTGTCGAAGCCATCCGCACAGAAATCATCGAAGCCTTCCTCGGTGTAGGTGACGAGCCTGAGGGTCTCGTTGCAGGTGGTGTGGTTACACGCACGCTCGGTGATGAACTCCGGTGCTTCCGCACAGACCTCCCGGCAGCCTTCCCACATCCCGGCGTTTCCGATGTCTGACTCCCACTCGGTGATGCCCTGGCGACCGGGGCACACCGCGTTGGAGCATTGGACGAACTGGCGGCACGCCTCGTCGCAGCTGGCCTCGATATCATCCTCGACGCACATGGGAGCGTCGATGGCCGGCACGGGCTCGTCGAAGAGATCTGCGGGGGGCAAGATCACATTGTCGATGAGGTGGACTACGCCGTTCGACGCGAAGATATCCGTCCCGATGACGTTGGCCCCCCCAATGTGTACCCCACCATCGTCGTTGTAACCGATGGGCAAAATGCCGCCGAGGGTATCGACGAAGGTCAAGCCGCTATCGATCGCCTCGACCACTGCGGCCGCGGGCAACGGCATGGGAATGACATGATAGCTGAGGACCGTGTCCCGCAGCCCGTCATCCGCACCCACGGCGGCGAGCAGCTCAGCGTCGAGGGCCGCGAAAGCGGCATCGACGGGCAAGAAGACCGTGAGGCCCTCGCCGTTGGCCAACAAGTCGGCGGCAATCTCCGACGAGGCGGCCAATTCGACCACGGTGGTCACCACGGAGTCCGGCGCGGCGGCTGCCTGAGCGGCCGTCTCCAAGAGGTTCGGCCAACCATTGGCACAGAGGGCCGCAAAGTCATCATTGGTAGTGACCCCGAGGGACAACGCCTCATTACAGGTGCCGAAGGTACACAGGGTGTCGACGATCTCGGGCGTCTCGGTGCAGGTGGTCTCACACGCAGCGGCAAAGCCCGCGTCGGTGATGCCGGATTCCCATTCACTGAGCTCCTGCAAACCGTCGCATAGGTCATAGGCACACTCCGTGAAGAAGGTGCATACCTCGACGCAATTGGCCTCAGCCTCACCCTCGACGCACATGGCGGGATCGATGGGCTCGGACGGCTCACCGAAGAGCGCAGACGGCTCGTCGATGCAGTAGACACCGATGGTCGTAATGGCGTTGGCTTCGATGGGCGCATCATAGCCACCACCGGACCAGCTCCAGGGGCTCGGGATACAGAGCACGCCGTCCTTTTCGAGATTGAAGGTGTAATCGCCGGGCTCCAAGTTGAGGATGGCCGCGCCACCCGACTTGGTCGCCGTCAACTCCGTGTCGAACAGCCCATTGTCGGAGTAAACAGCGGTCTGTTCGCCGCCGTCTACGGTCAAAACATACCCATCGAGGCCTTTACCTTCGGGGTTGAACACGTTGATCACCACGTGACCCTTGGTCTCGTCTACGACAACACCAACCAGCGCTGCGGCGGCGAAGACGGCCGCATCGAGCACGCCGGCTCCGCTCCAGGTAAACTCGGCCTCGAGCAACTCGAAGGTCCCCACGGCGTTCATGTAACCGTCTTTCGAGAAGCGGGTCAGGATGCGGCTTTCGGCCGGCAACTCCGTGTGAGTGACGATGCCGGCCGCGTCGCTTTGGGCACATTGGGTGTTGACGTAAGTGCCGTCTTCATTCTGCTCCCAGTTAAAGCAGATCTCGGCGTCGGCGAGTGGGGTCTCTTCACCAAACTCGGTGAGCGTTCCCGTCGATGTGACGGTCGCGTCGGTCGCACAGCTGACGAAGGTAAAGGTGGCGTAGCCTTCCACCAAGCGCGTACGGAAGGTATTGGGCGTCTCACCGGGCCATGCGAAATCAGCGGTGCAGGTTCGGGTGTCGTTGGGGAAGGTCACTGTGTAATCACCGGCGGCGATATTCGGCACAAAACCGTTACCCGCCCGCGTGGTCGCAGTGACATCTGCGCCGGCAACGGTGACCCCGGGGGCATCAGCGATGGGCTGGATGAAAGACACGGGCTTCTCAGTATCCGGCCCGTCGTAGGTCACCGGAATCCCGGGGATCCCACGAACGAAGTCGGCGTACCCGGCGTAGAACGTGAGGATGCCCTTGGTATCATCGATGCCATTGGGCTCACCGGCGAGGGCGAGCATGATGTCGGCGGTACCGCGAGCGACGACGGTGAAACTCCGACGCGCCGTCATGTCTTCGGTGCCCGTGACGATGGGGAACGCGATGCGCGCGTTATCTTCGCCCACAAAGCTGAGCATGATTTCCGACTCGGGGGGCAGGCCTTCTAGGGTGAAGGTGCCGTCCTCGGCGGTCGTGGTGCAGATCTCCGTGTCCATCTGGCACACGGTAAAGATCAGCCCAGGCTCGGAGGACAACCACTCGATTGCCACCCCTGAATAGCTGATGGTGTCATCATCGACGGTGCCACCCATGGGCACGCCGCCCATCGGGGTGCCGCCCATCGGGGTGCCGCCCATCGGGGTGCCGCCCATTGCGGTGCCGCCCATCGGGGTGCCGCCCATGGCCGCGCCGCCGGCGCCATCGGTCTCACCGCTGTCATCACAGGCCACCAACCCTAAGGCTGCGGCCAAGACGATTAAATTGAGAATTCTACCGTTCAATCTCATTACTGCCTCCCTCAACAGTTTGTCCTGACGCGCCTCGATCCATTCCTGATCAATGTGCGCGCCACAGTGTCAATTGGCGTTCTTACACGCCGATAAATGATTCTTTTTTTCGTGGTTCGGAGTGACTTTCGCCCGGCCCTCAGAACTCGCTCCCAGCGCCCAAAATGCGTCGATGTCGAGCATTGTTGCAGATGAAGAACATTCCCCTTCTGCCGGGGAGATTATTCAAAGCGGCGGGACCGTAACTCATAGAAGAGTCAGTACCAAGTCAAAATCAGTTCGACCCAGTGAATAGGGCTCTCGGGACACGTTTATGGCGGTGACGAATTCCTGGCCTCCGCTTCTCATCCGCCGGACATCGCCCCTGATTGGAACGTTCTCGGCTCAAAGCGGGGAAACTCAGTGCCCGATGCAATGGCCACTCGATTGACATGACCTCGCCTCGCTCATCATGCTGCACCCGATACTGACCGGCGCTGGAACCCACTCATGCTCAAGCCGCACCTTGCTTTCTTCTTGTTGGCCTGTCTTTCGGCGATGGGCTGCGAAGACGATATACGGTCAACCGCGACCCCTGAGATTGTGGTCGAGCCCGCGTCACTGAGCTTCCCCCCGCCAGAAAGCGGACGTGACTTTCGCTCCTTGACCGTCACCGTCAGGAATCTCGGTCAGGGGAACTTGCTCATCGCCTCGGCGACGCTGCTCGAGAACGACCCCGTAAAAGAACTCTTCTTGGAAGACGCAGACGATTGGTCGAGTGCCGTACGAACCGTTTTACCGGACAGCGAAGTCGTCCTCACCATCGAGTGGCGGGTACAAGATGCGCAGCCCGATATCGGGACTTTGACCATTGCGCACAACGCCGGCGACGACGTCGTCGTGCCCGTGTCGACCCTGGACCTCGATCCCAGCTTGGTCGTCCGCACATCTCCGGAGGGTGTGCTCGGTGAGAATGAATTGACCGTCACCCTCGACGATGCCACCCACCCCGCGCCCCAGCGGGTGGAGATCGTCATCGAAAGTCAGAGTATCCGGCCCCTCGAGATCAACGATGTGTGTCTCATAAGTGGCGGTAACAACTGCGCCAGTGGAGCCCCCCCCGCGGATTGGGTGTACCGACTCTGCGATGGCGTGCCGGCCAACCTCGATGGGTGTGTTCCCCCCGATCTCGCGAGCCCCATCGGATTGGGGAACACCAAGACTCTGAGTGTCTACTTTCGACCCCCGATAGGCTCCGACGAAGTGCATGCGGCGCGCGTCCTCATCGCCAGCAACGCAGCGGCCACCCCCACTTTCACCGTCAATTTGCGAGGCCGACGCTGTGTCCGTACAGGTGCCGATGATGTGTGCGGCGGCTGCGGAGACGGACAGGTCAATGGCAACGAGGCCTGCGACGACGGGAATTTCGATGATGGCGACACCTGTCGGAATGACTGTACGGCAACGCGATGTGGCGATGGCCAGGTGGATGCCCCCACCGAGGCCTGTGACGACGGCAACGACGATGAAACCGACGCCTGCGTGAATTGTGCCGATGCGATCTGCGGAGATGGTGTCGTGTGGCGCGGGCAAGAAGCCTGCGACGATGCCAACCCTGTTGAGGGAGACGGCTGCGACAGCAATTGTACCGTCAGCGCCTGTGGCAACGGGATCGTGGCGCCGGGTGAAGCGTGCGATGACGGCAATGAGGTCGATGGAGATGGATGTGATGTCGGCTGTCTGCCCACCGGATGTGGCAACGGGGTCGTGACCGAGGGCGAAGCCTGCGACGACGGCAACCCCATCGAAGGCGATGGCTGTGACAGCAACTGCACCCTTAGTGCCTGCGGAAACGGAATCGCTGGGCCGGACGAACAGTGCGACGACGGCAACGCTGTCGACGGTGACGGGTGCGACCGCGGCTGCGTCGACTCGGGCTGCGGCAACCGTGTCGTGGCGGGGCAAGAAGAATGCGACGACGGCAATGCCGAGACCGAGACCTGCGCATACGGTGAGCCGGCGTGTGCGGTCTGTAGAGCAGACTGCACCATCGGTGCCGGCATTGCCCTCGACTGTGGCGACGACCGAATCGACGGCCCGGAAGCCTGTGACGACGGCAACGCGGTGAACACCGACGACTGTACGACCGCCTGTGAACCCGCCCGATGTGGCGATGGTCACGTTTGGGCCGGTGAAGAAGACTGTGACACAGGCGGTGTCCCGCCGGCCGACTGCGACTACGGTGAGCGCGCATGTGAGGTCTGTGGACTCGACTGTCGTTTAAGAGCGGGTCGTGCCGCGTTCTGTGGGGACGGCCGGATCAACGGCCCCGAAGAATGCGATGGGGGTGAGGACTGCCTCGACGATTGCACCCAGGGCGTCGCCCGCGGTGACGCAGCCTACGGCGATCCCTGTCGCTGCGGGAACGACTGTGCCAGCGGCCTGTGCCTGGAGAGCGGGCGAGATGGGGGACGGTGCACCGCGCTCTGCGATGACCGAGACGATTGCGACGGCATCGACCTCTGCTTGGACGCCAATTATCCGGCACGCAGTCCGGACTGCCCTGATCCCGGTCTCGATTTCGCCGTCGGCGACCCCATCCGCTTGTGTGCTCCAAACGAGACCGGCCTCGATTGTGGAGGCAGAAATCAATGCCATTTCGACGCCGCCTGTCTCACCCCACCGGCCCCGCTTCCACATGTGCCGCCCAATGAACTCTGCGGAGCCGCCTGTGAGGTGGATGCCCATTGCCCGACGGGCTATCGCTGCGACCCCATTCAGGTCAATGGCCAGGGATTCAACCTGTGTCAGCCGGCAGTGGAAATCTTTGCGTGTGCTGATGGGAGCAACGAAACCTGCGGTGGAGTGTGCCCGCTAGAGGTCGGTGAACGAGATGAAGACGTTTCACATTGCCTCATCGTCGATGGCCGAGCGCCGGGGTACTGTTCGTGTAGTTGTCGAGACGCCGAAGACTGCCCCGAGGGCTTTGCCTGTGGCCGGCAACTCTTCGACACCGGCGATCCACGCCGACCGGGCATGTGTCTGCCCATCGCCGGTTTGATCTGTTCCGATGGGCCAGGCGCCTGTCTGAGCTTGGCCTGCTATGACGCCCCCAATGATGACCGCCCGCCCCTCTGCGTCTCCATTTGCGATCGGCGGACGGACTGCCCCGAAGACTATGCCTGTCGCGCCATCCCCGGTGAGGGCGTCAGTGTCTGTCTGCCACGATAAGGCTGATCCGGCCGCGATGCGTGTCCGTCTAGCGGCTGAGGGTGAGCTGCGTTGAGCGTTGATTACGCGCCGAAGAGAACGCCCATCGCCCCTTTGACTGCGCGCTCCACGATCTTCTCTTCTTCGTTGGAGAGGTCACCTGTGAAAGTGACTCTGGGCGTCAACCGCTCCCCTTCCCGCCGAATTTCGGCTGCCCCGATCAAACCGGCCGCGCGACCCCCCGCAAGCAGGTCTGCGAATGCACGACTGGCTTCGGGCTCGACCACACCGGCAGGGCCACACCCACAGCCGCCGCTCGCACATCGGTCTGCGATCTGAGGAGGGCCAGCAGGGGCAACCACGGGCTCGGTCGCCGGCACCGTCTGCCACTCTCCATCTTCGGACACCGGGGCCTCAGGTGTGTCCGCAAGTTTTGTTCGGAGTGCATCGGCGCGGCCCAAATCAACCCCATGGGTCCCCAAGATTGTCACGGCCTGGTCGAGGACAGTACGTGCGCGTCGGACATCACCAACCGCGATGAGGACGAGTGCCAAATCAACGCCGGCTTCGCCGGCCGCGAGGCTTTTCGGTCGCCGAGTCGCCTTGCGATAGGCCTGTTCGACAATGCACTCAGCGCGGACCGGCGACCCGTTCTCCAGGTGTTCGAGTGCTGTGTCCAACGGCGACCGATGGGGTCGAAAAATCGAGTGCACCACGTAGCCGACCCCCAGTGCGAGGGCGATGAGACCGAACTCCATAGCTAACCTATCCCTCTACTCTTCTCAGCGGGTCGGGCCGAGACTCAAAAGACGAATTCCGTCGACCAGGGAGGGCGACTAATCCCTCACCATCAAGGCAGCGGCTTACACAGTCCGCGGCGCTCGTCCTCTCCAATATCGCAGCCATATCCCTGCGGACATTGGGCCTGAGCGACACAATGGATCGTACAGAAAGGCTGGCCCTCACCCTGTGCCGGCTGATGGCACACATCGCTCGGGCAGGCACTGTTTCCGTCACCTCCCCGCGGACACGTATAGCCGGCCATCGGCATGCAGACCCCCTCCGGACGGGCATCCTCTCCGGCCGCAGGTTTCTTGACCGCACACCCAAAGCCATCGGGGCATTCGTTGGCCTGGGTACAAGAGCAGGTGCAGTAGCCCATCATGCCGGCCTGACCACTCGAGCATAGGCTCACGTCCACCTCTGCCTCATCCTCGTCGAGGGGGCAGACGCCGACGCATTGGTCAGCCGTACCGTCGGGGCAGACGCGGAGCGCTGCTCTGGGCTGACATACATTGGTCGGGACCTCGTCGATGACGAGTCGGTCACAGCGATAGTCGGCAGGACACTGAGCGTCGACCTCGCAATGAGCGCCGCAGACCAAGTGCGAGGCGATATTGAGGTTCACGTTCCCCTGATCGATACACGCACTGCTAAAGACGCAATCCGCCGCATCGGCACATGGCTGTCCGGTTTCGTTGGGCACACAAATATGGGCGAGTCGGTCAGCCCCCAACCCGAGCACGGGGTCGGCACATCCCTGGTTTTCTTCGCCCACCAAGATTTCGCGACACAGGCTGTCACCTTCACAGTCGAGATGATTCTCGCAGCGATTGCTGCAGCGACCTTCTCCACGGTTTGCCCCAAGACAAATCCCCGTCGTGCATTGAACGCCGCAATCACAGGGGGCGCCGAACTCGCGATCACCTCGCACCGCAATCATCGTGCAATCATCGGCGCAATTGTCACCGCCGTCGCACTCTTCGGGACCATTGACGATGCCGTCACCACAAAAACTCACGTCAGCACCGGGGCCAAAGGTGCAGTCGGCCTGGCAAACTTGGCAGACCCGCTGACCGTAGACGCAGACCTCAGTCTCTGCGTTGCCATCATCACACTCTTCGACGCCCTGCCGGAGATGACCATCACCGCAACGTCGGAGTTGGCAGCTATCGCTACAGGCATCTTCCTCGTTGTCGTTCCCGTCGTCGCATTCTTCGGGCCCATCGACTCGAGCGTCACCGCATCGCAAAGTCTGCCCATTGGCGATCCGACATTCCGAATCACAGACGGCACAACTTTCCACGCCATACTCACACTCCTCGGTGACCGTATTGGCGTCGTCACATTGCTCACCTACGGTGACGATGCCGTTGCCACACTCTGAGCGCGTACAATTGGCGTCACAGCCGTCTCCATTTTCCTGATTGCCGTCATCACACTCTTCGGGGCCATTGACGATGTCGTCGCCGCAATAGGAGGTCTCACCGGGTCCCCGCTGACAGTTTCGCTGACACGTCTGGCAGTCACGCTCACCGTAGGCACAGGCCTCGGTAAAGGCATTGCTGTCGTCACATTCTTCGACACCGGCCTGAACGAAACCGTCTCCGCATCGCGCTAGGCGGCAGTCCTCTGTGCAGCCGTTGGTGAAGTCGTCGTCACCGTCATCACATTCTTCGGGGTCATCAACACGATTGTCACCGCAGGAGAGAATCGTCCCGGGGCCGATCTTGCACTCTGCCGTACAGACGGCACAGAACGCCTCACCGTAGTCGCACGAATCGGTTTCTGCATTGCCGTCATCGCACTCCTCATCACCCGTGGTGACCCCGTTCCCGCACCCTGTGGTCCGGCAATTGTCGTCACAGCCATCGCCGTTGACGAGATTCCCGTCGTCGCACTCTTCGTCTTCGCCCTCAAAATCGTTTCCACAACGAGGACGAGTGCAGTTGTCATCGCACGGCTCATCATCGTTCGGATCTGCGATGTCACACTCTTCCTCCTCGGTGACGACACCATCACCACAAAAGCGGCCGTCGATTTCAAAGACCGTGCATCGCGCAGTGCACACATTGCATCGCTGCTCGCCGTACTCGCATTCGGTGTTGACGAAAGTGCCGTTGAGTTCATCGCCGTCATCACAGTCCTCGACGCCCGCGTGCACGAATCCATCTCCACATCTAGCGTGGCGGCACTCCACCGTGCACGCATCGGTGCTGTCTTCGTTGTCATCACCGTCGTCGCACTCTTCACGGTCCTCGAAGACGACGCCATCGCCGCAGCGCTGGACCAGGCCTTGCCCAATCTCACACGTGTCCGTACAGATGGCACAAAAGGGCTCGTCGTAGGCGCAAGGCTCGGCGTCTTCATCGCCTCGATCACATTGTTCGTCCTCGGTGACGACGCCATTGCCACATCCAGTGTGGGTACAGTTCGAGTCGCAGCCGTCGCCATCCTGTAGGTTGCCGTCATCGCACTCTTCGTCCCCTGATGTGACGCCATTTCCGCAGGCCGGCCGAGTGCAATTCTCGTCGCACAATTCGTCATCGGTCGGATCGGTGGGGTCGCACTCTTCGTCGTCAGTTCTGACCCCGTCTCGGCAGAAGCGACCCTCCAGGTCGACCTCGGTGCAGTCTGTCATGCACAGGCGGCATACCTCCTCACCGTAGGGACAGGACGTATTCACGGGTTCAGCAGCGTTCTCGTCACCCCGGTCACAGACCTCGCCTCCGTTGAGGATCCCGTCTCCGCAAAAGGTGGGAAAATTCCCCATTCCGAGGGTGCAATCGGCTCGGCATACTTCGCAGTCCTGGGCCCCGGGCGCATATTCACAATTCTCGGTCGTGGTATTGCCGTCATCACATTCTTCGACGCCGGCCAACGTGCTCCCGTCCCCGCAGACAGCGGGCTGACAATGGTTCGTGCAGGCGTTTCCATCATCGCGATCACCGTCGTCACAGACTTCGTGCTCACGCTCGAGCACACCATCACCGCAAAACCGAATGAAGCCAGGCCCAATCCGACAATTGGCCAAACAACGAGCACAGGCCTCCTCGCCATACTCACAGTACTCAGTCCCTTCCCCCAGGTACTCGCAGTCTTCCCCGGCAGTGACGATGCCATTTCCGCACCCGGTGCTCTTACAATTGGAGTCGCACCCGTCACCGTCGATGTCATTGCCGTCATCGCACTCTTCGTCGCCGCCTCTGACCCCATTTCCGCAGGCGCTCACGGTGCAATTGGTGTCACAGCCGTCGCCATTGTCTGGATTCCCATCGTCGCAGTCCTCGTGGCCGATCCATCTAAAGCCGTCACCACAGCGGGCTGCTTGGCAGGTATTGGGGCACTCGTCTCCCTGATCTGAGTCGGCATCGTCACAGACCTCTCCGGGCATCTGTACGAAGCCATCACCACAGGCGGCATTGCGACACGAATTGGTGCACTGGTCAGTGTTGATCTCATTGCCGTCATCACACTCTTCTGGGGGTGAACGCACGCCATCGCCACACGAAGGACGACGACAATTATTCCGACAAAGGTCCTCGTTGTTCACATTCCCGTCGTCACATTGTTCGTACCCGGCAACCACGCCGTCTCCGCAGCCGCCGCATACATCACCCTCTTGCGAGCGAACGCATCCGCTGCCGGTGATGCGGACCACATAGCTCGGCGTCGTCGCAGAGTTGCTCGTAATTTGGAGGCGTGCTGAGCGCGAATCCATGACATCGAGACCCGGGCGAAAGAACACGCTGTAGACCTTACTCTCGCCAAAGAAAATCGGACCGAAAGCGCTGGGGGAAACGCACGCATCGACAGTGAGGGGGTTGCCTTCGCATAAGGTGAAGAGCGGCTGCGGCCCGGCGGCCGGTGCCTCCTGTTCCGCGTCTTCGCCCTCACCCGCTGGCGCCTCGCCCTCGGCCCCTTCGGCTTCGTCCTCAGCCTCTTCGGC
>Ga0115011_10003287_pt1 | contig 10996 bp, 4 predicted proteins | sample TroAtlMetagenome_2_FD_88705 | JGI IMG/M metagenome (GOLD analysis project Ga0115011, IMG submission 88705) | Marine eukaryotic phytoplankton communities from Atlantic Ocean - Tropical Atlantic ANT8 Metagenome | ecosystem: Environmental > Aquatic > Marine > Oceanic | place: Tropical Atlantic... | reverse complement strand
TCACAAGGCGGGGGGCTAGGGAGGAAGGCGCCTGGTCTCATAAGGATAAGCTCGGTGGTGTTGGCTACCGAAAATCCAATTATGCGCAATGGAAAAAGTTCAGCGGATGGGCAACCTCTCAGGGGCAGGGTTGGGCCTCTTATTCGAACTCGCCGTTCCGGAAGTTTAAGAAGTTTGCACATGAGGGAGGTATTGCCTCCCCCTTGATCATTCATTGGCCAAGAGGTTTCAGTGCCAAAGGAGAGGTTTCCTCTCAGCCATATTTCCACTTTATCGATATTATGCCGACCTTGCTTGAGGTTGCAGGAGTAGATTATCCCGTTCCATTAAACGAGAAAGCCAAACTACCGCTCGAAGGTGTCAGCATGCTGCCCTTCTTGAGGCAACCGGAACGGAAAATGAAGGATCGCGCTATGTTCTGGCAGCATGAGACGCATGCTGCGGTACGAAGGGGAAATTGGAAACTTGTCACGGATAACGACCGGAGTGAACCGATCGTCTGGGAGCTCTACGATCTCACTCATGATCGCAGCGAGACGAATGATGTTGCTGAAAAGCAGCCTGACCTTGTCGCCGAACTTTCGGTCGAATGGCATCAGTTTGCTGACCGGGTTAACGTTAAGCCGTTTCCCGAGACGCGTAATGGTCCCAAGGTGATCTCATCGATTCCGGGTGCTAACGCGACTGCTTTAATTGACGGGATTGAACCCGCTTCATCTTCCGACTACCGGATACCACGTCTCAGTTTTCATCCGAAGCGAGGTGGTTCTGAGTGGGTGCAATTCGAATATTCGGAGCCTGAGACTTTCAGTAGCGTGGGTGTTTATTGGTTCGATGAGGCTCAGGCTGCAGCTTCTTTTCGTAATACACGGCAAGAGGTCCTCCCAAAGTCCTGGAAGGTTTTTTATTGGAAGGATAACGAATGGAGTTTAGTTGCGCTTAACGAGAAGTTGCCCGGCGTTTCCCGTGATGACTTCAATCGGGTGACATTTGCCAAGCCAATTACCACGTCGAAAATTCGTATCGAAGTCGAGCTTCATGAAGAACTCTCTGGTGCCATCCTAGCTTGTCGTTTCAATCATCAATCCGCGGTTCCCACAAGGCCTTTTACGGATCCTGACAGGGAGCTAAAGAGGATAAAAAAAGAAGCACAGCAGACCCTGACGGATGACGTTGATGAATTTAATGGTTATTCCCATCTGAATGGTAACCGTCCAGAGTTTGATGGTTGGCTTGAAAAGCACAACAACGAGGAATTCCTGCAAAAGAATATCCCCAAGTTTTTCTGTTCTAACGAAGATTACACAGAGGTATTTAACTACCGCTGGTGGATGATTTCCAAGCACCTTAAGGAGTGGGAAGAAGATGGCGATCAGTTCTTCGTCTTTACGGAGTTTCCGGGTTTTCCGGGATGGGCTGCCAACAGTGGTGCTATTCCGGCGCCGGCAGGTCATCAGTTTTATGACCTTCGCTGGATGAGGGATCCCAAGTATCTCAAGTCTTACGCTGAGTATTGGCTAGCCGGACCGCCTTCCCAAAAGATGCAGCACCAGAACAACACTTGGCTGGCGACCCTGCCAAGACCACAGAGCCATCACTACACCAGCTGGATGGTGGATGCCTCAGAAGCAATGCTCAAGATTCATCCTGACGCGAGGTGGCGGGATCGGCTACTTCCCGCCATGGAGCGTCATCAGGAAATCTGGGACCTTGTCTTTCAGGTTAAAGCGCCAGGAATGTCAACTGACGGCCTTTACAAGTGTCTCGACATGTATGACGCCAACGAGTTTACCATTTCCACTACATTGGGATTGATTGCCTCCGAAGGTGCTTTTGCTGCCTATACCGCCGAGATTAACAAGGAAGAGCCATATAAAGGTCAGGAAAGATGGCGGCGATATTTTACAGATGGCAAGGGGTGGCAGGCTGCATTCAATGAAGGGCTTAAGAATGATCCGCTGGTTTATCCACAGCCATTTGATATCGAGAACTATAAAACCAAGCCGCAACCCTTTGGCGGCAATCATGATTGGTTTATCGATAAGAATGGAGAGCGGAGAAGTCAGAGGCCCAAAAGCTATCCGAACTGCTTTACCGTTCGCCCTTCCCTTAACTGTTACATGTATGGGAATTACGCTTCACTTGGTAGTCTATATGCAATGCGAGCCAAAGAGAGTGAAGATGAGTTGGCGGGTGCAAAGGCAGAAAAATATGCCCAAAGAGCCAGACAGTTGCAGGAGCAAATTATCGAATCGATGTGGCACCATCCTACCAAAAAAGACAAACATGTTTTTTATCGAAAACGAGGAGCAATCGATGATCCGTTTTTCTTTTCCCGACTTGCGGGTGATAACCTTCATGCCGGTGAAGTTTCTGATCAACTGAGCATTATTCGCGAAACAGTTGGTTACACCCCATGGTATTTTAACCTAGTGCCTTACGGGGATACCCAGTTCGATGTTGCATGGAAACAGTTCGATGACGAAATGGGCTTCAGGCAGCCTTTCGGTATGTCTACAGCCGAATATCGGCATGATTTTTTTAACGAGATGTCATATGGTTGGAATGGGCGTGGATGGCCTTTTCAGAATTCTGTCGTTTACAAGGCTTATGCAAATTACCTTCGCAACTACAAGTCGACACGAAGCAAGATTAATGATGAGGATCGACAACTCCTCTACGATCACATGACCCAATATGTAGAACTACACGGTCGTCGGCGAACCATCGGTGAGTGGTATCTGCCCCGAACTGGAGGGTTCAGGATGCCTGGTGGAGGAGATGTGGTCCAGAGTTTGCCCGCGATGGGCAAGGGGTTTGGAGATGTGCAGGACTATTTTCACTCTACTTTCCCGGATATGCTGATCGAAGACTTGATCGGGTTCCTGCCCAGTCATGAGAATCGATTTTCGATTCATCCTCTTATCCCCAAGGATGCTTGGGATTTCTTTTATCTGGGTGACCTCCGCTACCATGATCATGATATCGACATTCTGTGGAAAAAAGACTGGGATACAAAACTACCCGGTGACCAGAGCAGGCTTTATGTGTGGGTGGATGGAAAACGTATTGCGCAGAGCGAGGATCTAACTGCCCGACTGGAACTTAATCTGCCTTGAGTTTCTGGATTCAGCATCAAGATTGCTTTTCCAAGATCCAATGGTGCTCATTTAATAATGCAGGTGAAAAACAGAAACTTATTTTCTTTGCTGGCATGTTACACAGCCTGCCAAGCGACCGTTTTCGGTATGCCTATAGCAGAGGCTGAGAAGTTTGACCCTTCAGTTGCCGCAAAAAAAATAGATGCATTGGTTCTTGATCACCTGAAGTCAAAAAAACTGGAGCCGAATCCAACGGTTACAGACGAGCAATTTTTACGCCGCGCCTTCCTCTCGATTATTGGCCGCATTCCGACCATCAAAGAGGCTGATCAATTTCTTCAATCGAGGACGACCGATAAGCGTTCTGTCTTGGTTCGACAATTATTGGCAAATGATAACGCCTATACCGCACATCATTTCCAGTTTTGGGCAGATCTTCTCCGCATTCCCTCTGGGATGCATTGGTCGCTGGTATATCGGGAGTGGGTTAGGCAGCAAATCCATGCCAATACACCTTATGATGAATTTGTTCGTCGGCTCGTAAGCGGGCACGGACTGATTTTTGATGACCCGGCGGCAGCATACTATATCCGGGATACCGGGATGCCGCTGGATAATATGTCGAACACTGTGCGGATATTTTTGGGAACTCGGCTGGAATGCGCGCAGTGTCATGACCACCCATTTGATAAGTGGACACAGATGGACTTCTTCAAAATGGCAGCATTTACATACGATTTTGATCATCGTGGCGGTGGCGTGAATCGAAGTGCAATGAACAGTGCGCTAAGGAAGGAAGAAAAAGAGGCCTACCTGACTGCAACACCTATCAAGGGGTTTCCATACATGCGGGATGAGGAACAAATCGAGAAATACTTCAGCCAGGCAAATGGGGTAAAGTTTCTTGAAAAACACAATATTACCGAGGCTCAGTTCCGTCGGCATGCTGATGTGGGAATGATTGCGGAAAGGAAGATGGCGGCGTTCAACGAGCCGATTAGGCGTAATATTTCAAAGCTAGGCAATCACATCACCTATACTCAGGTTCGCCATCTTGACCGCCCCCTGACTTTGCCGCACGATTATCAGTACGATGATGCCAAGCCGCATGATGTCGTTCGACCTGGAGTGATGTTCGGTAAAGAAGTGCCGCCGCAATCCGGGCAGGAAGCGCGCAAGAATGCTTATGCCCAGTGGTTGACTTCTTCGGAAAATCCGAGATTTACCAAAGTGTTAGTGAATCGGTTGTGGAAACGTGCATTTGGTCACGGAATCTTCGAGCCGGTTGATGATTTCACCGCTCGCACATTGGTCGAGCAACCCGAGTTACTCGCTTTGCTGGAAGGTTTGATGCAAGAGCTTAAATTTGATGTTCGCAAGTTTCAGAGTGTGTTGTTTCACACCAGTTTATTTCAACGCGCTATGTATGGTGAGGATCATTTGATGGGTGTGCCATTTGATTTTTCCGGGCCATTAATGAAGCGTATGAGCGCTGAACAGATTTGGGACTCGATCGCTTCGTTAATTCTCCCCAATATTGATAATCACACTCCAAACCGGGAGAAGTTTCTCAGGCGTATTGCGGAAACAAAGGCAAAGCATCATAGCCTCGAGGTAAGGCCTATGAAAGAAGTGCTGGAGCGAATGAAAGTTGCCGGGGCGCGTCATCGCGAGTTCAGCATGGAGCGCTCAAGATACGAGGGGCGTATCACGGCTGCTTATGATTCAGGTGACAATGAGAAAGCGAAAAAACTCACAGAGGATCTTAAAGAAAAATCCCGCGCGATTGATGCGTTAAATCGGCAGAGCGTTTTTATCGATGTGAAGGACGCAGATTCGGCTGCATCTCAGATGAACTCGATGCTGAACCGGTCTTCGGAAGAAACTCTCGAAACGCTTGACTTCATCAAAGATGCAAGAGTTCGCAAGCCCCCTGAAGACCTTGATGCTAAGGAGCGCAAACGTTGGCTAGACCAGGAACACAAGCAGCTTAAGAGTTTTCGCGATGTTGCCCGTGAGATGGCAAGAGCAGTCGATTTGCCTTCTCCTGCACGCCGTGGTCACTTTCTGCGCGACTTTGGTCAGTCTGATCGTGACGTGATTGAGAATGCCTCTTCTCACGCTTCAGTGCCTCAGTCGCTTTACCTGCTCAATAGCCCACTTGCCGTGGCGATCCATAACCGAAATTCTCTTCTGGGGGATCAACTTGAAAAGGCCAAGACTGCGAAGGGAAAAATTACGATTGTCTATCGTGCCATGCTTACCCGTGACCCCACCCAGCGTGAAATAAGTCGGATTCTAGCCGATTACGAACAATATGGTGACGGGGTAATCGAGGATCTTGTTTGGGCTTTGCTCAATTCCATACAATTTCTCATAATTCAGTAATATACTCAAGAAGATAAGCAAAAAAACCGACCTTAATCGCCGTCAATTTGTCGACCTTGCTGCGAGTAGTTTTCTCGGTGTTAGCTCAGGTAGCGTGCTTGCGGCAAAAGAGGGTCAGCCTAAAATTCCACGCATTGGTCCCGCTAAGCAGATGATCTATCTCTTTATGGGGGGCGGTATGAGCCATATTGACACTTTTGACCTTAAGCCGGGTCACGAAAATCAAGGTTCGACCCGACCGATGAATACTAGAGTTGATGGGTTGCGTGTATCCACGCATCTGCCGAATCTAGCAAGGCATGCTGACAAACTGTGCGTCGTAAATTCGCTGACCTCTACTGCGGGCGACCACGAGAAAGGCAATTATTTTATGCACACAAGTTATGAGCAACGTGCAACTATCCGACACCCTGGAATCGGAGCTTGGGCGCAAAAAATGCTTGGTAAACTCAACCCGACGATGCCCGGGTCCGTTTTTATCGGCAAGGAGAGCCGCTTTCATGGTAGCGGTGGATTCTTTGAGCCGGAGTTCGAGCCACTGGCCATTAGCGATCCGCGTTTTGGCTTGAAATACTCTCATCGTAATGTTCAGCAGGATCGTTTCCAGCGTCGCCTCAGCCTTGCGAATGATCTCGACGCGGAATTTCTTCAACGTTATCACTCTAAGCCGGTTCGAGCTTATGGGGACATGTACGAAGACGCGGTTAAGCTTATGGATAGCCCTGATTTAGACGCGTTTAACATTAGTAAGGAGGACCAGGCTACTCGCGAGCGTTACGGCAACGAGGCATTTGGTCAGGGCTGCCTCCTTGCCCGTCGACTGATCGAGAGCGAGGTGCGCACGGTTGAAGTGAGCTATACCGGTTGGGACACGCATATCGACAACTTTACCGCGATGCCCTTGCTATGTAGCACAATGGATCGAGCAGTGAGTGCTTTACTTGATGACCTTGACCGGATTGGAAAATTGAAGGAAACCCTTGTTGTTCTGACCACAGAATTCGGTCGGACTCCGATTCCAAATCGAAATCGCGGACGTGATCATTATCCTCAGGCCTTTACAAGTATCCTTGCAGGCGGTGGATTTAAAGGAGGTTATGTACACGGTAAGACTTCGGCGGGGGGAGAGGAAGTGGTTGAGGGTCCTGTATCAATTCCCGATTTCAATGCGACAATTGCCTATGCCTTGGGCATTCCAATTGATCATATCCTCTACAGTCCGACGAAACGGCCCTTCAGAGTTGCTCACAAAGGGAAGCCTGTCATGGATCTATTCGCATGATCAGAGATTTGTTTCTTTTCATCTTCCTGTTGCCGCTTGGACTGTATTGTGAGGCGCGTGAGAAGCGGCCTTCTAAGCCTAACATCGTCATCATGATGACAGATGATATGGGACTGGGTGATACCAGTGCCTATCTCGGTATATCTTTGGCGCCGAATGTGGAGCCTATTTCGAGAACTCTGCATACAGCCAATTTAGAAAGATTCGCAAAGCAAGCTGTCGTGTTTACCGATGCTCATGCTCCTGCGTCGATGTGCAGCTCGACTCGATATTCCCTGCTCACGGGGAGATTTGCGCATAGAGCTTATTTGAAGCGCCAAGGATGGTTGCCGCATGGCCCCAATCCTCCGATGATTCAACGTGAATGCCCGACGCTTCCTGGCATGCTGCAGGCAAACGGGTATACCACTGCAGGAGTCGGTAAATATCACGTGGGGATGGCATTCGATGATGGTCATGGTCAAGTCGCCAGTAAATACGATTTTAGTGATGTGGATTTCAGCAAGGTGATTCTTGATGGTCCCACCCATCATGGATTTGATGAGTATTTTGGGGTGACCGGCAACACCGAGGATCCTCTCGATCTTGAGCCAAGAAACTACATTCGCAACAATCGATGGGCATTCACGGAGCGATCCAAGATGATTCGGATCGGAATGAAAAACCGGGAAGGAAGAATACTTGCGGCACCTGACTGGGATCTATCAAGACTTGGGCCGGACTATTTAAGGGAGGTGAAGGCGTTCATTGAACGTCAATCTAAGAAAAAGAATCCTTTTTTTCTCTACTATGTTCCCAACGCCAACCACTATCAAAGGCATCCCGGTGGTGACTATGCGGTTCCTGAGCAGATAGCGGGTGTTCCTATCAAAGGGGAGAGTCGGTATTCAGACGGGGTTCCTGCAGGAGATCGCGAAGACATGGTAATGGAGAATGATGTCGCTTTTGGTGAAGTGCTGCGCACTTTGCGGGAGACGGAGGATCCCCGATGGCCTGGTCACAGGCTTATCGAGAATACGCTGATTATTTTCACCAGTGATAATGGTCCGAATATTGGAGACAACCTGGGGACGAATCAGGAAAGTGGTGGCTTGCGAAGCAAAAAGGCGAAGATTTGGGAGGGTGGTATCCGTGTGCCATTTCTGGTCTATTGGAAAGGGAAAATTGAAGGGGGAAAGGTCAATCGCCAAGTCTGCTCCCTGTCTGATCTCTACGCGACGCTGGCAAGGGTGGTTGGGCATTCGCTGGATCCGTTTGAAGCCCGGGATAGTCATGATTGTTTAGCCTGGTGGACTGGTGAAAAAGAGATGGAAGATGACAGAGTAAGGGTATTTTTCTGTCATTTGGGTCCACCTTTTTCCAATGATGTGTTAGCCATTCGCAGGGGCAGCGAAAAAGTGTTGATCGATGGGGGGCTGGCGTTGCCATGGATTGCCAATGGGAGGCGGGGAGACTCGGTTCCTATTGCCTATTATGATCTGGATTCGAATCTCTATGAGCAAGGGGAAGTTATCGCGTCAGCTGATAGCGCAAACGCGACGGAATTGGCGGCAGAACTGCTCAGGGTACACAACCGTGGTTACTGTCGTGAATTGGGTGTCGAGGATGATAAGGCACTCATTCTTGATGACGGATGGCATAATCTTCGTAATGATATTGACGGGGCAATTGGTTTCGAGTTTCGTCTGCGGGGTGATCGTGTGGTTACCCACCTCGGTATGTGGGATGATCATCAGAAGGATGCTCCCGTGCGCCCGGCACGCAATATTCCTACGGAGTTGGACCGCGATCATCCCGGTGTTGATGGCAGCAAACGTGGCGTGATTAGCTCACCACATACTATTGGCCTTGATGAGATTGATGAAACAGGTATGACGACATCGATCGCAAGTGTGGAAGTGTCTGCCGATAACATGGGTGACTGGGAAAACGAGTTTCGTTACATTAGGCTACCGAATTCACCACTCTTGAAGAAAGGCAGACGTTATCGAGTTACCATGACAACTTTAGCCGGGGATGGGGATTGTTTTCGTGACTCTGCAGCCTTCGACGGTCTCTCACCGCTTGTTCATTCTGCCATTGAAGTCATTCGCAGTGTATTGGTTCGAGATGATGGAGTGGTGACTGCCATTCCCACCTTTGCTGACATGGATGAGGCATACTCTTTATACCGGTTGCCCGTCGGGCCCACGCTCAAAATAGAGCCACGATCGAAATAGTTCCGTTTAAGGTTGATTGCGTTGGTGTGGCTTGACCTGCTTTTCCTGTGCGGTTCTTGCATAAGGAAAACTGAAACTTGTTAATGATCGGCAAAAACTTTAGACTTTCTTTTCACACCAGAATCAAAAAGATTTTTTCTTGCGTTTGATCAGGACAATTCAGCCTTTGTTATCATGAAAAATACCACATTATTCATTTTTCTAACTCATGTATTTCTGGGTACCACTGGATGGGGTGAAACATTCAGCGTGACCCCGGGGCAATCTATTCAGGATGCCATCGATAATGCCGTTGCCGGAGACCTCATTGTCATTTTTGGCGGTTCCTACGGCGAGGAGATCACCATTGACAAGGCGGTCCAGCTTACCGAGGCGACTGGTGAGGAGGTCATCATCAGCGGCAATGTCACCATTACCGGCGTTAGTGATGCGCCACCTTTTCATGGGTTCAACCTAGGTGCAGGGACGACAAATCTGACGGTTGAGAATACCACGGGCCTGGCGATCTCGGGTGTGGTGATGAATGATCTTAATCAAAGTGGCGGAAGTATGTATGTCAGTGACTCTGCCATTAACGGTACATGGGCAACTGGTCGCTATCAGGTGATCAATCCCGATTATAATCGGAGTCGACCCCCTAACCATCCTGATAATATCGGCAAGGAGGAATTCCTGGCCAATGATCCTTCTGAGCGGAGCGTTGGCTTCAGGGTAACCGTCAATGGTGGGTGTGAATGGGATTCTTTGAGGCAGGGATGGTTGGGTTACAGTGTGGTGGGTTCCACTGGTTTCCAATCTTCAACGAGTTCCAATGACGATATTACTGACCCGCTCTTGGTGCTGGTAGGCAATGAGATTCAGACGAATTCGTCTAATGCGCCGATCCATGTAGAGCACAGTGGCGCTAACGCATCAGTTCAGATTTTCAATAATTATTTAACCAGCAGCATTACCAGAACTAATCAAGGGCAATCGCCTTTTCCAGGAATGAATGAGAGCATCCGTGTTGGTGCTGATATGGTAACAATCCAGAATAATTACAGCAGGCTACAAGTGGAAAATAATCCTCGATGGTTGCGCGACATTAGCGCGTGGGGAAGAGGGTATTCAGCTTACCAGTTGTCGGGAAGGAGGATTACGGCTCGCAACAATGTCATTCAGGGGAATGTTAATGCGATCAATGCCCCGGCAAACTCCGTGATTGAATATAACTATGCGGACAATGAGAATCATTATCTTTTTGGAGGTAATAATAATGTTGGATTCCCGCTTTTTGGTGAATGTGTTCCCACTTATTCGGCTAATGGCGACGGGGATCTGGTCAACACCAATACAGGCAGAGACAATGCGGATGATGTCAGTTATACCTTCATCAAGGATTCAGGGTGGTGGGCTTATGATGGTGATGACGAGGATATCGAGTCTTTGGCTTCTCCTGATGCACTCTACTATGACCGGGATGAGAGCCGTAATAACACGGGACCCAGCGGTGGTGCCTGTTTCGACCCCGAGGCATGGACAACCACCAAACCGGTGGTCATTTCCTTTGATATCAATCCGGAATCCCAGGTCACCGGCCAGGGGGCGCAAGTGATCCTGAGCAATGGTATTGCCATCAGTGCGCCATAAGGAGTTTCATTTTCTATAACCAATTCATTTCAAGAGTGTCTCTTTCCGCCAGATTTCTTGTGTTGCTCGTGTCGGTATCGGTGCTTGCAACGATTGGCGACACCAAGGGGGAAATTGCCGCCGCAGAGTATTTTATTGGATCGGATCCTGGTGAGGGCAGCGGGATCTCCCTTGCGACCACGACGGAATCGACGATCAGCTCGCTTCTGGATGAGACGGCCCTTTCGTTATCATCGCTTGGTGCCGGAACGCATTCAATCCACCTGCGTGTGCAGGACGGATCCGGCCAGTGGAGTAATACCCTCATTAAGCGGGTCAAGCTTCTTGATGCCCAGATTGCTACCGATACGGCAAGTGCCGTTGCGGCTGCTCAGGAT
>Ga0115011_10003285_pt1 | contig 11001 bp, 13 predicted proteins | sample TroAtlMetagenome_2_FD_88705 | JGI IMG/M metagenome (GOLD analysis project Ga0115011, IMG submission 88705) | Marine eukaryotic phytoplankton communities from Atlantic Ocean - Tropical Atlantic ANT8 Metagenome | ecosystem: Environmental > Aquatic > Marine > Oceanic | place: Tropical Atlantic... | reverse complement strand
GGCCGCTTCCGAGTACGACATCGAGGTGTCAGACGCCGAGATCAGCAATTCGCTGCTTGATCTCGCCGACCGCAACAATACCACGATCGATGTCATCATCCAGGATCTGCAGAACTCCGGCGTCGACATTTCGACCCTGCGGCATCAGCTCGAGGCCGAAATCGCCTGGCAGGTGATCGTCAATGGCCGCTACGGCTCTCGTATCCGGATTTCCGAGCAACAGATCGAGCTCGCTCTGGAACGTCTTGCCGCCAGCGCCTCCCAGCCGCAATTCCGCATCTTCGAGATGCTGTTTGAAGTGCTGGGTCCGGGACGCGAGGACCAGACGATCCAGCGCGTCATCACGGTGATGAACCAGCTCCAGCAAGGCGCCACCTTCCCCGAGCTGGCGCGTCAGTTCTCGGACGCGCCCTCGGCCGCAAACGGCGGCGATATCGGTTGGATCACGGCATCGCAGCTGCAGCCCGAAGTTGCCGGTATCATGCCGCAGATGCGGGGGCAGTACGAGCAAAGCGGCGGCCGCGGTGCCCTGTCGAACCCGATCGAAGTGCCGGGTGGATTCATGGTCATCGCCCTGGTCGGAGCGCGCGACGGTACAACCACGCTGCAGTATGACCTTGTCCAGATCACCGTGCCGACCAGCGCACTGACCGACACCACCGCCCGGACCTTTGCGGCCGAGCTGGATAACGACCCGTCCTGCAGCCAGGCCGAAGCCGTTTCCAGTCGCATTGCAGGCGCGATCTACACGCCCCTGGGCAGCATTTCGGCGGAAGCCGTCCTGCCAGCCATCCGCGACGCCCTGCAGCCGCTGGATGAAGGCGAGAACACCGGTGTCCTTCAGTCCGGCGTCGGCCTGCAGGCCCTGATTGTCTGCGACCGCGCCATTGCCGGACCGGGTGTCCCGACCCGCGATGATCTGGAAAGCCAGCTGCGCGGCCAGCAATTGTCCCTGCTGTCGCGGCGTTGGCTGCGGGATTTGCGGCGTGACTCGACGGTCGAGATCCGCGACTGATGCCGCATCTGTCACCCGTCGCCGTGTCGATGGGTGATCCGGCCGGTATCGGCCCCGAGATCATCCTGAAGGCGTGGAGCAACTGGCACCGTCGCAAGGGCGTTCCGCCGTTGATCGCCCTGGGTGATATCGACGCTTTCACAGCGACCGCCCGAGCGCTCGACCTGCCCGACCCCCAGTCTCTGCCCACGCCAACATCGGACGCCGCTGCGGCCCTTGGCGGACTTGCGGTGCTCGATGGCGGCATCAAGCTGGCGCGACCCGTCCGGCCCGGTCAGGCCGATCCTGCCAATGCTGCGTGCGTCAAGGCAGCCATCGAAACCGGCGTGCGTCTCTGCCTCGACGGACAGGTCAGCGCCCTGGTCACCGCCCCGATCGCCAAATCCGTCATGTATGAGGCCGGCTTTGCCTTTCCCGGTCACACGGAATTTCTGGCCGAATTGTGTGCCGGGACACCGGTCGACGGGCCGAACGGACCGGCGATGATGCTGGCCGGAGCAGGCCTGCGCGTTGTGCTGGTGACGATCCACGAGCCCCTGGCCCGGGCCCTGTCACTGATTACGCCGCGGCGCGTTGAAGCCACTGCCCGCATCGCGGATTTTGCCCTGCGGCGGGATTTCGGTCTCGACAACCCGCGACTCGCTCTGGCCGGCCTCAACCCCCATGCCGGCGAAGGCGGCGCCCTGGGCCAGGAGGAGATCGAGATTCTCGATCCCCTCGCCGCCCGCCTGAGGGCCGACGGCATCAACATCACTGATGCGCAGCCGCCGGACACGCTATTCCATGCCGAGGCCCGGGCCGGTTATGATGCCGCCATCTGCCTCTATCACGACCAAGGTCTGATCCCCGTGAAGACTCTCGACTTCCATGGCGGTGTGAACATCACGCTGGGTCTGCCCATCGTGCGGACCTCACCGGACCACGGCACAGCCTTCAATATTGCCGGACAGGGCATCGCCCGGCCCGACAGCCTGCTGGCAGCGCTGGAACAGGCCGTTCAGATTGCCGAGTGCCGGGCATGAGCCTCGCCACGCTGCCACCGCTGCGCGATGTGATCGCCAGCCATGATCTGGGCGCGAAGAAATCCTTCGGGCAGCATTTCCTGCTCGACCTCAACCTGACCGCCAAGATCGCCCGACTGGCTGGCGATATGAGCCGGGACCAGGCCATCGAGGTCGGGCCGGGGCCGGGCGGGCTCACCCGCGCCATTCTCGCAGAAGGCGCGGCCTCACTTCTGGCCGTCGAGATGGACGCCCGCTTCCTCGGCGCACTGGACGAGATCAACACCGCCTCCGGCGGGCGCCTCACGGTCGAACAGGGCGACGCGCTGGAAGTGGACGAAACCGCGCTCCTGAGTGGTCCCGGCGACAAGGTCATCCTGTCCAATCTTCCCTATAATGTCGGCACGCAATTGCTGATCAAATGGCTGCAGGCCGAGCCGATCTGGTGGCGCCGCGCCGTGCTGATGTTCCAGCGCGAGGTCGCCGACCGGGTTGTCGCGCAGCCCGGTGACAAGGCCTATGGCCGCCTCGCCGTGATCTTGCAATCTCGCTGCCAGGCCCATCTCGCCCTGAAAATTCCGGCGCGGGCCTTCACCCCGCCGCCCAAGGTGGAATCGGCGGTGGTGGTGCTCGATCCGCTGCCCGAGGCGCAGCAGTTCAAGGATGTGGTTGCCCTGGAGCGGATCACCGCCTCGGCTTTCGGCCAGCGCCGCAAGACCCTGCGCCGCAGCCTCGCCCAAGCCGCCGGACAGGCCGGAACCAGCGCCGATGCGCTGCTTGAGGTCGCAGGTCTGAATGCTGGTGACCGGGCCGAAGTGATCGACATTGCCGGCTTCCAGTCACTGGCCAGGGCCTGGCGCTCAGCCTATGAGGCCGGACGCACCTGACGCCTACTGGTCCATGATCGCGTCGACGAATTCTTCCAGCCAGGGATGACGCAGCCGCTTGAGGCGCTCTGCATGGAGGATCTCATTGAGCTTCTCCAGCGCCCGCGCGAAATCATCATTGACGATGACATAGTCATATTCGTGCCAGTGCGAGATCTCGTCCTTGGCGCGGGCCATGCGATCCTTGATGATCTCAGGCGTATCCTGCCCGCGCTTGCGAAGCCGGTCTTCCAGCAGCGCCAGAGACGGCGGCAGGATGAAGACCCGGACGGTATCGTCCGGCGCCGCCGCAGCCAGTGCCTGCGCGCCCTGCCAGTCGATATCGAAAACGACATCGCGACCATCCTCGACGGCTTCCATGACCGGCGTTTTCGGCGTGCCATAATAGCGGCCGAACACCTCGGCCCACTCGAAGAACTCGTCGTCCTCGATCTTCTTCTTGAATTCATCGACCGAGATGAAGTGATAATCTTGGCCATCGACCTCGCCCGGACGCGGTCTGCGCGTCGTGGCAGAGACCGACAGGACGACGTCGGGGTTCTGGCTCAGCAGGCGCTTGGACAGGGTCGTCTTGCCGGCACCGGACGGGCTGGACAGGGCCAGCAGCACACCACGGCGGCGGCCTCGGAAGATCGGGGCGGGGTAGCCATCACTCGACATTCTGGATCTGCTCCCTGAACTGATCGACCGTATTCTTGAGCGAGAGCCCGATCGCGGTCAGCGAAGAATCGGAGGACTTCGAGCATAGAGTGTTCGCCTCGCGATTAAACTCCTGTGACAGGAAGTCCAGCTTGCGCCCCACCGGAGAACCGGCCGCGAGCAGGTCACGCGCCGAGATGATATGGGCGAGCAGGCGATCCAGCTCCTCGCGGACATCCATCTTCATCGCCAGCATGGCGGCCTCGGTCGCCAGCCGGTCTTCCGGCAGGCCGTCGGGCAGGAGCTCGGCGAATTTGGCGGCGAGGCGATCACGGATGGCATCCGTGCGCGTTGCAGCATGGGCAGCAGCCTCATCGGTGAGGCGGCTGATCTCGTCGACATGCCCGGCGAGCACGCCAGCAAGGGCCGCCCCCTCTTCGCGCCGCGCCGCCCGCAACCCGTCCAGGGCCTTGCCCAGGCTCTCCAGCAGAGCCGTATCGAGTGTCGCGGTATCGGTGTCGGTCTGCAAAGGTTCGGCATCGATCATGCCAGGCAGGGCCAGCATGCCATCCAAACTCGGTCGACTTACCTCGTCATGCGCCAGCAAGGGGGCCGCCTGGTCGAGCAGGCTGCGCAGACGCGCCATGTCGATCCGGGCCGACCCGGTTTCGCTTTCCCGGCGCAGATTGAGCGTGGCGTTGACATTGCCACGCGCGAAATGGGTCTTGGCGAGTTCGCGGGCTTTCAATTCCAGCCGTTCAAACCCGTTGGGCAGGCGAAAACGCGCTTCCAGCCCCTTGCCATTGACGCTGCGCGCTTCCCAGGTCCAGGTCCAGCCCGGCGACTGGCCGTCGACACGGGCAAAGCCAGTCATGCCGGACAGCACGCCCATCTCAATTGCCTCCATTGCGACGCTGGCGCTCGACACGGCGCCAGACGGCAACATTGCGCTGATGCTGGGCATAGGTATCGGCAAAGGCGTGACCGCCGGACCCGTCAGCGACGAAAAAGAGCGCTGTGCTCTCGGCCGGATTGAGGACAGCGGCGATCGATTCGGCGCCGGGATTGGCGATCGGCGTCGGCGGCAGGCGCGGGATCTGGTAGGTGTTCCAGGCGTTCTCGCTATTGTCGATTTCCGAGCGACGCAGCCCGCGGCCCAGGGGGCGGCCCTGGCTGATGCCGTAGATGATGGTCGGATCGCTCTCCAGCCGCATGCCGCGGCGCAGGCGGTTGACGAAGACCGCAGCAACTTCGGGACGTTCCGACGCCACCCCGGTTTCCTTCTCGACCACAGAAGCCAGAATGATGGCCTCCTCCCGGCTGGTAACCGGCAGGTTTTCCGCGCGCGTTTCCCACAAGCGGTCCAGCAATTCGGTCTGGGCGGCAGCCATGCGACCCAGGACTTCCTGGCGCGAGGTCCCGCGCGTAACCAGATAGGTCTCGGGAAGCAGCGTGCCCTCGGCCGGGATTTCGGTGATCTCGCCGGTCAGCACGTCTGCGGCGTTCAGCGTCTCGACGATCATGGCGCTCGTCAGGCCTTCCGCGAAGGTGACCGGGTATTGCACTGTCTGGCCGACGCGGAGCTGCTCATAGATCTGCGCCATCGAGGCCTGTGCCGGGACGCGATACTCGCCTGCCCGCAACACGCCCTCACCGCCATCCAGGGTCACAGCGGCGCGGAAGATGCGGCGATCGCTGATCAGGCCGGCATTCTCCAGCTGGCTGGCAATCGAGATCAGGCCTGCGCCGCGTGGCAAAAGGATGATGGTTTCCTCGGCTGCCGGTCCGGGCGCGGCGAACTCGGCCTGCATCCACTTATAGCCGCCATAGACTGCGCCGGCAGCGACCAGGGCGAGAACAAACAGGGCAATGATCAAGCCGATGAAAATACGGACCAGGCCGGATTTGGCCTTGGGCGCGGGTGCGTCGCTCATGATGGTGTCCCCGAAAACGCTTTACTCGGCCGCGACAAATACCACGGACGCATTGGTGCCGCCGAATCCGAATGAATTCGACAGGGCGGCGCGGACCGGACGCCTGACGGCGGTGTGCGGCGCCAGATTGATCGCGGTCTCGACCGACGGATTGTCGAGATTGAGGGTGGGCGGGCAAACGCCGTCGCGCAGCGCCAGGATTGAAAAGATTGCCTCGACCGCACCGGCCGCGCCCAGAAGGTGGCCGATCGCTGACTTGGTCGAGGACATGACAACATCACCGGCGGCCTTGCCGAACAGGCGTTCGACGGCGCGCAGCTCGATCTCGTCGCCCTTGGGTGTCGAGGTGCCGTGGGCATTAACATAGTCGATATCGGCCGGAGTCAGGCCGGCATCCTTGAGCGCCGCCGACATCGAGCGGAAACCGCCATCGCCATCATCGGCCGGCGCCGTGATGTGATAGGCATCACCGGACAGGCCATAGCCCTTCACTTCGGCATAAATCGTCGCGCCGCGCGCTTTCGCGCGCTCATAGTCTTCCAGCACGACCACACCGGCGCCCTCGCCCATGACAAAACCGTCGCGGTCGGTGTCATAGGGGCGCGACGCCTTTTCCGGCGTCTCGTTGAAACCGGTCGACAGGGCCTTGCAGGCAATGAAGGAGGCGATGCCCAGACGGCAGACGGTCGCTTCGGCGCCACCGGCGACCATCAGGTCGGCATCACCGCGGGCGACCATGCGGGCCGCGTCGCCGATGGCGTGGGCACCGGTCGAACAGGCGGTCACCACAGCGTGGTTGGGACCTTTCAGGCCGTGCCTGATCGACACCTGGCCCGAGGCGAGGTTGATCAGCATGCCTGGGATGACAAAGGGAGAGAGGCGGCGTGGCCCCTTCTCGTGCAGCAGGATCGAGGCGTCATAGGTGGTTTCAAGCCCACCAATGCCCGATCCGATCATCACGCCGGCACGATGCCGCTCCTCTTCGGAGGCGGGCTCCCATCCCGAGTCCGCAATCGCCTCGTCGGCTGCTGCGATCCCGTACAGGATGAAATCATCGATCCGGCGTTGATCGCGGACGCTCATGACGCTGTCGGGGTCGAACACCCCGGCCTCGTCTGCCCGTCCACCGCCGCGTCCGTCTTTGCGCGGAACCAGCCCAGCCACACGGCAGGACAGGTCCGAGGTCTCGAAATGCTCGATCTGCCCCAGACCGGACTGACCGGCGAGAAGACGTTCCCAAACGACTTCCCGCCCGCAGCCCAGCGGCGTTACGAGCCCGATACCGGTGACGACAACGCGGCGCATGAGGGGGTGTTAGCCCACCTTCTCGGAGATGAACTTCACGGCGTCACCGACCGTCTGGATGTGCTCGGCGGCGTCATCCGGAATTTCGATGTCGAATTCTTCTTCGAACGCCATAACGAGTTCGACATTATCCAGGGAGTCGGCGCCCAGATCGTCGATGAAGCTGGCTTTGTCGGTGACCTTTTCGGCCTCGACATCAAGATGCTCAATGACAATTTTGGAAACGCGCTCGAGAACGTCAGACATTTCAGACCCTCATAGTGATTCACCGCGCCAATATAGCGGTGCAGGACAGGACGGGAAGCGGCGAAACAGTCGCCATTCCCAAGATGCGCGGGCAGTTAGCATGTTTCCTCCGGCAAGACCAGAAGTCGAGGCGCTGCCCACAGGTTGAACTTCTACAGTTAAATCATCGCCACGCCGCCATTGACGTGCAGCGTCTGACCGGTGACGTAACCGGCTTCTGCACTGGCGAGATAGACAACAGCATTGGCGATATCATCGCCGCTGCCCAGGTCTCCAGCCGGAATCTTGGCCAGAATCGTGGAGCGTTGGTCCTCATTGAGGACGTCCGTCATCGGCGAGGCGATGAAGCCCGGCGCGACGCAGTTGACCGTGACACCGCGGGCGGCAACTTCCTGCGCCAGCGATTTGGAAAAGCCGATCATGCCGGCCTTCGAGGCGCAGTAATTGGTCTGGCCCGGATTACCCGTCACGCCGACCACCGAGGTGATGCCGACGATCCGGCCCCACCGCGCCTTCATCATGCCGCGCAGGGCGGCACGGGTGAGACGGAAATAGCTCTCCAGATTGACCTTGATGACCGTGTCCCAGTCCTCATCCTTCATCCGCATGAGGAGCTGGTCCTTGGTGATGCCGGCATTGGCGACAAGGATGTCCAAAGACCCCATCGCCTCGGCAGCCTGCTTGGGCAGGGCGTCGACTGCGGCCGCATCAGACAGGTTGCAGGGCAGGACATGGGCGCGCTCACCCAGATCATCGGCCAGCTCCTGCAGTACGTTTTCGCGCGTGCCGGACAGCGCGACCGTCGCGCCCTGGGCGTGCAGCTTGCGCGCAATCGCATTGCCCAGCCCACCGGTCGCGCCGGTCACGAGAGCATTCTTGCCAGTCAGATCGAACATGGTGAGTCCTTCGTCAGATTACCGAATTTGTTCGGCGATAAACAGGAAGCCGAGAGTGATGAGGAGAGCCCCAAACTGAAGGCCCGTCATCCCCGAAATGCGAAATTTCAAAATGAGTTTTGCAAAAACCAACCAAACCGCATTGGCAATCACCCCAAGAAACAAAAGCCAATAAGCCGGTGTTGCCTGAAAGGCCGATAAAGAGAAACCAGCCAGACAGGCAACGCCAAACCAACCCATGCCCCGTTCCACGCGCTGGTACGTGGACGACCCAACAGAGACAGGCTCCGAGGCTTGTTCCGGGAGAGCCACCGTTACCCGACCTCCGCCTTGAGGCTGGCCGCAAAGGCTTCCAGATCCGCGGCCGAATTGAGCGGGACGCCGGCGGCGTCCTTTGTCGTGCGCTTGAGCATGGTCGACAGCACCTTGCCGGACCCGGCTTCGGCGAGCGTGGTGATACCGGCCTCCTCGACCATCCACAGCACGCTTTCGCGCCAGCGGACGCGGCCGGTGACCTGTTCGACCAGCTGTTTGCGGATCGTCTCGACATCGCTCGTCGGGCGGGCGGTGACATTGGCGACGACCGGCACGGACGGGGCGGTGATGGTCGCGGCAGCCAGCGCTTCGGCCATGGCGTCGGCGGCGGCCTGCATCATCGGGCAATGGAACGGTGCCGAAACCGGCAACTTCATCGCCTTTTTCAGGCCCAGCTCGGCCGCCTTGGCGATGGCCGCGTCGATGGCGGCGGTGGAGCCGGAGATCACGATCTGGCCGGGCGCATTGTCATTGGCAATCGCGCACACGCCGGCGGTGGCACCGGCAGCAACAGCCGCGGCGGCCAGCTCCTCGTCGGCGCCCAGCAGCGCCGCCATGGTGCCCTCACCGACCGGCACGGCCTTTTGCATGGCCAGGCCGCGCAGCTTGAGCAGTTTGGCGGCGTCGGTGATCGACAGCGCGCCGGCGGCGGCCAGTGCCGAATACTCACCAAGACTGTGACCGGCGACGAATTCGGCGGCGTTGACGTCTACGTCAAATTCGCTCTTGAGGACCGCCATCACGGCCAGGCTGGACGCCATAAGGGCCGGCTGGGCATTCTCTGTCAGGGTTAGCGTTTCGATCGGGCCGTCGGCCATCAGGCCGCTGAGATTCTGGCCCAGCGCCGTGTCGATCTCGTCAAGCACAGCCCGGGCACTGGCGAACTCGCCGGCCAGTTCCTGCGCCATGCCGACCGACTGGCTGCCCTGTCCCGGGAAGACAAAAGCGAATTTCATGGTGATCCCTCCCCCATGAAGATTTGAGTTGAGGCTGACTAGCCCCTGTCATGGTCCGCGCGCAAGAGGGGATGCGGCTTGCACATGCAGGCTGTTTCCGGTAATGCCCGCGCTTCGCTTGGTTGCGGTCCTTGTTTCAGACCGTCGGAACGTGGTGTTCCGGCAGGGACAAGGAGCCGCCGCAGACCTGCCCGACCCTTCGGCAGGCATGCGCCGCAACCGTTATCGAAGGGAGCCTTCATGGCACTTTACGAGCACATCTTCATCGTGCGCCCGGACGTTTCTCCGGCGCAGATGGAATCTCTTCTCGAAGAGACCAAAGCCCTGATCGAAGAAAAGGGCGGCAAGACCGGCAAGATCGAGTACTGGGGTCTTCGCAACCTGTCCTACCGCATCAACAAGTCGCGCAAGGGTCATTACGGCCTGATCGACATTGACGCGGAAGCTGACGTCATCAACGAACTCGAGCGCCTGCAGCGCCTGTCCGAAGATGTCATCCGTCACATGACGCTGCGCGTTGAAGCCCACACCGAAGAGCCGTCGGCCATCCTCACCAAAAAGGATGATCGCCGCGGTCGTCGCGAGCGGAACTAGGAGAACGAACGATGTCATCAGGCAATATTTCAAACCTGCCCGCGCGCCGTCCGTTCATGCGTCGCCGCAAGGTCTGCCCGTTCTCCGGTGAAAATGCACCGGCGATCGATTTCAAGGACCCCAAGCTCCTGCTTCGCTACATGTCCGAGCGTGGCAAGATCGTCCCGTCCCGCATCACAGCGGTCTCGGCCAAGAAGCAGCGTGAACTGGCCCGTGCCATCAAGCGTGCGCGTCAGCTGGCCCTGCTTCCCTATGTGGTCGATTAAGGAGAACTGACGATGAAACTGGTTCTCTTGGAGCGTGTTGAAAATCTCGGCGTCATCGGTGACGTCGTGTCCGTGCGCCCCGGCTTCGCCCGCAACTTCCTTCTGCCGCAAGGCAAGGCACTGCGCGCAACCGAAGCCAACATGGCGCGCTTTGAAGTCGAGCGTGAGCTCCTCGAAAAGCGCAATGCCGAACGGGCTGCGGAAGCTGCTGAATCCGGCAAGACGATCGATGGCGAAAGCTTCGTCATGATCCGTCAGGCCGGCGAAAGCGGTCAGCTCTACGGTTCTGTCACCTCGCGTGACATCGCCGAGATTGTGTCGGAAAGCGGCACCAAGGTCGTCCGCTCGCAGATCGCGCTCAACGCGCCGATCAAGACGCTCGGCCTGCATGAGCTGAAGATCAAGCTGCACGCCGACGTGTCGGTGACCGTGACGATCAACATCGCCCGGTCGCAGGACGAAGCCGAACGCCAGGCCGCGGGTGAAGACGTGATCGCAGCCCAGGCTGACGAAGATCGCGCCATCGCCGACGCCCAGGCCGCCGAGCTTTTCGAAGCCAGCGAGGAAGGCCAGGTACTGGCTGCCCAGCGCGAAGCTGCCGAAGACGCCGGTGCAGACGAAAGCGAAGAGACGGACGCGTAAGCGACTGTCACTTCAAACGTTTGAGGGAAACGGGCCGGTCAGCAGACCGGCCCGTTTTCTTTTGCGCGGGCGCCGGCGTTTTTCCACACTTGTCCACAGGCCGACCACTCAGCTGTGGGCAATCACCGCCCGGACCGTATCAGGGGGGTGTATCGCCTCGCCGCCTTCTGTATCCCAATGGGCATGACCACTGCACTCCTGCCCTACGAAGCCGAGACCGATGTCGCCGAGCTGGACTCGGCGCCGCACAATCTGGATGCCGAACAGGCCTTCCTGGGCGCCCTGCTCTACGACAACGAGATGTT
>Ga0115011_10003282_pt1 | contig 11008 bp, 8 predicted proteins | sample TroAtlMetagenome_2_FD_88705 | JGI IMG/M metagenome (GOLD analysis project Ga0115011, IMG submission 88705) | Marine eukaryotic phytoplankton communities from Atlantic Ocean - Tropical Atlantic ANT8 Metagenome | ecosystem: Environmental > Aquatic > Marine > Oceanic | place: Tropical Atlantic... | reverse complement strand
CTGTCTTTTCGCTTCTGGGAGAATACTTTACGGATGAGCGCCTGAGACTCGCATTTACCTTCCAGTCAAAATATCTGGGAATGTCCCCGTGGAAGTGTCCGGCTCTCTTCAGTATCCTCGCTTTTCTCGAGTATCGATTTGGGATTTATCATGTTCAGGGAGGCATTAGCAGGATCTCAGAGAAGATGGCGGAAATTGCTGAGCAGGACGGAGCTGAGCTTCGTCTCAATACCTCTGTCAGGGAGGTGCTGAGTGAGGGGTGGGAAGCCAGTGGTGTGCTTCTGGAGTCTGGAGAGATAATCAAGGCCGATGCCGTGATACTGAATGCGGACTATGGTTATGCGGTTACCCAATTGTTAAATGGGCATAATGTTTCAGAGCATAAGGTGCGCCGGAAGGGGTTTTCATGCTCTACCTTCATGCTCTACCTCGGGCTCGATACGCTCTATGAGGACGAGCCGCACCACCAGATTCTTTTCGCTGACGACTACCGGAAAAATGTCACTGAGATCCAGAATGAGCGCACTGTTTCGCAGGATATGTCAGTTTACGTCAGGAACTCTTCGGTAACGGATCCACTGGTAGCGCCTGCGGGACACTCCAATCTCTACGTTCTTGTGCCGACTATTAATACGCGGCATGAGGTGGACTGGCCCGGCATGCAAGCGGCCTATAGAGATAAGGTTCTGGACCGGATCGAGGCACAGACCGGCATGAGTGATCTCCGAGGCCGTATTGTGGAAGAGCGTATGATCACACCCCAGAACTGGCGGGAGGACGGCTCTATTTTCATGGGTGCGACGTTCAATCTGAAGCATACCCTCAACCAACTATTGTACCTGCGTCCGCACAATCGCTATTCCAGATTTCGCAATCTCTATCTGACCGGTGGAGGGACTCACCCCGGGAGTGGCTTGCCAACGATTTATGAGTCAGCGCGAATCAGTGCGAATATGATATCTGAGCAATTCGGATCGAAATATGAGCGGATTGACCTGACCATGCCTCTCCTGACGGCAGGTTGCTGAGGGAAGGAGATTCAGTGCTGGTTTTAATAATCCTGGACGGATGAAGCCGTTTCGATCCCAGAAGATCCCCGATTTATTTCTGGCAGGCAGGGAGGGCGCTTTGTAGCGTCCGGCCCCTGCCGCAGGAGCGGTTTGGAACATCGAACAACCTCGAATATCATGTCAGACCACTTCCCCAACGTCTCCAAGATTGAATTTGAAGGTCCGGACTCGGACAACCCGCTCGCTTTCCGACATTACAATCCGGACGAACTGGTTGCTGGTAAAAGCATGAAGGATCACCTGCGGTTCGGTGCTGCCTACTGGCATTGCATGCGTAATCCACTGGGTGACCCCTTCGGAGCAGGAACAGCTCACATGCCATGGGACGACGGAAGTGAGTCCCTCGACAATGCGCTGGCTAGAGTTCCGGTTTTCTTTGAGTTTCTGGAGAAGAGTCAGATTGATTTCTATTGTTTTCACGACCGGGATGTATCTCCCGAGGGTTCCAGCTGGTCTGAGACGCACTCAAATCTTGAGAGGGTTACAGAGGAATTGAAGGGGGCCCAGAATAGTAGTGGCAAGAAATTACTCTGGGGAACAGCCTGCCTGTTTGCCCATCCGCGGTATGCTCAGGGAGCAGCTACTTCGCCGAGTGCCGATGTGTTTGCCTATGCCGCAAGCCAGGTAAAGCATGCGCTGGAAGCGACCCATGCCCTCGGAGGTGAAGGATATGTATTCTGGGGAGGAAGAGAGGGTTACGCATCTTTGATCAATACGGATATGAAGCGTGAGTTGGACCATCTCGCCCGGCTCCTGCACATGGCGGTAGATCATGCAAAGAAAATTGGATTTACCGGACAATTCTACATTGAACCGAAACCTCGAGAACCTTCTACCCATCAGTATGACTCCGATGCGGCGGCCTGTCTCAACTTCCTCAGGGAGTATGACCTGATGGACCATCTTAAGCTCAACATAGAGACCAATCATGCAGAACTGGCAGGGCACACAATGGAGCATGAATTGGACGTTGCTTCCGCTGCCGGAGCTCTAGGGTCGATCGATGCAAACCGTGGTGACCAACTGATCGGGTGGGATACAGATCAGTTCCCGACGAATATTTATCAGTGTGCCAATATCATGCTCAGGGTTCTTAAAATGAATGATGGCGTGGGCTTCACCACCGGAGGGCTTAACTTCGATGCAAAGAGACGGAGAGAGTCTCATCTTCCGGAGGATCTTTTCCACGCTCACGTCGGAGGCATGGATGCCTTTGCGAGGGGGCTCAAAATCGCTGGACGTATCATAGCAGATGGGCGATTCGATGAATTCGTCCGGGTCCGCTACGGATCCTTTGACTCCGGGATAGGGGCTGAGATTGAAGGGGGGCAGACAAGCCTTGAGTCGTTGGACGCCTATGCTCTGGGAATTGACGCACCGGTTCTCGAAAGTGGTCGTCAGGAAATGCTCGAAAACCTTCTTAACGACTACCTGTAAGTCTTTCGGAGTTCCGTAGAGCTTGATCAAGATCTTGAGTGGCGCGGGCTACCTGCGTGGTTGCCCCGGCGGAGGGTGGTAGAGAATTTTACCTCTGAGGTCCTGTCTGCTACCCGAGCCTTGTGTGGCGAGTGGCGCGGATGACCAACTCAAGAAAAACCCAAGAATCTAGGGAGGTCACCGCGCCACTACTAGACACACGGAGATTGAGATAAAGCATCTCCTGTGCCAACCGGGCTGAGACGTTGGTTACTAAGCGCCTGATTTGAGGAATTCCAAAGAAAAGCCAAGATTCAGAGGTTCCGCTTCGGGTAAAATCTCGCAGTGTAATCCCGTCCTGCTATGAAAGCACCAGTTCCTATTAACGCGTAAAATCATGCCCTTAGTCCTTGGTCTAGACTCTTCCACGCAGAGCGTTTCTGCAGTCGTTCTTGATACTGATTTGGATTCGATCGTCCATGAGGAGTCGGTCAGTTTCGGAAGTGACTTGCCGGACTACGGCCAGCCCTCAGGCTTCATCCCCGGTGGAGAAAATGGGGAAGTCCATAGTGATCCGATGATGTGGCTGGATGCCCTCGAGCTGGTATTTTCCCGCCTCGCGGAGAGCTCCGTAGAGATGTCGAAGATTGTCGCGGTTTCCGGTTCAGGTCAGCAGCACGGAAGTGTTTACCTTGACGAGGGGTTTGCCGATACAGTGGGTAGTCTGAATCCTAGGGAGACGCTCAAGGGTCAGATTCTTTCTCACCTGACTAGGCAGACAGCGCCGATCTGGATGGATAGCTCGACCTCCGGTGAGTGTGGGGAAATCACCCGGGCTCTCGGGGGTGATGCGGAAGTATGTCGCCGGAGCGGTTCCATTGCGATCGAACGTTTTACGGGTCCACAGATCCGTCGATTCGCGAAGACCACTTATGATGGGTGGGAGCTGACTGGAGTTGTTCACCTTGTGAGCTCTTTCATGGCATCAGTCCTTGCGGGTAAGAGTGTTGGGATTGATCACGGTGATGGTGCGGGGATGAACCTACTCAATCTCGCTTCCGGAGACTGGGATAACGAGTTGCTGGACGCAACTGCCCCTGACCTGCGGACGAAGCTCCCTCAGCCGGAGCCATCTGCAACTGTAGCAGGGACCGTCAGCCCGTTCTTTGTGGAGAACTACGGGATGAATGCCAGCTGCAAGGTCGTCCTTTTCTCTGGAGACAACCCCTGTAGCTTGGTTGGAATGGGTGCATCGAAGCCCGGCAAGGTCGTTATCAGCCTGGGCACAAGTGACACTCTTTTTGCGGCAATGCCAGAGCCCCGGACGGACCCCAATGGATTTGGCCATGTGTTCGGTAATCCAATGGGAGGTTTCATGAGTCTGATATGCTTTTTGAATGGGTCGCTAGCTCGGGAGAGGGTGAAGGATAATCTGGGGCTGAGCTGGTCGGATTTCGACCGAGGGGGACTGGAACAGACGCCGGTCGGCAACCTGGGGCGTGGCATGCTTCCTTTCTTTGGATCAGAAATCACGCCTCGGGTAACCTCCTCTGAGGCGGTGTATTTCGGATGGGAGGAGGGACAGAGGGATCCAGCAGCAGTCGTCCGGGCTGTTCTCGAGGGACAATTTCTTAATATGAAGGTATCTTCGAGGTGGCTTGGAGTCTCTCCGGAGACAATCTATCTCACCGGAGGCGCCTCGAAGAATACGGGAATCGCGCAGACTGTAGCGGATGTCTTTGGAGTTCCCGTCTCCCGGCTGAGCGTAGCCGGTTCGGCGGCTCTGGGGGCGGCCATGAGGGCGGCCAACGCTGTTTGCGGAATTTCCATGGACTCTCTCGAAACGGCCTTCTGTCAGCCTGATTCAGGTTCAACTGTGCTTCCCAGGGAGGGGACGGGAGAAATCTACGAGGAATTAGAGCAAAAATGGGTCTCAGCCTTGCACGAAGCGTTTCCGCTCCTTAAGGACTGAGGGCAATACGTAACTAACCAGAACAATGGCACGACCAGTAACACTCTTCACCGGCCAGTGGGCCGATCTCTCTCTCCCCGATCTTCTGCCCAAGGTAAAGGATATGGGCTATGACGGAGTTGAACTCGCCTGTTGGGGCGATCACTTTGACGTTCGGCGGGCACTCAATGAGGAAGGTTACGTCGAAGGTCGTTGGGAACTTCTCGAGAAAAATGACATGGTCTGCTACGCGATTTCCAACCATCTGGTTGGACAGGCGGTCTGTGACCTGATCGATGAACGGCACCAATCGATTCTTTCCCCAGAGGTCTGGGGTGATGGTGAGCCTGAGGGAGTAAGGCAACGGGCCGCGCAGGAGATGATTGATACGGGTAAGGCCTGTCGCAAATTTATTGATGCGGGAGCGTCCTTCATGGCTGACAAGCCAGCGGGATCGGGACGAGCAATGGTCAATGGATTTACGGGATCCAGCATCTGGCACTCCATCTATGCCTTTCCCCCTACGAGTCAGGAGTATTACCAAAAGGGCTTTGATGATTTTGCGGCTCGCTGGAAGCCGATTCTGGATGAGTTCGATGCGGTCAATGTAGATTTCGGTCTCGAAGTTCACCCCACGGAGATCGCCTTCGATATCGCATCAGCAGCGCGGGCTGTTGAGGCCGTCGACGGGCACTCAAGATTTGGATTCAACTATGACCCCAGTCACCTCGGCTACCAGGGTGTTGACTACGTGAAGTTCATTCGTGACTTCGCTGACAGGATTTTCCACGTCCATATGAAAGATGCTTGGTGGGGGCATGGGGATGGAAGTGTTGGCGTTTTTGGTGGCCACACCGATTTTACCGATGCGCGCAGGTTCTGGGATTTTCGATCCGTCGGGCGGGGCGATACGGATTTTGAGGAAATCATGGTGGCTCTGAATGACATCGCTTATGCGGGTCCACTCTCCGTAGAGTGGGAGGATGGGCGGATGGATCGATTCCATGGTGCAGCCGAGAGCTGTGCCTTCACCAAGGATCTTGATTTTGCGCCCAGTGACGTGATTTTTGATTCAGCCTTCGATAAGGAAAACCAGTAACATCTTAAAAGAGCGAAATCATGGCAACAAGAGTGGGAGTCATCGGAGCGGGTGGCATGCTTCAGTATCACGCGCCCGGTTTCCGGCAGGGTGGTGGAGAGTTGGTCGCGATTGCTGACGTAAACAAGGAGGCCGCACAGGCTTCTGCGGACGAGTGGAATATTTCACAGGTTTTTGGGAATACCGCGGAACTTCTTGAATCGGACATTGATGCTGTGAGCATCATCGTTCCCAACAAGTTTCACGCTCCGCTAGCCATTCAGGCTCTGGAGGCAGGCAAACACGTTTTCTGTGAAAAGCCGCCCGCCCTCAATGCGGGAGAAGTTGAGGAGATGATCGCGGCGGCGGATAAGGCCGGGAAGGTCCTGATGTTCAATTTCAACAACCGCGCTCGTCCTGAGTCTCAGGCCATGATGAAGCGCATAGAGGATGGAACCGTCGGCCGAATTAACTCGGCTCAGGCACAGTGGATTCGGCGGACAGGAATACCGGGATTCGGAGGCTGGTTCACGACGAAGGAATTGTCCGGTGGCGGCCCTGTCATCGACCTGCTCCACATGATCGATCTTGCCCTGTATTTCATGGGATATCCTGAGCCTTCTCACGTCCTTGGCCGGACCTTCGACGATTTTATTACGAATACGGATTTCAAGGGTCCCTGGGGGATTCCTGATAATGCGGATGGCAAAACTGATGTAGAGGCCGCCGCTCATGGGCTGGTAACGTTCAAGAGTGGGCAGGTTCTTAGCTTGCGGAACTCGTGGGCCGAGATGATCGAAAGAGAAGTAGTCTCCGTTGTGTTTCAGGGAAGCAGAGCGGGTGGGAAGGTTGAACGTCTTTTCGGTAGCGATGGCCTGGATGAGACTGCAATCGATACCTGTGAGCTTTACGCTCAGGAAGATGGGAAATCGGTCAATCATCAGATTGAGACGGAACCTTGTGAGGACATGGGGCGGATTGCCTCTGCCGCGAATTTCGTGGAGACAATCGAAGGCACCGCGGACCCTCTTAATACTCCGCAAGAAGCCCTGAAGCTCATGCAGATCATCGACGCTCTCTATCAGTCCGCGGAGAGCGGAGCCCCGGTATCGCTCTAGGGTCAACACAGTTGGCCCTTCTTTTTCAGTAATCCACAAGCAACAGGACACATAAAATGGCACTTAATAGAAAACTTCGAATGGGAATGGTTGGCGGTGGACGCGGTGCGTTCATCGGGGCGGTGCATCGCATGGCGGCCAACCTAGATGGGAAGATTGAACTGGTTGCGGGGGCGTTTTCCTCCGATCCGGAGAAATCAAGACTGAGCGGGGAAGATTTTTTCCTGTCACCTGACCGAGTCTATGGATCCTACCAGGAAATGGCTGAGAAAGAGGCCGCGAGGGAAGACCGGATCGATTTTGTCACGATCGTGGTGCAGAACCATCTGCATGTTGCCGTTGCGAAAACCTTTTTGGAGGCGGGATTTAACGTCATCTGTGATAAGCCCCTCTCCAGCAACTTGGAGGATGCGAAGGATCTACAGAAACTTGTGCATTCGAGCGGGAAGGTCTTCTGCCTGACTCATAACTATACCGGCTACCCGATGGTGAAGGAGGCCCGGAGAATGGTTCAGGATGGCGAACTTGGCAGACTTCTCAAGGTTGTGGCGGAGTATCCTCAAGGATATGCGGTCGGGGATGTTGAGGGTGAAGGGCAGGGGCAGATCTCGAACTGGCGGGCAGACCCGGCAATTGCTGGGTCTTCTAATTGTATGGGAGATATTGGGACCCATGCCCATAATCTGGTTCGCTACATATGTGGAATCGAAGTCGATGAACTGGCTGCTGAACTCTCAGCCTTCATTCCGGGGCGTGAACTTGATGACGATGGAAACTGTCTTGTTCGATTCACCGAGGGAGTGAAAGGTATTATCTATGCCTCGCAGATTTCGAATGGTGACGAAAATAATCTCAATATTCGTGCGTATGGGACAAAGGCTTCGATCGAATGGCATCAGGAAGATCCCAATGAGCTGGTCGTGAAGTATGCGAATGCACCGCGGAAAACATATCGCCGTGGTAACGACTATATGGGAGATGCGGCGTCTTCAAATTCGCGAACCCCGTTTGCGCACCCGGAAGGCTTTATCGAGGCTTTTGCCAACGTCTACCTTGCCGCTGCAGCTGCCATAGCTGACCAGATCGAGGGAAACGATCCGCCCGCGGGAGGTTACGATTTTCCTACAGTTGACGATGGAGTTGCGGGTAATGCCTTTATCAAGGCGTGTGTGGACTCTTCCCGGAGCAACGCGGCCTGGACTAAGCTGGAACTCTAGCCTCTGGAAAAGAGGGCTCGGGTTTCCCACAAGGTGGTCCTGCAATTGTGGGATTGCGGTTCTCCAGTTTAATCTTTAAGGTGAGTTAAATCATTAAAAATCAGTATGAAACAGCGACTTTCAATCATTTTCCCAATCGCTCTAGCGGCGGCTATGGTCCCTCTTGCGATTGGCCAGAAAGACGGTAAGCCCAAGGGCAAGAATGCCGATAAGATTGCCCCCAGTCTACCGGGGAAGGCCTTCGCCGAGCCAAAGAAAAAGCGCAAGCTCCTTGTGTTCTCACGGACTACGGGATTCCGCCATGGATCAATTGCAACCGGGCTTACCGCGATGAAGATGATGGGCGAGAAGACTGGCGCATTTGAGGCTATTCTAAGTGACGACTTGAATAATTTCGAGAGCGACAAGATCAACCAGTTTGACGCTATTCTTTTCCTCAACACCACAGGGGACCCTTTCATGGAAAAAGGAAAGCCAGACGCTAAGACTCGCTCTGAGCGGTTGCAGAAAAACCTGCAGGACTTTGTAAAAAGTGGAAAAGGCTTCGCAGGTTTTCACTCTGCGACGGACACCCTGAAACCGGGTGGGGGAAAGACGCCGGAATACTCCAAGATGATCAACGGTGCATTTGACGGTCACCCCTGGGGAGGGGGGAGCAATGTCACGATTGCGGTGGAAAAGGGCCAGGAGAAGCATCCAATCGTTGCCCACCTCGATGGTAAGAGCATGAGCTTTAAGGAAGAAATCTACCAGCTTCGGGACCCATACGATTCCAGCAAGGTGCAGATGTTACTTCGTCTTGATCTGGAGAGGAGCGATAAGAAAAATTTGAAGCGCGCAGATCGTGATTACGGAGTGGCGTGGGTCCGGAAGTGGGGCGAAGGGCGCGTATTTTACTGTTCGCTGGGTCATAATGACGCGATGTACTGGCATCCTGAGGTTCTCAAGGTTTACCTCGGAGGGCTGCAATACGCCCTCGGCGACTTCGATGTGCCTTCAAAGTAGGCGTTTTGTCATCTTTAATCCCGAAACCGTGGACCGAAGAGGCGGGAGCCATATGGCTCCCGCTATATTTTAGGCCCTGCTGGCACTCTTGGGCGGTAATTCGGAGTGAGTTGTGAAAATCACTTACGGGGCCGGATTTCTGAGAGGAAATTGAGAATTTGAAATGCGGATTTTTCTCTACCATGGCAGCTCCTAAGACTTTCTAGAGGAAGGCTTGTGAAAAATTTCACAAAGGCCTTGTGAAATTTTTCACAAGGCCTAGCTTTCGGTCAGTCAAGCCCATGGCCAATTTCTTCCCGCGTTGGACGAACATTTTGCCGCTGAAGATAGCGGTGTGCCTAGGAGTTGCCGGTGCGAGCGTTGTAGTAGGGTTCACCTACTATGCCACTCCCAAAGCGCAACGAGTGGGCTACATGCCCTCGCAGCCGATTCCCTACGATCATGCATTGCACGTGAACCAGCTGGGTATGGATTGCCGCTACTGTCACAGCTTTGTGGAGCACTCGGGGCACGCAAACGTGCCCTCGGCCAGCACCTGCTGGAATTGTCACCAACACGTCCGTAAGGATAGCGACAAGCTGCAGCCTTTGCGCCGGGCTTTTGACAAGGACTACGAGAAGTATGACGGAGAGCCGATCAAGTGGGTGCGAATTCACCAGAGCCCGGATTACGTCTTCTTCAACCATTCTGCTCATGTAAACCGAGGAGTCTCCTGTGAATCCTGCCACGGCAAGGTGAACGAGATGAAAGTGGTCTACCAGGCCGAGGCCCACTCGATGGGTTGGTGCCTCGATTGTCATAGGAATCCGGAAAAGCATCTGCGGCCTCTCGAAGAGGTCTACAACCTTGATTACGATGCGAAGGAATGGTTGGCCGAGAATAAGATGGTCCATCCCGAAACCGGGAAGGAGCTTAAGAGCCAGAAGGACTTAGGCCTCTATTTGAAGCAGCATTGGAACATCAAGGCGAAGGAGTCGTGCTGGACGTGTCACCGTTGAGAAATGAGTAAGCGAGTTTTCCACCACCCTGAAGTGCCGGCCGATGATTCGGGCGTGGCATCTTGGCGTAGTGTGGGAGAATTGGAGCGCACCCCTTCTTTCAGGGCGCACGTGGAGCGCGAATTTCCCGAGGGCTCCGGGCATCTCAGCCCGGAAGATCAGAAAGCGACGCGTCGGAGCTTTATGAAGCTCATGGGAGCCTCGTCGGCGCTAAGCGGCCTCACTCTGGTCTCCTGCCGCCGGCCGGAATCCTACATTGTCCCTTACAAGAAAGCTCCTGAGTGGGTGATTCCCGGTAAGCCGTTATATTATGCCTCAACCCGGCCCCGTGCAGAAGGATCAGTCCCGTTGGTGGTAACGACATATGAGGGAAGGCCCACAACCCTGGCGCCCAATGGTGACCACAATGACGGATGCGGTGCTGACGCGCTGACTCAGGCCTCGGTCCTCAACCTGTATGATCCGAAGCGATCGAGGAATTTTCTGCGCGACGGCAAGAAGGCATCGCAGCGAGATTTTGAGGGGGTTCTGGGCTCTCTCGCTCGGGAAGGGGCCAAGTTGGCAGTGGTGGTAGGCGAGGATGACAGCCCAACTCGAAATCGCCTGCGCGACGAGATCGTGCAGGCCTACCCGGGGTCGAAGTTCTATGGTTATGAGGCTCTCTGTGGCGAAGCTCGGCGCAGGGTCCAGAACGAGGTCTTTGGCGAGGGTAGCCAGACCGTTGTAGATTTTTCGAAGGCTGAGCGCATTCTCTCCCTCGATTGCGATTTCCTGGGAGTTGATCCGGTTGGGAGTGCGTCAGATTTCTCCAGAAAGAGGCAGGGTGGTGGCGAAACCTACCATCAAGACGTCGCGGCTGATGCCATGAACCGGCTCTACATGGTAGAATCGGTCTTCAGTCTTACGGGGGGCATGGCCGACCACCGCCTTCGCGCAAAACCGAGCCAAATGGCCGCCATAGCGGCTCAAGTTGCTATCGGGTTGGGGATTACGGTAGACGGGTATGATGCCGGATGCCTGTCGGATGAGGAGAAGGCCGAGTTGCTTGGAACTGCGGCAACTTTTGACTCATGGATTGTGGAATGCGTTGCGGATCTCAAAGCCCATAAAGGGAGCGCAGTTGTCCTTGCGGGAAGCAGACACGAAGAGGACTTG
>Ga0115011_10003281_pt1 | contig 11008 bp, 10 predicted proteins | sample TroAtlMetagenome_2_FD_88705 | JGI IMG/M metagenome (GOLD analysis project Ga0115011, IMG submission 88705) | Marine eukaryotic phytoplankton communities from Atlantic Ocean - Tropical Atlantic ANT8 Metagenome | ecosystem: Environmental > Aquatic > Marine > Oceanic | place: Tropical Atlantic... | reverse complement strand
CGTTGATGCGGCCATCCTGTGGCAGACGCTTCTCGGCAATGTCCATCCCGGACATTACCTTGATGCGCGAGATCAGCGAGGACTGATAGCGCTTCAACTGTGGCGGCATCGGTGTCTGGTGGAGGATGCCGTCCACGCGGTAGCGGATGCGGAACTCGTCCTCCGCCGGCTCAAAATGAATATCCGTTGCCCTATCCTTGTACGCCTCCCAGATGACTTGGTTGACGAACTTGATCACGCTGGCATCCTGATCGCCCTCGGTGATCTCCTTGTCGGCATCAAAAAAGATATCAAACGAATCTTCCTCGTCATCCTCCAGTTCCTCGAGGGTCTCGGCGCCAACGCCGTAATATTTTTTCAGCGCCTTCTCGATTTCACTGCGTGTCGCGAGGGCCAGTTTGACCGTGCCGCCCGCGTTGTACTGCACGGCGTTGATCATCGCTGAGTCGAACGGATCGCAGACCGCCACCTCGAGCGTGCCGTTCTCGGCCTCAATCGGCAGGACAAAATGCTGGAACGCCACCTTGGTGGTTACCCGTTTGCGGGCCTCGTTGGAGGGGTTCAACTCCGCCGGCTCCACAAATCGCAAATCCATCGCCTTGGCCAGACGCTCGAGGAACGTCTCTTCTGTCAGCCCCTTTTCACGGGCAAAAAAGCCCAGCAACGGCTCTTCGGAGCCGTTTTCGGCCGCTGTCCGCCATTCCTTCGTCCACTCCTTAAATTCCCCCGGAGAAGCCAAGTCGGCGTCGGCCAAAATCTGTTTTATGGATGTCAGTGCCATTCCGCGCGTCGCAGATGAAAAGGAATAAACAGCGGTTTCCGGCAAAAGTTGCGAAATAATAGCACTTATTCACAGCCGCTTGGCCAAGCGATCCGGCCACATTCCGCTTGGCCAAGCAGCCTATTTTCCGGCCAAAATTGACAAAAACTGCTCCAAAGCCGGCGAAAGCACCTTGGTTTTCTTGTACACCGCAGCCACCGGCCGGCTCAATTTAACGTCGCGAAACGAAATCTTGGCCAAGCTGTTGAGCGAAACCTCTTGAGCCACAGTCACTTCCGGCACAATCGCCACCCCGGAACCGATCTCCACTGCCCGCTTTACGGTCTCGATATTGTCGAACTCCATCACCGGATTCAGATTCACCTTTTTTTCCCGCAACACCCGGTCGATCCCCCGGCGCGTCGGGATATCGATGTGAAAACCGACCAAATTTTCCCCGGCGATCTCCGCAAGATTGACCGACTTTTGCCCGGCCAACGGGTGGCTTGGGTTGCAAATCAAGACCAGCGGTTCCTCCACCAGCGGGATGATCGTCAGCTTTGGATCCTTGCCCGGATACGCCACCAGCCCTAGGTCGACCACGTTGCCCATCACGTCCTCCCGAATCTTGTCCGCATGGCTGTACTCCACATGCACATTTACCGTTGGGAACTCTTTCAGAAACAACTTCAGGAACGGCGGCAGCGTGTGTAGCCCGATCGAGTAAATCGTCGAGACACGGATGTTGCCTGAAACCACGTTTTGCAGCGACTGCATCCGGCTGTTGAGCGTCTCGTACGAGTTCATCATCTCCTTGCTATACTGGTAGAGCAGCTGCCCCTCCTTGGTCAGGCGGAACATCTTTTTGCTGCGCTCGATCAGCAGCGCATCGAAATGTTTTTCCAGCGTGCTGATCTGCTGGCTCACCGCCGACTGGGTGATCCCGCTGATCCGCGCCGCGCTCGTGAAACTTCGGCTCTCGGCGAGGTCACAAAAAACCTTCAGACTCTCAATCTGCATAAGGTTCGTTAAAACGAAAAAAAGTTTGAGTCAAACTTCTTAATGACGTGTCACCGCAAAAACGGGCGGCTAAGGATTGACCCCCATCACCCCTCCGCCGTTTAATCGCCACCCCGGGAGGGAACCGGTCACGGATGTATCAAGTCACTCAACTGCCAAACGGACTCCGCCTCGCCACAGTCGAAATGCCTCAAATGGCCAGCGTCAGCCTCGGCATTTGGGCAGCCGTCGGCAGCCGTTGCGAGAACAAGCCGGAGAACGGCATCAGCCACTTTCTCGAACACATGCTGTTCAAGGGAACCAAGCGCCGCTCGGCCGCGCAAATCTCCCGCGAAGTCGAGGGCATCGGCGGCTACATCAACGCCTGCACCAGCGAGGAGCACACCTGCTACCACGCACGTGCCCACGCCAGCCAGGCGGCGACACTGATGGATGTGCTCTCCGATATGTACCTCAACCCGGTTTTCGACGGACGCGAGATCACCCGCGAACGCAGCGTCATCAAGGAGGAAATTGCGATGACCTATGACCAACCGTCGCAACACGTGCTGGAGTTGTCCGACGAAACACTCTGGCCCAACCAGCCGCTTGGCCGCTCCATCGCCGGCACCGAGCGTAGCCTCAACCGCACGCGCCAACGCGAACTGGCCGGTTTTCATTCGCGACACTACGTCAGTGGCTCGACCGTGGTGGTCGCTGCCGGTGACATCCGCCACGCCGACCTGTTGCACTTGGCCAAGCGCTTGGCCAAGCGCACGCCAAAAGGCCAACGCTCCGAGTGGTTCCCGGCTGTCCAGCAACAAACCCAGCCGGAAATCTGCCTGTACACACGCGAGATGGAGCAAACCCAGCTCGCGCTTGGTATCCGCACCTGCTCACGGCACGACCCTCGACGTTTTGCACTACGACTGCTCAACGCCGTGCTGGGAGAAAACATGAGTTCGCGGCTGTTCCAATCCATCCGCGAGGAACACGGCCTGGCCTATAGCATCTACTCGACACCCAATTTTTATCACGACACCGGCAGCCTCACCATCGCCGCCGGGCTGGATACCAGCAACACGCAAAAGGCTCTCGCGCTGACCATGACCGAGCTGCGCCGTCTCCGCGAAAAAGCCCCGACCACCAGCGAGCTGCGCCGCGCGCGCGACTATCTGATCGGCCAACTGGAGTTGTCACTCGAGAGTACGGAAAACCAGATGAACTGGGTCGCCGAGCAACTGCTGGGCTTCGACAAAATCATCCCGCCCGATCAAATCAAGGATCGATTGCACGAAGTCCGGCCCAGCGACCTCCGCCGCGCCGCTCAGGATTTTTTCCAGCCAGATCGACTCTGCCTCTCCCTCGTCAGCCCTCTTAAAAACAGCCGCCATCTTCGAAAATGGCTGGAGTTTTAATCGATGTCCTCGCCGCTCATTCAGGAGGTTGAAACGCGGCACTCGCCGGAATCGCTGATCGCGCGGCTGCACTCCTCGCCCGGCACCATCCTGTTGCGCTCCGGCACGATGGAGCATTCGGATCGGTTCAGCCTCGTTGCGGCCATGCCGTTTCTTCGATTCGAATCGTTCGGATCGCGCTGCATCATTCGCTCTGCCACCGGGAAACGCACACTGTTTGGCAACCCGTGGAAACTGCTCGAGAGTCTGGCAAATCGCTACGAGTTGCTCGAGGAGATCGACCTCCCCTTTCCGCTTGGTGGTTGCTTCGGATACTTCGGTTACGAGCTGAAACAGTTCGTCGAGCCACGGCTGCCGTTGACCGCCCTGAAGGACCTCGAGCTGCCGGAGTGCAGCGTCGGATTTTACGACAGCCTCGTCGTGTTCGATCATCAACTCGGCAAGGTGTGGCTGATCTCCACCGGGCTGGATGAGGAGGGCGACCGATGCACCAAGCGCACGCAGGCCGCCATCGAGTTTTGGACCGAACACCTCGCCGCGCTTGGCCAAGCGGAGACGACCGCGGCCGCGCTTGGCCAAGCGGAAGCGCACTCGATCACCTCCACCCTCTCCCGCGCCGAGTACTGCGCCGGGGTGCGGCGAATCATCGACTACATTTGGCAGGGCGACATTTATCAGGCCAACCTCACGCATCGGCTGGCCATGGCGACGAACCTCGATGGCTGGTCGCTATACCAACGCTTGGCCACGGCGTCACCCGCGCCATTCTCGGCGTTCATGCAGTGTGGCGATTTCCAGTTGGCCAGCTCGTCGCCGGAACAGTTTTTGCAGTTGAGCGGAAGCCAAGTGACCACCAAGCCGATCAAGGGCACACGCCCGCGCGGCGCCACACCCGACCTCGACGCGCGGCTTGGCTACGAGTTGCAATCGAGCGAGAAGGAACGCGCCGAGTTGGTGATGATCACCGACCTATTGCGCAACGACCTCGGCAGGTTTTGCGAATACGGATCGGTGACAGTACCGGACTTGGCCAAGCTAGAGCGGTTCGCCCAGGTGCAGCATCTGGTCTCGACTGTAACCGGTCGACTGCGCCCGGGCGTCACGCACCTGCAGGCTCTTGCCTCGAGCTTTCCTGGGGGCAGCATCACCGGGGCGCCCAAGATTCGTGCGATGGAGATCATCGACGAACTGGAGCCGGTGGTTCGCGGGCCGTACACCGGCTGCCTCGGCTACCTTGGTTTCAACCGCGAGAGCCAGCTGAACATTCTCATCCGCACCGCCGTTTGTCGTGAGGGCAAGGCGTGGTTTCACGTGGGCGCGGGCATCGTCGCGGACTCCGACCCGGAAACCGAATACGAGGAGACGCTCAACAAGGCCGCCGGCTGGCTCGCGGCGTTGAACCTGCCGGCCTCGGCATTGCCCTTGTCTCCCTCATCCGGCTCGCCCAACCTCCGCCCGTGACCGGCCTCGGCACCATCCTCAACACCGCGTGTATCCTCATCGGGGGGTTGGCCGGGCTGTTCATTTTTCGCAGCATTTCGGCAGCAACCCAGCGGTCGCTTCGGTCGCTGCTCGCGTTGGTGTCGCTGGTGATTGGGTTCATGATGATTTGGGACGGGCTCAACGGCAGTTTCCCGTTGAAGCTGAACCGGTCTGAGCCAACCAGCGGTGGGGCCGGTTTTCAAGTGGGGGATGTGCTTGAGCCGGTCGGCGGCAAGGCGGCGCGATCTGCGCGACTCAAGGTCGCAACCATCAAAGCAAAGGGAGCGATCGCCACGCTGGAAATAATCGAGCCGGGCGATTATTCAGACAAACCACAGCCGCCGATCGCCCTGGCCTATCCGAACGATTCGACCGGCCCGGGGCGGGACGCAACGGTCAAGCTGGCCTTCAACGAGACTTCACGCGGCTGGCTGTTCCGTGGGTATCTACTCGTGCTGATGGTGTTGTCGCTCGCGGTGGGCAAATGGGCCGGTACAAAAATTGGCATTCAACGACGTCTCAATGCGATCGGTGCCTCTGCTCGAAACAAATTCACCAAAGCCACCGAGCAGGCCGACGAAAAACATCCGCCAAACGAAGGATTCATCACCTGCACTCTGCTGTTTTGTGTGGGACCAATGTCGCTGCTTGGCCCGATTCAGGACGGGCTCACCGGTGATATTCAAATCCTCGCGATCAAGTCGGTAATGGATGGCATATCAACGATGACCTTCGCGACCACATTCGGCTGGAGCGTCCTGTTTGCCGCCGGCCCAGTGTTACTTTATCAGGGCACACTCACGCTGCTCGCCAGCGCGGTCAAGCAATGGCTCGACGCTCTTCCGGAGGCAGCGCTGCTGTTGGACTCGGTTACGGCCACCGGCGGATTCATCGTACTCTGCATCCCGTTGCTGCTGCTGGAGATTCGCCGCATTCAATTAGCCGACTACCTGCCCGCCCTCATCATTGCCCCCGCCGCCGTCTGGACTTTTTTGAGATAACCTCTCACCGCGACTGCACCAGCACGCGGAAGGGTTGGCCCATGTGAGCGGGGTGCGTGAGGGTTTGGAGTTGACGCACATCAATCGCTTGGCCAAGTGCGGGAGATTCCCGAAGCAGATTCGCGAACGCGCCATTCAAGAACCGTTCCTGCGAAATGAATTGCTCGGTGGCCAAGCCGGCTGCCTCACCGGCCCGCTTGGTCAGGCCGAAATTGGCATGGGCAGTGATGTCCTGTTTTCCGGGGTCAGCCAACACATCGTCGATACGTTTTTGGTCGCGGTAACCACGCACGGTTCCGTCCGGTTGATTCGCAGCCGGCCAGTCGTCCGGGCCGTGGCCGTAATCGAATGCAACCAACCTGCCCTTGGTCAGGCGCTTGGCCGCTTCGCTCCACCATCCGGCCGCTGCGGGAGAAAGTTCGGTGCTGTACTGATCCGGCAATACATCGAGCAACTCGCTTGGCCAAGCGGGGAGCAGCACGCGCCAAGCGGCGTCCGCCGCATCCACCCCAGCCCAACAAAACGAATCGTTACCCCACGTCACACTCCACTCAAACCAGTCGCGCTTGGCTTGGCTCCAGCCGATTCGGTGCACCGGGAAGGCATCGAGCAGTTCGTTACTGAAAATGACACCTCGAATCTCCGGCAACGCGGCGATCGAATCGACCCACTCGACTTTCTGTTCAAACTTGGCCAAACGCTTGGCCTGCCAGCCCCGCCGCCTGTTCGATGGCTCCACGATGTTGTACGTTAGTGGCTCCATCAACGCCTCATCGTTTTCGGCTAGCCAAGTGAGAATGTCGTGCGCCAGAGTCCCGTCATGTGCGCCGGCCTCGACCAACCGTACCGGGCCGTCGATGCTGCCGAGCCACTCGGCGAATCGACACGCAAGCAGTTGGCCAAACGCCGCACCCACGCTCACGCTCGTGATGAAGTCGCCACCGCGCCCCACCCGGCCAGCCTCTGTCTCGTAGTAGCCCCAGTCCGGATGGTACAGCGCCAACTCCATGTACCGGGCAAACGGCATCGGCCCGCTCGCCTCAATCTCGGCGCGGATTTTTTCAGTGAGTGGGTTCGCTCCTTGCGGCACGGCGGTCATTGTGACTAAAAGGAGCGCGGGAGCAAACCGTTCCCCGTGATGGAGGAAACACAGCCAGCGCCCAAGCCAGCCAAGCCGATCCGGGTCGACCTCGCATTGGTCGAGCGCGGCCTCTGCGAGAGCCGCGAAAAGGCCAAGCGCGCCGTCATGGCCGGGCAGGTTTTTGTGAACGGTCAAAAAGCAGCCAAGGCGAGTGACACAGTCAAGCCAATCGACGAGCTGACCGTTGCTGGATCGGAAAAATACGTGAGCCGCGGCGGGCGCAAACTGGAGCATGCTCTCGAGGAATTCGGTGTTGAGGTGACCAACCTGCGGGCGATCGACCTCGGGGCATCGACCGGTGGTTTCACCGACTGCCTGCTGCAGCACGGTGCGACCTCGGTCGCCGCCGTGGATGTCGGGCAGGGTCAGCTAGCGTGGAAACTACGCAACGACGAACGTGTGATAGTGATGGAGCGAACGAACGCACGACACCTCAAGCCGGCGGTTTTCCCACAGCCATTCGAGCCATTTGACCTCGCCGTGATCGATTGCTCCTTCATTTCGCTTCGACAGATTCTGCCGGCAACCGTAGATTTGCTGCCGCCCGGAGGCCGGGTGGTCGCGCTGGTGAAGCCTCAGTTTGAAGCAGGCAAAGCCGAGGTGGACAAGGGACAGGGCGTGATCCGTGACCCCGAAATCCACCAACGCGTGCTCGATGAGTTGCGGACGTTCGTGGACGACGAGACACCGCTCGAGTGGGTCGCCGGGACGGCGTCGCCGCTGACCGGCCCGGCCGGTAATAAGGAATTTCTCGTGCTATTAAAAAAGTGAAGAAGAAGGTCAGAAAAATCGCCCTCGTGGCCAAGGCCGACAAGCCGACAACGCAGCGCATTGTGCAACGCGCCGTCAAGTTGGCCGTGGCCGCCGGGCTGACGCCGATCACAGACGACGACACTGCGCGCCTGGCCAAGCTCAAGCTCCCGACCCGAAAAAACCCAGCGGAACTCAGCCGCTTGGCCGACTTGATCATGGTGTTCGGGGGCGACGGCACAATGCTCCATTGGGCGCGCAATACAGCCGGTTCCGGCACACCGATTTTTGGCGTGAACATCGGCGGCATGGGTTTCCTTACGGCCGCCTCGGGGAAGGATCTGGCCAAGGCAATCAAGGCGGTGACCGCCGGGGAATTCACGATCGAGCCGCGCACCCTGCTTTCCGCCAAGGGGCAAAACGGCGGGGGGAAATTTCAACTCAAGGCCATGAACGACATCGTGATCAGCCGCGGCAGCGCGCCCCGGATGATCCGCGTCGAGGTCAAAGTGGACGGCGAAGTGCTGACCGTGTATCGCTGCGACGGGCTAGTGATCAGTACCTCCACCGGCTCAACCGCCTACTCGCTGGCGGCGGGCGGCGCCATCGTCGCGCCGGGAGCCGGGGTCATCTCGATCACGCCAATCTGCCCTCACACCCTGTCCAACCGGGCTGTGATCATCAGCCAGCAATCGACCATCGAGGTGCGAATGCTCGACCGCAAACGCGAAGCCACCCTATCCGCCGACGGCTGGGACGGGGTAGGTCTCGAGGCAAACAGCCTGGTGGTGATCCGCCGCAACCGGCAGTCGGTCAAGCTCGCGCGGCTGCCGGACAGTTCCTTTTTCAAAACACTGCGTCAGAAACTACAATGGATGGGGTCGCACGCCTGAGATGATTCGCTTGAAAGACATAGCCCTCGAAGCCGGAGTCTCCGTGATGACCGTCTCGAAGGCGTTACGCGATGCACCGGACATCGCCGCAAAGACCAAGCTGCGCATCGGCGATTTGGCCAAGCGCATGGGCTACACGCCAAACCTCGGCGCCCGCAGCCTGCGCAGTCAGGAAACCAAGCTGCTTGGTCTCGTGATCCCGGCTACGACCGATCCCATTTTTGCGCGCATCGTCATGGCGATCGAACAACGCGCGCTCGAGCACGGCTATGAGCTAATCCTGCACCATTCGTGGAATCAGCCGGAGCGCGAGGAGACCATTTTGCAGAACCTGATCTCGCGTCGGGTCGATGGCATTTTTCTTTCGCCGGTCTACCGCGTGGAACCGGAAGTCGACGCCTATCGCGAACTCCGGCTGCGCAGCATCCCGACCGTCATCATGGGGCCGCTGGCTGAGTTTTGCGCCGACTTCGTCAACGTGCAGACTCTCGGCAACGAGTCGGCCTTTGGCATGACGCAGCACCTGATCGATCTCGGGCACAAGCGCATCGCCTTCTTTGCCGGGCCGCGTTTTTCCTCCCGCGCGGTCTCGCGGCAGGAAGGCTATCGGCGAGCACTACGCGAAAACGGCATCGAGGAGGATCCTGCGCTGGTTTTCAACGCCGGCGCCACCATCGCCGAGGGCGCCAAGGCCGCAGAACATTTTCTCGAGGAAAAAACTAAGGCCACTGCGGTACAGACCGTCAATGACCTCGTCGCCATCGGTGCGGCGAACGTCTTCCTCGATAGCGGTGTGAAAATCCCCGATGAACTTTCCATCGCCGGCTTTGGCAACATTCTCACGAGCGAACATTACCGCGTGCCGCTCACCACCATTCGCCAGCCCAAGTTTCGGATGGGCATGGCCGCGTTTGACGCCATGCTCAAGCTGATCGATGGCGAACGACCAGAGCAGGAACGCATGGTCGGCGAAGTACTCGTCCGCCAAAGCACCGGCCTTGCAAAGTAGCACACGATGAGCCGGCCTACTTGGGAACAGTACGCCCTGATGATTGCCAAGGTCGCCTCGGCCCGGAGCGAGGATCCATACCAGCAGGTCGGGGCCTGCGTCCTGCGCAAAGATCATTCCGTAGCCGGCGTCGGTTACAACGGTGCACCCCCGGGAGTTGAAATCGATTGGTCAAACCGCGATGAACGCCGCGCCCGCGTGATCCATGCGGAGGCCAACGCCTTCCGTTATCTCCGCCCGCAGGAGGGCTATCTCCTCGCCGCCACGCTCCTTCCCTGTCGGAGTTGCATTCAACTAGCTGCCTCCTACGGCATCGAGAAAATCGTGTACGCCGACGAGTATGAAAAAGACGACATGGCGCACAACCTCTGTGCCGAATTCGGAATCGAGTTGGTCAAAATCACACCAGACTGAGCGCCGCACCTTGGCTTCCAAAACGAAAACGCTCGCCGTCGAGAACTACGACCTCGGGGCAACGCTGTCGAGTGGGCAGGCGTTCCGTTGGCAACCGCTTGGCCAAGCGTGGGAAGGCGTCATCGGCGAGCGTTGGGTGCGACTGCGCCTGGCCAAGCGCGGTATCACCGCCGAGGCCCCTTCCCCCACCAACGACTGGGCTTGGCTCGAAAAATATCTGGATACCCGCTTCGACCTTGGCCAAGCGATCAGCACGTTTCCGGAAGACGAGCCGATGCAAAACGCCGTCGCCGCCCTGCCCGGCCTGAGATTGCTCAGGCAGGACTACTGGGAGTGCCTCGCCTCGTTCATCCTTTCCGCGACCAAACAAATCGTCCAGATTCAGCAAATGGTCGCCCTGTTGGCTGAGCGTTACGGCAAGCCGATCGCCTCCGTTGGGGACTCGCCGGCGTTCGCTTTCCCGACCATCGAACGGATCGCAGCCTGCTCCGAAGCGGAGCTTCGCGACTGCAAGTTGGGCTTTCGTGCGCCAAACCTGCTCGGCGCTGCCCGCGACATTCTTGACGGAAACATCGCGTGGCAACAATTACCTGAAATGACCAGCGCCGACGCGCGTGGCGAGTTGATGAAACTGCGCGGTGTCGGCCAAAAGATCGCCGACTGCGTGCTGCTTTTCGCGGGAGGTCATCAGGAGGTTTTTCCGGTGGACGTCTGGATCGAGCGGGCGCTGCAACGGCTGTTTTTCCCAAAACGCAAACCCACGGCCAAGCGGCTGCGGCACTTCGCAGATACCCACTTCGGCCCACACGCCGGCCTCGCGCAGCAGTACCTTTTTCACTACGCCCGCGTTCACCTAAAGTTGAAATAAAATGAATTGCACCGAACTTGATGTCCTCCTGTCACCCGCCGAATTCGAGGGCTTGCCAGAGCAAGACTTGAGCGACACCAGTTGTGTGGTTTTTGACGTACTGCGTGCCACCTCGACGATGACCGTCGCCTTGGCCAACGGCGCGGAGGCGATCCTGCCCTGCGCGACCATCGGCGAAGCCATCGCCACTCGAGAATCGGAGCCCGGATTGCTCCTCGCCGGAGAACGCGAGGGTCAACGCATCACGGCCGAAATCAGTGGCGGAACGGAGTT
>Ga0115011_10003280_pt1 | contig 11009 bp, 5 predicted proteins | sample TroAtlMetagenome_2_FD_88705 | JGI IMG/M metagenome (GOLD analysis project Ga0115011, IMG submission 88705) | Marine eukaryotic phytoplankton communities from Atlantic Ocean - Tropical Atlantic ANT8 Metagenome | ecosystem: Environmental > Aquatic > Marine > Oceanic | place: Tropical Atlantic... | reverse complement strand
TGAAGGAGATGTTTCTGAAGGAGATGTTTCTGAAGGAGATGTTTCTGAAGGAGATGTTTCTGAAGGAGATGTTTCTGAAGGAGATGTTTCTGAAGGAGATGTTTCTGAAGGAGATGTTTCTGAGGAAGAGAGCCTGATTGGGTTTGGAGAGTCTTGCGAGGCGTCTCAGGAGTGTGAAACAGCTCTCTGTATTGTAGTTGGCTCCGGAAAAATCTGCAGTTCTTATTGCGATGATCTGGAGTGCCCGGAAGGCTTCGCATGTGAAACAAATGATGATGAGGTTGTTCCATACTGTCAGCCTATTGAGGGGTAAATGATGCAAGAGAGAGGGAATCACCTGAAATGGTTGAGTTGGCTTCTCCCATTGGCCGTATTGGCCTGTGGAGGGTCAGGGGAAGAGGATGAACTGCTGTCCAATGGACCGGGGGAAGGAGGAGCCGCTCCTGCTGTGACAGTGGAAGAGGGGTCCATCGAAGGTCCGAACTTTGCGGGTGGAGCCTGGACGGTTGGATCTTGCGGAGAGGAGCTCTTCCTGGACGTGGGTGCGTATACAGGTCCGGGAGGGGACTACCCCATGCCAGTTCTGGGCATTGCTTGCTCTGATGACACTCGAGTGGTTACCAGCAACGGAATTCCCCACTACACCTATCAATCCATGACACCCAATGGCTTGAGTGGGCAAAATTTCACCTGGGAAGTTCCCTTGAATCCTGTGGTTGCGGACGAAACTTCGGCAATCCCCTGTCTTGGATCCGTGGGCTACACCATCAACGGAATTCCCGTTTATGGTCCCAATGAAGGACCTTTCCCCGACCCCTATGGAGACCCCATTGCCAATGGTGTGATGGATTGGTGTCTGGGGCATACAGGGGGAGACGCGGATTACCACTACCACGGTATTCTGGAAACCTGCATGGCCATCGAGGCCACGGAAAGTGCATCTCCTGTCCTCGGATTTGCCTTGGACGGCTTCCCCATTTATGGACCTCGCGGGTGTCTGGATGAGGCCTGTGAAGAGGTGGTCACCTTTGTGAGTGGATGGGATGCCGATGGTGCCACGGCCATAGGCTGTACGTCGGATTCCGAATGTTCCGATGACCATGTGTGCGCCACTGCCATGGTGGATGGAGAATTGGTGGAAGCGTGTGTAGCCAAGGATTACGCGTGGGAACACCATACCTTCACAGCCAAGGATGGAAGTGAATTTCTGGATGAATGCAATGGTCGTGTGGGTCCCGATGGAACCTATCGCTATCACACAACCTCCACCTTCCCCTACGTTCTCGGTTGTTACCGGGGGTCGGTAACTTCTTCCGGAGCGGCAATGGGCAGTGGCCTGTGTCCATCCAACTAGAATCAGGATTCTCTCGATAGAATACGCCTGAGGACCCTCCCTTCTTCGATACCAGAGGTTGAAACAAGTTCAATTGTGCGGGAATTGTCCGTGTTGGAGAGCCGTCGAAACCTCGGGTTCACCGAACTCGGGTCCATTTTGGACGGGTCGGCAATCGGTGGAGAAGGCTCTATTTTGGGCTTTCTAAAGGGGCAATGGGGGGCCGAAATCCTCTATCTCCATGGCCCTTTGATTCAAAAAGCTCGGGGTGGAGGTGACATCCCGTTGGTTTGTGATAGCATTCCCAAGCAATTGAAAGGCATCATCAGAAGGTCTGTTGACAGTGGCGGAGGGACCCATCGAAAGCCTCACTCTTAACCCAGCGGGGAAGCGCGACGGAGCGTGGTTCTTTGTAAAGGAACCCGGTGAGGGGAAGTACGTCCAGTCAGAGAAGATCATTGTAGCCAAAGATGGACAGGTTCTCACCAAGCGCCCCCATGGTTTCCCGCATCGCATCGAGGCCCTCAATGAATCGGGGATGTCTCTTCCTCCTTCTACATATTTAAGGGCTGTGGGCGCTGTTGGACATGCCATGGAAAAGGGGGGTGTTTCCGAGGAATGTCGAGTCCAGATACGGATGACAGCTGGAGAGCAGGAGGTCTCGGTTTTCCGGGGAACCGAAGGGGAGAATGTCGTCGAGATCTCTGCCTCGTGGTTGCATGATGCCCCTTCTCATCACGTGGTCAATGGTGCAGTCGAAAGAGCCCTGGAGGAGCATGGATTTGGAGAAACCGGTCCTGCTTCCCTCACCGGGCTTCCCGAAAAGCCTACATCCCGTGTGTTGTTTTTCGAAGCTTTGATGAATACAGACTCCCCTCACAACCACACGGAGATCAGCCAGGGAGTGCTCCATATGGCGAGCCCTCTGGCAGAGTTGGAGACCGAGGTGGTGCTGGTGGATGTGAAGATGCCCATCACGGGAACCACTCGGCCTGTTTGGGGAATGGAAAATCTCGAAAATGCCGTGGGCGGTGCCCCCATTGGTTTGGTGTGTATGACCTTGCTGGAAGGCTACTGGGATGGGGCCATCAAGCTGATTACCGAACTCCGACGATTGGGGTGTCGCGCCCGAATCGCCTTGGGTGGGGTGATGCCTACCCATACGCCCGAGCATGTGGCCGCCCATTTCCCGGAGGTTAGCTTCGTTTGTCGTGGAGCTGGAGAGGGGATTGTTCGCAGACTGGCGGAAATCCTGGGGGACTCCGATGTGGATACCCCGTTGACTGCAGCCCAGCGTGAGGCCTTGTTGACCCTGGATGGGATTATTGGTCTCGAAAGGCAGGAAGGGGTGATTACTCAGGTTTTGAGTGCCAACTCCCGGCATACAAATGTGGTGGAAGACCTGGACAAGGCTCCTCTGGATTTGGACTTGATCAAACCTCGCCACCTGGTCAATGGGGTGGAGATGTGCACCTCACGCGGTTGTATATGGAAGTGCAGCTTTTGCACCATTATGGGGCGTCAGACCTATCAATCCCGGACATCGGAAAATCTCATCGACCTTCTGGGACGGTACGAGGAGTATTACCACTCAATTTTTGATGGAGAGATCCCCCGTAACGCCTTCAAGCTTCACTTGAGCGACGATGATTTTGCCTGTGACAAACCGCGAGCAGCTCAATTCTTTAAGGATATCCTGAGCACTCCGTTCCGGCTTTCTTCGGTCCAGGTTGCCATTGGGGACTTGTGTCGCAAAGAGGGAGGCAAGGTCCTCCCGGAACCGGATCATGAGTTTCTCGATACCATCAGACCTGAATGCTTCTTTCATTCTCAGGAGGAGATTCCAGAGGATGAGTTTATCCACGACCAGCATGACCGTCGCTGGAGTGCTTACCTTCAAATCGGGGTTGAGACCTTCACGAATCAGGAAATTGCTCGACTGGGGAAGGGGTACAAGAGGGCTCACATTCGAACCATTGCAGCGGAGTTGGATCGTCGCGGAATCCATTTCACCTGCTACTTTATTTTAGCCAACATGGAGACCACTGCAGAGGATTTGATTGAGAATCTGGAAGAAGTGGCTCGGTTGAAACTTCGATTCCCCAAGACCTTCCACATCAAATATCCATTGGTGGAGCGATTGGTTTCGGTATTTCCATCCGCTACGTATCGGAAAGCCCTGCGGATGGGGAAAGAAAGCGAAGCCCTGTCGTTGCGTAGCCACGCTCAAGAGGAAGGGTATCCGGAATTTGATTATCCATTCGTCGATTATGACATTCCGCTGGATCCCTGGGTCCATGCTGTCCTTGGGCAGGATTTGTTTACGGATGAGCACCGGTACCTGGGTTCTCTCGAAATTTTGAAAGACAAATGGACGAATCGAATGGATCAGCTCCCCGCTGACGATCCCGAACGCAAGGTGGGGGAGAGACTCCTGCGCCGTTTGCACGATCGCTATCGTCGGCTGGTTTTTGATTATCTTCTTCACGCACGAGATACGGCCGAGCCTCATGTGGGCTGGCCTGAACATCTTCAATTCGATGAGCCTTACGCCATTTCTGTGGCCACGGATATCCTTGGAGATCCGGAAGGGTGGCGCCTTCCTCTCAAGAGATTCGCCCAGGAGCTTCACACCCCGCGGATGGTGGTGATTCCCACCTGGCAATGTGAATTGCGCTGTGGCTATTGCTTCATTCCGAAGCAGGAAGGCCGGGTCATGGACAGGCGAACCCTGGAGCGCTCTGTGGACATGTTAATCGCCAGTGAGCAGAAAGACCTTATTCTGCAATTTTTCGGAGGAGAAGCCCTTCTTGAGTATGAGAATGTGCGCTACTCCATCGAATATGCCCAAGCTCAGGCCCGGCAGCGAAAGAAGAGCATTCACTTTATTTTGAGTACCAATGGCTGGAGCTTGAGTGAAGAGAGGCTGGAATGGCTAAAAACCCTCCCCGTGAAGCTCGAATTGTCTTTGGATGGAGCGGAAAGAACCCAGACCCGGTTCAGGCCGGCGGGGAAATGGATTGGTGGAAACAGCTACGAAAGCTCCATTGTGCCGACGGCCAAGGCCATTCAGGACTCCGGAATTCCCTATGACGTCATTATGGTGGTTCATCCCAAGGCCGTGGATGACATGGCGGAGAACTTCTTCCACATTGCGGACATGGGTTTTCGGCGGATTCAAGTTAATTTCGCGTTGGGATTCCGTTGGAAAGAAGAGCAGAAGCAGTCCTTTGCTGCTCAATTGATGGTGATTGGAAAAGAGTTGCGCCAGCGTTGGGCTCGGGGCGAGCAGTTGGATATGGTCAATCTGGACGGAAGGCCCATGAAAATGCGACTTAATGCTGAGATTACTGTGGACTGGGATGGAACGGTTTACGGTGGAAATGGCTTTTTGCATGAAACGGAGAACAAGGAGAAATTCCGGATTGGGCACCTGGATGACCTGAAGAGCTTCGACACCTATCGGATCAACATGCCAACCAATGAGTTTTTGCTGGATTGGTCTTATCCAGATCAAACCACGGAGAACAACCTGGCCGTGGGCGCCATTTATACCAGTTGGATCAAGTGGATGCAGAAACAGCCCGTGAACCCTTTTCCCCAATCTCCTCCTCGAGCGAATTTCGCCTGAATAAACGACATTTGATCTCCCCTGTCCTGGTATCGGTCACACGGTTTTTTTTCGGGGACTTTTCCTTTCCTCCGGAGGACTGTTGGTGGTAAGGAACCCACTCGAATTCTAAACGGAGTGTTTGTAATGACAGACCAGAAGAGACACGAATTAGCGACCGTTGGGAATGCTCCATATCGGGAGTTGACCTTTGCAGCGGTAACGCTTGGAGTGCTTCAGGGTACCGTCCTGAACCTTGCCTTTGTCTATGCAGCCCTGAAACTGGGGTTCAGCATCGGGGGTTCCACGGTGGCTTCCATCATGGGGTATGCCCTGTTGAGGGGAGTCCTGGGCAAAGGGACCATGATTGAGAACAACATCAATCAGACCATTGCCTCGGGAATCAATACGGCGGGAACTGGAGTGGTGTTTACCCTGCCGGCTCTCTTTATGCTGGATGCCAAATGGCGGGCAGACGGGGGACCTGGAATTGATTTCAGTCCGTGGCCCATCCTCATGGGAGGGATTGCGGGAGCCATTTTGGGTGTGGTTCTGATCATTCCGTTGCGGAAGCAGATGATCGATCTGGATCGCTTGCGGTTCCCCTCGGGTGTGGCGGTGGCTACCATCATTCGTTCCGGTTCAACGGGCCTGGAAAAAGCAAAGCTTCTGGGGATCGGTTTCCTGATAGCAGCGGTCTGGAAATTGATCATGGCAGAGGGATGGCTGGACCAGCCAGGGATTCTCTCCCACGAAGAACTGAATATCAGTTTTGGAATTCTCCCGGATTACCTGTCACCGGTTCTCTATCTCTCCATGATGAATATTGCCGCAGGGCTCCTGGCAGGGCGGGGAGGACTTCCCTTTTTCGTGGGTGGAGTTCTCGCCTGGTGGGTTCTTTCTCCAGCCGCAGTTCATTTGGGATGGGTTCCCCTGGAAGATGGTGTGAATGCCCTCGCCAATTATACCCCTGGTGCCATTTCCGACGGAACGCCTGTCTTTGACTATCTGTACGGCGTCATGATTCGACCCCTGGGAATTGGAACCCTGATTGGAGGAGCCTTGATGGGTGTGGTGGTGAGTTTCCCCGCCATCAAGAGCGCCATTCGATCTGTGGCCAATGCGTCCAAAACCAGTGGAGCAGGCGGGAGCCGAGTGGGAAGCGACGAGCTTTCTCTGAATGTACTCATCATGGGTGTTATCGGCGCTGTCGTCGTCTTTTTCATCGCCTCCTTGATGACCGAGGGAGTGACCATTCCGGGAGCACTGCTCTCCGCGGTGGTGGGAACAATCTGGTTGGGATTGGCAGGATTGATTGTGGCCCAGGCAACTGGAATGACAGACATCTCCCCTATGAGCGGAATGGCGTTGATCTCCGTGACCCTGATGATGTTCCTCCTGGACAACAACGTGGCGGGTGCCATGGTGGTGGGTGTGGCTGTTTGTGTGGCCATTGGCCAGGGGGCAGACATGATGCAGGACCTCAAGAGCGGGTTCCTCATCGGGGGTCGCCCGGTGAAACAGCAAGTGGTTCAATTCTGTGTGACCTGGATTGGCGCGGTGATCGCCATCGGGGCCATCTATCTCTTGTGGCAAAACGGTCCCAATGGAGAGGGTGGTTTCGGTGGGAAAGAGCTCCCTGCACCTCAGGCGGGTGCCTTGATGGGCATCATTGACGGGGTGGTGAGCGGCAACGTCCCCGTGGATAAATACGTGATGGGTGGCGTGGTGGGTGCCCTCCTGGGAGCCGCTCCTATGGCGGGCCTTGGCGTTCTCATCGGTTTGGCCATGTACCTTCCGTTCTCCATCACCCTTGGGTATGGAATTGGCTGCATGGGAAATATGTGGATTACCAAGAAGAAAGGCGCGGTCTTCGTGAAGGAGAAACTGGTGCCTTTGGCGGCTGGATTGATTGTGGGAGAGGCCCTTATGGGCATTGGACACACCGCATACAAGATCTTTGGATCCTAAGGAGGTTGAGACATGACTGCTGAACAACAAACCACTGTACATTCTCAAAGCGCTCCCTCGACTGCCCTGGGACAGGCTCTGTTCGTGGCGGGTATCGGGGCCACCATCATTTGCGGCGCCAAGGCTCCCATTGGAGAGGAAACATGGCCCACTACACTCCCCTACTTCCTGTTGGGTGGAGTCGTGGCGGCAGTGGGGATCTTTTTGTGGCGAAAAGCCCTGGCCATTCAAAAAGCCCAGGGAACCCTCCAGGGAGACGATGCGAAAGACCCGGTGCAATTGCTTCGTGACCTGGCAGCCCCCCTTCAAACCCTGCGAACAGAGGCGGCCACATTGGAGACCGCAGCCCTCGTGGTTCGAGTGGATGCCCTCCTGGATGAATTCGTTCTGCCCATGGGAGAGAGCCGGCAACAGTTCATCGATCGGTATGGGATGGACAAGGGAGCGGAGCTTCTGGTCACCCTTGCTTTTGGAGAGCGGATGCTCAACCGGGTGTGGTCTGCTGCAGCAGATGGGCATTTGCCTGAGGCTGTATCCTCTTTGGAAGAGTCTGCCGATGCGTTTGAAGAGGCCGTTTCCCTACTTCCCGCCTCCTAGGAGGTGCTCTTCTCTTGCTTGCCCTTCGAAGAAGCTCAATAATGGGGACATGTATCGACTTTCAACATTTCTTTTCAGTGTTTCGTGTCTCGTCATGGCAACGGTCCTCTCCGGTTGTGGTTCGTCCGCGCCTGAAGTGGCCAGCCAGGGCATAGTGGCGCCTAAAGCCCAAGCCAACAACCCTGCCTACATTCCAGAAGATACATCCAGTTCAGGAGTGATTCCCGGTTGGGATTCGAAAGAAGCGGATGACGCGGAGGCAACAGATGTTGTGGAGGGAGATGCTGAAGACGCTCTTTCTCCAGAAGATGGAGTCTCTACAGTTGATGTTTTCGACGGGGGAGATGTGACCGAAGAGGCAGACGGGGAAGACGCCCTTGAATCCGATGTTCTAGATCTGGAAGACGTTGGGGAAGAAGAGGATGCAGAAGAAGAGGATACAGAAGAAGAGGATGCAGAAGAAGAGGATGCAGAAGAAGAGGATGCAGAAGAAGAGGATGCAGGAGAAGGCCCTCTCCCTGAGGAGAAGGGCGCCTGTTGTGAGGCCCACCCCACTCCGGGCTGTGATGAAGCCGATTGCGAGAGTCTGGTGTGTGAAGGCGATCCCTACTGTTGTGCAACCGCTTGGGATTCCTTGTGTATTCAGGGGGCGTTGAACGTGTGTGCTCAATGTTCCGATGAGCCTCTGGATTCCTGTTGTGCCGCCCAGGATGACCCTGGCTGCGAGAATCTGGTGTGCGAGACCCAGATTTGCGCAGCTGACCCCTATTGCTGTGATACCAAATGGGATGGTCTGTGTGTCCAGGCTGCGGAATCGGAGTGCACGGTATGCGGGGGAGTTACGCCAGAAGCTTCAGAAGAAGATTGTTGCATTGCCCATGAAACACCAGGCTGTGGAGATGCCTCATGCGAAGCCCTTGTGTGCGAGATTGACCCCTTCTGCTGTAATACCCAGTGGGACAATTATTGTGTGGCTTGTGGTGCAGGAGAGGACAGTTTCGGAGGAAGCTCTTGCGGAAATGCGAAAACCCTCTGTGGATGCACAACGCCATACCCGAGCCTTGAAGCCCTGGCCGAACATTGGGCCCCTGTGTGGTACCACGACGTGGATAATTCCAACACAGAGGGGGACTATTTCACCGCCATCGATGCGGATGGAGACCTGGTAAGCAGCAACAACTGGGAGAGCTTGAGCGATGGGCTCACGGACCTGAGGGGAGTCATTTACTGGTCAGTGATTACTACAGAAACCCATTGGTTCATTTTGTACGCGAATTTTCATCCCCAGGACTGGGATGAAGTATGCAGTGCAGGGGCCCTCTACAAGGTGTGCCATGAAAATGACATGGAAGGGGCCATGGTGGTGGTCAAGAAAGACGGCTATGGCTATGGGCAATTCAGGGTCATGTACACCCAGGCCCACAACCATCTCTACATGTATCGCAATGATGTGAACATCACGAAAAAGTCGGGAGAATTGCGAGAGGTTCCGGTTACGTTTGAAAATGGAAGCCATCCCCAGGTGTATGTGGAGGCCGGGGGTCACGGGGTGTGCGCCCTTTATCACAATGAGATCCTCTCGTTTTCAGCGGACTTCTGCAATCATGACATCGATGATCAGATGGAAGATTGTATTGACGCTGGGGGGAACGATTGCGATCCGGCGGATTATTTTCCGGGGGGAGATGGCATTGTGTACCGTCACAAACCCGTGGGAGAAATACCGTCCGGAGCGTTCGATAAGGACGTGGGATACGCTCTGGTTCCTTTTGAGTCTGAAATTTGGGACCGTCGGGAGAACCTGTGCAACGGAAATTGTCTCTTCGACAAAACCTTCGAATATGAGGGGGTTACCCTTCCCAAGGCATTTGATGGAGACACCTGGGAAGACGACAAGGCAAATCCACCCTGGGCCTGGGATTCCGCCGATGATGGAGAAGTGTACCGGGGGGACTGGTTCTTTAAACCGGCCCATAGCTTACTGATACATGTGTCCATGCCCGAAGAAGTGAGCCTCACGTACACAGAAAATCCCTATCTGACCTTCATTGACCCCTGATTTTCTCTCCCAAATACCTGTCAGATCCGTTACGGTTCGCCCATGGAATTGAGGGACTACGCTGAACATGTTTTTTTCGCCCGGACCGTGGAGGGTAAGCTCCTGGCCCCAGGGAAAATCACCGATGATCGAGTGGGAACTCCCCTTCAACGCATTCTGGAACCCCATCGACCTCAGGGGTTAGAAATGACCCCCGTGAGCGGAACCCGGGTCTCCTTTCCCCGATTCAGTGAATTGCACGATGAACACGCCCGAGGCCGGGCCCTTCATTTCTTCGCCAATCACGAGTTGTTGGCCCTGGAACTGATGGCCCTGGCCCTGTTGAAGTTTCCCAAGGCAGATCCCAAATGGAGAAGGACCCTTTTTGCCACCATGCGAGATGAGCAAAAGCACATGGGGCTCTATCTTCAGCGAATGAAAGAATTCGGGGTGGAGTTGGGAGAGATACCCCTCAACCGGTTCTTTTGGGACCAGATTTCCACCATGGAGGCGCCGGTGGACTTCACCGTTCGCATGAGTCTGACCTTTGAGCAGGCCAATCTGGATTTTTCCATGGTGTATCGAGATGCCTTTGAGGCGGCGGGAGACCTTGAAACCGCCCGACTGATGCAAGAGGTGCTGGACGATGAAATCAGCCACGTGCGCCACGGTGTTCGCGCCCTGGAGGCATGGAAACCCGAGGGTGAAACCCTGTGGGACACCTATGAGAAGGCCCTTCCCTATCCGTTGACTCCCGCCAGAGCCAAAGGGAGCGTCTTTTGCCAGGCCCCCCGGGAAGCGGCGGAATTACCAGGGGACTTCATCGATGCCCTCCGGGTCTATCGTCACACCCGAGGCAGGCCCCCGGTAGTACGATTGTTCAATCCGGCCACGGAAGCCGCCCTGGGTCAAAAGGTGGAGGGTCATACCCCCAACAAAGGGATTTTGACCCTGGCTCAGGATCTGGAAATGCTCCCCCTTTTGTTGGGGAAGACGGACGACATTGTTCTGGTGCGAAACAAGCCCTCCACACGTCATCTGGCCCGACTCCAAAAACTGGGGTGGCCTCAGGTGGATTGGGTGGAAACCCCCCTGGACCAGCGAACAATTCCCCCTCATCACTCCTTGTGTAAACGGCAGTTTTCCGGGGTGGAGCCCTGGGGCTGGGACCCTACGGTTGCAGCGTTTCTGGAGCCCTTGCGAGAGGGATTGGGAGAGGACAGTCCGCCCTTTTCGACCCATCTGACCGGTCATAAGGAGTGGAGCAGCAAGGCCTGGATGGCCCAGCAACTCCCGTCTTTGCTGGATGCACTTTCTCCCGAGATTCGGCAACGGATGGTGCTGGAAGGGCCAACAGTCTGCGCCTCTGTAGAGGAAGCGACGGCTTCTCTGGAACACCACCAGAAGGCAGGAACAGGCAGGGTGGTGTTCAAGGCTCCTTTCGGGACAGCCGGACGGGA
>Ga0115011_10003279_pt1 | contig 11009 bp, 6 predicted proteins | sample TroAtlMetagenome_2_FD_88705 | JGI IMG/M metagenome (GOLD analysis project Ga0115011, IMG submission 88705) | Marine eukaryotic phytoplankton communities from Atlantic Ocean - Tropical Atlantic ANT8 Metagenome | ecosystem: Environmental > Aquatic > Marine > Oceanic | place: Tropical Atlantic... | reverse complement strand
TACGTCAGTATATTTTTAAAACATGGCGAAGTACCGCAGAACGATATGGCTTCCGTGAATACGATGGCCCTCCAATAGAAGACCTAGAACTTTACACAAAAAAAAGCGGGGAAGAGATTGTTGGTCAATTATACAACTTTTCCGACAAGGGAGATCGAAAGGTTTCTCTAAGGCCGGAAATGACTCCAACGCTAGCCCGAATGGCGGCCTCGCACACACGAAACTACAAGAAGCCCATTAAATGGTTTTCTATACCCCAATTATTTCGATACGAACGCCAACAAAAAGGCCGACTACGTGAACATTTCCAACTTAATGCCGATATAATTGGCGAAGAACATTTATCTGCTGATGCTGAACTAATTTCCCTACTTATCGACACTCTTCGTAACCTAAAACTAACAAAAGAAGATTTTTTCGTGCGACTTAGCAGTCGCCAAGCTTGGCAAGACTTCTTTGAAAAAAACGGAGGTGAACAGAACAATGCCTACGCATTTTACCAAGTCATAGATAAACTAGAACGAGAAGACCCGAAAGTATCCAATGATAAATTAACCAAAATGGGATTCTCCTATGATCAGATAAACGAATTCATCTTGAAAGGACAACCGACCGAAGAACTCTCAGCCATAATTGAAAATATTGAGGCCCGAGGTTTAGGAGATTTCATTGAAATAGACTATAGAATAATACGAGGATTAGCTTATTACACGGGACCTGTCTACGAAGCTTTCGATAAACGTGGTAAATTCCGAGCAATTGCTGGGGGAGGACGCTATGACCACTTGGTTAATCTCATCTCCGGAGGTAGAACCAGCCTACCAGCTCTTGGATTTGGGATGGGTGATGTCGTACTCACAGAACTACTCAAAGATCGCAATCTTATCCCTGAACTTAGTCAAACGATTAATGCTTTTGTTCAAATCACAGATGAATCTATGCGTAACACTTCGCTTGGGCTCATCCAGCAACTTCGGCAAGCCGGCATTACTACCGAATATCCTCTGCTAAAGACTAAACCGGATAAACAATTCAAACGCGCCTTCGAACTGAACGCTAAATGGCTAATTACTATCGAAAGTGACAATCAGGCAACTATAAAGAATCTCGAAAGTCGTAAAGAAAAAATTTGCCCCATCGATGATATTACTGAAATAGTCAAATCGAAATTATAAGTCTTAATTTTGATTGGGATTTGCTTGAGCTTTATCATCAGAACATGGATTTGTTGAAACTTGATATGGCACAACAAACGCTTCGTTAAAATCGAAGCCATTGGCAAAATCTGCAAGTGAATCGTTCTCAGTCTTTGCTAAAAGATTATTTTCAACGAGGTTGAAAACGATCTCTCCGAAATCCTCTGTCGAATAAACACCCCATTCGTTAAGTAGAGTTTTACTCATAGGTCCATAATTATCAATTGCGTATTGACGAAGTCCATTAGTTAACTCCTGACCACTAATATGACAAGGCTCACTGCTATTCGATTCTTTGGCTAGTTTGTGCTGGGTATAATCTAATCCTTCACGAATAAAAAAGTAAGCATCTCTGTGGTATCGATCGTCCTTATCAAGAATTTGATCTAAAATCTCATTATAATCAAAAGGCTGCATCTCAATATTTAAAAAATATATAGCACATTATCAATCTAAACAATTTTACACTTTAATATTCAAGTGTAATCAAACAGCCACAATGTTTACCAATTTCCCAGGAACAACGATCACTTTTTTTACTTTTTTCTCCTCAATATGTCGCTTCACATTTTCGCTTTTCAATGCAAGCTTCTCAATTTCAACACTGCCTATATCAGCGGGTACTTGTAATCGGTCGCGAACTTTACCGTTTACCTGAACAGCCATTTCAATTGATGTCTCCACAAGATACTTTTCATCAAAAACAGGCCAAGGATAATAAGCAACCGATCCGTCTTGATTATTGGCTTTAGAATATAATTCTTCAGCAATATGCGGAGCAAAAGGAGCGAGAAGGAGTAAAAAATCTTTTAGAACTGAAATTGGGCGTAATTCCCAATTAGATACTTCATTAACAAAAACCATAAGTGCAGAAATAGCAGTATTAAATCGTAGATGTTCCATATCTTCGGTCACTTTTTTTATACACGTGTGAAGCACCTTCATCTGCTCTTGGGTAGGAGCAATATCCACTACATCAATACTAAGTTTAAGTTCGGTAAGTAATTCTGATCCCTTCTCAGGAGACAACATCAACTGCTGCTCAAATTTTTTCTCAGTTTGTTCATCAATGAACATTCGCCAAACACGACCAAGAAATCGATAAACTCCTTCCACTCCTTTGGTATTCCAAGGTTTAACCATCTCCAATGGCCCCATAAACATTTCATACAAACGTAAAGCATCCGCACCAAATTCCTCAAGGATATCGTCGGGATTAACTACGTTGCCACGCGATTTGGACATCTTTTGTCCATCCTCACCAAGAATTAATCCTTGATTGACTAGTTTATAAAATGGTTCCGGTGTAGAAACATAACCTAAATCAAACAAAGCCTTATGCCAAAAACGAGCATAAAGAAGGTGCAAAACTGCGTGCTCGGTTCCCCCCACATACAAATCAACACCCGGTGTAGCTTCATTATTAGCAGTCCCCATCCAATATTTTTCTGCGGCTTCCCCAACAAATCTACCGCTATTTGCAGCATCTAAATACCGCAAATAATACCAGCAGCTTCCTGCCCACTGCGGCATAGTGTTGACTTCACGGACTAATCCATCGTCCACTTTACACCATTCTTGGGCTCTGGCTAAAGGTGGATCACCTGACCCTGTAGGTTTAAAGTCAGTTAAATCTGGAGGCAAAACAGGTAAATCGGCCTCATCTAAAGCAACATGTCCCCCATCGTTCCAAACAATTGGGAACGGTTCTCCCCAGTAACGTTGTCGACTAAACAACCAATCACGCAACTTAAAATTGATAGTCCTAGAACCAAGCGCTTTTTCCTCAAGCCAGTCTATAATCCTAGCCTTAGCTTGCTGAGTAGAAAGGCCATCAAGAAAATCCGAATTAACAGCAATACCTTCTCCTGAAAAACCAAGTGAGTCTTGCCCATCTGGAGACTGAACAACTACCTCGATAGGTAATTCGAATTTCTCAGCAAATTCCAAATCACGTGAATCATGAGCCGGCACTGCCATAATCGCTCCGGTTCCATATCCAGCTAGCACATAATCTGCAGTCCAAATTGGTAACCATCGACCATTAACTGGGTTTAAGGCATAAGCACCTGTGAAAACACCACTTTTCTCCTTAGCTAAATCGGTTCGCTCTAAATCGCTCTTTTTTGACGATTCTGCCTGATAGGATTGAACCTCAAGAAGATTCTCATCCTTAACAATTTCATCAATCAAATCACTCTCTGGAGAAATAACCATATAAGTGGCCCCAAATAATGTATCTGGGCGAGTAGTAAAAACCGTGATATTAGTGTCCGAATCTTTAACCTGAAAAGTTACCTCTGCCCCCTCAGAACGACCAATCCAATTGCGTTGCATCTCTTTCAAGGAATCACTCCACTCTATACCATCCAGATCATCAAGAAGACGCTGTGAATAGGCAGTGATACGTAACATCCATTGGCGCATAGGCTTACGAACTACAGGAAACCCTCCCACCTCGCTAACTCCATCCTTAACCTCCTCATTAGCAAGAACGGTTCCAAGCTCAGGACACCAATTGACCGGAGCCTCTGAAACATAAGCCAAGCGATGAGAATCAAGCCAAGAACGCTTTTGCTCGTCTGTTGATATATCCGCTGGATAATCTAAAGTCTCTATGGGTTCGGCTTTAGAGGTCTCTGGATTAAACCATGAGTTATATAGCTGTAAAAATATCCACTGAGTCCAGCGAAAATACTGGGGATCTGTAGTATCTACTTCACGACTCCAATCATAGCTAAAACCCAGCGATTGAATCTGCCTTTTGAAGTTGGCTACATTAGTCTCAGTCGTTATTCGCGGATGCTGTCCAGTTTTTATCGCATACTGTTCAGCTGGTAAGCCAAATGCATCCCACCCCATAGGATGCAACACATTAAAGCCTCGCATACGCTTATATCGCGCCAAAATATCCGTAGCCGTATAACCTTCCGGATGCCCAACATGCAAACCTGCCCCGGATGGATATGGGAACATATCCAGAATGTAGTACTTCGGTATGCACTCAGGAGCAGCATTTTTGTGACGTTCGCGAAACGGATGTCCGGTTGGAGCACTCTCACCTGGATTCCAAGAACGGAATACTTCTCCATTATGCCAGAATTCCTGCCACTTCGGCTCGAATAATTGAAAAGGGTATTGTCTTCGCATTCGTGCGATTAAAATTATCTATTAACGATTTAGCTACAGTAATCAGACATCAAGATTATAATCAGTCACTGCACCTTGAGAAGCGGATGTAACCGCACTGGCAAACTTCGCCAACACTCCCTTGGTATAACGAGCTTTGGGTTTTCGCCAAAAATTTTTACGTTTTACCAAATCACTCTTAGACACGTGAAGTAACAGTTGATTCTGCTCTGCATCAATTGTAATCGAATCACCATTTTTCACTAAGGCCAACGGACCACCTGCATAAGCTTCGGGAGTGATATGCCCCACTACAAAACCGTGCGTACCACCAGAAAATCGACCGTCAGTTATCAAAGCAACATCATCCCCTAATCCCGCACCCATGATTGCCCCAGTTGGACCAAGCATTTCTCTCATTCCGGGTCCTCCTTTCGGTCCCTCATAACGTATCACTATAATATCCCCCTTCTTAATTCTGCCACTGAGGATAGCTTTCATCGCTTTCTCCTCTGAGTCGAAGGGCCTAGCTATACCAGTAAAACTCAATCCTTCCTTACCTGTAATCTTGGCCACACTCCCAGCAGGCGATAGATTACCATAAAGTATACGAAGATGGCTGTCATTTTTGATCGGCTTACTTAGTGGCTGAATAATCTTTTGACCTTTGCGATAAGGTTTAACTTTAGATAAATTTTGCGACATCAACTTACCAGTCACCGTTAGACAATCTCCATGCAACAATCCTGCCTTTAGCAAAGTCTTCATCAACGGCTGAATTCCACCCACAGCTACAAGTTCACTCATTAAGTATTTACCACTTGGCTTAAGATCAGCCAAAACCGGAACCTTTTTACCAATACGAGAAAAGTCATCGATAGTTATATTAACATCGGCCGCATGAGCCATAGCCAGTATATGTAATACTGCATTTGTTGATCCTCCCAATGCGATCACCACGGTAATTGCATTCTCAAAAGCCTTCTTCGTCATGATATCACGGGGCTTAATACCTTTCTGGAGCAGATTATAAACAGCTGCTCCTGCCTCACGACTGTCACGCTTCTTTGCTGGACTAATCGCAGCCTGAGCACTGCTTCCAGGAAGACTCATCCCCATCGCTTCGATAGCACTAGCCATAGTATTAGCAGTATACATTCCACCACAAGAACCCGGCCCTGGGATAGCGCAGGAAGTTATATCTTCTAGGCCTTTATCTGATAGCTTATTGTTTGAATGCGCTCCAACCGCTTCAAAAACTGAAACGATATCAAGCTTTTTTGAATCACCGGTTACACAACCCGGAAGAATAGTTCCTCCATATACAAAAACCGCAGGACGATTCATTCTTGCAATAGCAATCATACAGCCTGGCATATTCTTATCACAACCGCCAATAGCAACATATCCATCCATGCACTCGCAACCAACGACTGTTTCTATCGAGTCAGCAATAACCTCTCTGGAGACCAAAGAATACTTCATGCCTTCCGTCCCCATTGAAATGCCATCAGAAATAGTAATCGTATTGAATACGATTGCCTTACCTCCAGCCTTGTTAGTCCCAATTTCAGCCTGCTTTGCTAGTTCATCAATATGCATGTTACATGGAGTTACATTGCTCCATGTAGAAGCCACACCAATGATCGGCTTCTTAAAATCCTCTGCTTTGAACCCTGTTGGATAAAGCATCGCCCGACTCGGAGCTCTATCCGGGCCATCCAACATAACTGCTGAATGTGGGCGCATATTATGAATACCTTTCTTTTTGTTTGACGTTTTTCTCGCAGTCTTCTTCATTGCAAATCGACGGGCGGGCAGTCTCAACAAAAGATCGAACAAAAACAAGCCGTCATAATACATGCTAGGTGTTTGACAAATAAATCTTTTTTGAGAGATTTGTGGCGCATGAAAACATTTTTATCTCTACTACTAACAATAAGTGTAGCCAGCACCGTATGTGCTGAAAAACCCACACTTGATATTCCATTGAAAGATATAGACGGCAAGTCAACCAGTCTCAAGGCCCACAAAGGTAAAGTTATGCTTGTCGTCAATGTCGCTAGTCAATGCGGTTTAACCAAGCAATACAAACAGCTTCAAGCCATACACTCAAAGTATGCTAAACAAGGATTCACCGTACTTGGATTCCCTTGCAATCAGTTTGGCAGGCAAGAACCTGGCTCATCATTGGAAATTAAAAAATTCTGTAGCGACAACTACAATGTCACTTTTCCTTTGCACTCTAAGATTGAAGTTAATGGTGAAAATGCGCATCCATTATATAAGAAAATCAAAAAGGAATCTGGCGGTTCGGATAAGATTTCGTGGAATTTTGAAAAGTTTTTACTAGATGGCAACGGCAAGGTCATTAAACGTTTCTCTCCTCGAACAAAGCCTGATGCAAAAGAATTAACATCCGCAATTGAGAAGGCTCTAAATTAAAATCTAATTATATTTACTAGTAATAAAGCCCGGCTAAGAGCCGGGCTTTATTTTTAAATAGTTCAATTGAAATCAAAACCCCCAAATCAATGGAACAAAAAACCAAACAAGAAACGCCATGATTAGCGTAAGACCCAGTCCAGCTTTTACATAATCTGTAAACCGATATTTACCCGGCCCTGAAACTAGAATGCAAGCCGGCTCAAAAGGTGCAACAAAAGAGGAAGATGCGGCCATCATCACAGCTATCGCATATGTCTGGCCACTCACATCAAGTGTTTGAGCAGTCTGCATAGCCACGGGTAAAACCACAAGCGCTGCTGCCGCATTGGACATCGTCTGTGTTAGAAACATAGTAAGTAAAATAAATCCGGCCAATACCATTCTTGGACTGTCAAAAGCGCTTTGGATACCAGCTGCCAACCAATTAGCAGTACCAGATTCACGCATCGCAGCACCAAACGCCGTCATTCCTCCTATAACAATCAACACACGCCAATCAATCACCTCATATGCCTTTTGCATAGTTATACATCCAGTTGCCACTGTCATTGCAGCTGCGCTTAAAAAACAAACTGGTAAAGGCGCTAAATTGAAACCACCGGCCAAAACGGCAAAACCAAAAAAAGTGAGTGCCATAAAACCTTTTCTGCGTCGATCCGCACTTGGGGCTTCATTAACCTCAAGACTTACAAGGTTTGTATCATTCTCCAAGGCTTGTAAACGATCTATGGAGCCTTGCACCAATAACAAATCGCCAGCACGAAGTTTAATTACCCCAAGTTTACGACCCAGTACTTGCCCGTGCCGGTAGATCGCAAGCACTGCCAACCCAAAGCGCTGCCGAAAATTCGCCTCCTTCAGTGAATGACGAATCAGCGTAGACTTAGGGGTAATTAATAATTCAGCAATTTTAGTTTCCTCAGTCTGAAGTGTGTCATCTTCCAATTTTGTCTCTGCCTTGATTTCAATGCCGCTAGCATCCTTAACTGCCATCAAGTCATCAATCCGACCAGATATCAACAAAACATCATTCTCTTCAAATTTTGAACGTGCATTAGGCACAAAGCTCTTTTTTTTTCTAAGGATTTTTATAATTTGAAAATCCATCTGAGCCAATGATGATTTAAATACTAACTCACCGATAAGCTTCGAACCTGACATAACAACAATCTCGGAAACATACTCCCGAATATTGAAATCATCCGCCAAACTTTCGTCAGGATAATCTGGCAAAAGCTTCCTACCGATCAACATCAGATAAGCGATACCCACACTCATAATCAAAAGACCAAGCGGGGTGATTTCAAAAAGCCCAAGCGGCTTGTAAACCTTTAATTTGTTCGTCTCGGCATACAGTAAATAATCCAATGAGTCCAACTCTCCATCATCATTAAGATCATCCCCTCCTTTAGCAATCCATTCAACTAACCCGGCTTCATGCTGTCTTTGAATCTCACCACTAACTGCAACATTGGTCGAAGTGCCAATTAATGTACATGTCCCGCCAAGAATTGAAGCAAAACAAACTGGCATAAGCAATTTCGAAGGACTTGTTTTTAGCTTGCGAGCAACCGACATTGTAGGACCTATAAACAAAGAAGTGACTGCCGTATTGTTCATAAACCCAGACAGCCCACTTACAACAGACATCGTGGTTAATAAAAGCTTATTGGTACTTCCTCCTGCAACGCGCAATAACCAAGTAGAAACAATATCAAGCACACGCCCTTCCAATAATGCTCCATTGATAACAAAGATCGATCCAAGAATTATTATAATCTGCGAACTAAAACCCGCGAATGCTTGTGAAGTGTCTAGAATTCCTGTTAGCACTAGTGCTAACAGTAGAAAAATAGTCACAAGGTCAACAGGCAACGCCCGCGTAGCAAATAGCGCTACCGCCAAAACGAGCAATCCTAACACTATGACTATTGGATCCATCGGTTAAATTAATACATTCAGTCTCATATTACTCTTCCTGCATGTTTTTGGGATCAATGCCCACTTTATTACACCATTCTCTATAGGCAATCGGTGAAATTTCTGACGGCTTAATCTCACTTCGACCTCCCCAGAAGACATTAGTGTAGCTAACCGGGATTCCAACACTCTCAAGATGTTTGTCAATTGCAGCCTTATGTTCAAGAACCAACTTTTTGTCTGTTCCATGTGCAACCCCCATAATATTCACATTATGGAAATCCGGGCCGCCCTCTCGCCAATAGGCATGAGTCATAATATCATGCCTCCCAACCTCACTTCCAGCCTCTATCTCACGTCCTTCAGGTACAGCCCAGTGAAATAACGCGTTAAACTTAGTAACACGCTTACCGGAAGAGTGGCGTTTAACATGCTCCAAGAATGTAGAAAATCTCCCAACTACACGACGTTTATCCAAGTCCTTAGCAATGCGAAAAAATTCATCCAAGGAGAGTCCAGCCTCAATAGCACGAGCTGCCCATATATCCTCAACAATTTCCTCCGGCTCAAACTCACGCTTTACAGCTGTCATAACATGCCACTCCTGATCTGTTAGATCAACAATTGCTACCTTTGTTGCCTCAGCAGGCTGATCAGCTCGACTACCAGGAGGCATCCCTCGACCACGCACATGCCCAACTCCAAGAGCAAATAAACGCTTTGCCGGCATCAAACGAAAGTGATCTCCTCCAATCTTCCGAAGCAACCATTGTCCGTGCTTTTCAATTGAATACCCTTGCGGCACCTTGAGAGTCGTCCAGAGCTTATAATTGGACCCTGTCGAAACCATATCCGTAGTACGCGTAACTACATGCCCTGAAAACGGATCTTCTTCATATAGATAATTGAAAGCAGAATCCATTTTTTCAATTGGCACCTTCCATGCCACAAGAGCGCCTTTGGCTAGGTTCGTAGCCAATAGGGTTTGACGAACACGTCGAATTGCCCCCGCCCTAAGCATGGCTCGAATACGCTCAATCACGATTTGAACTTCAACGCCAGAAGCTTGAACGATCGCGCCTATAGGATCTTGTTGAAACCCCTGCAATTGATCCTCTGAAACGGCCAAGATCCTGGCGTTTATAGGATCACTAAAATCTACAGGTATATTATCTTCGTTCACTTGGAAGCAGAGTATCCGGTAACAAGTTGTCTTGGCCAAGCGCATTCCGGATTGATTTCATCGCCACAAACCCCAAACATCGGCCTGGCATTAATGAAGATCAGCAAAATAAGCGTTTATCAGGTCGACCTACCCCTTCACGAGGGGGTTTATAACTGGTCAGGAGGAAAATCCGTTCAAGTCTTTGACAGTACTATCGTCAAAATTGAGACTGATGAAGGCATTACAGGTCACGGGGAAGTTTGTCCACTTGGCCCAGTTTATCTACCGGCATACGCTGAAGGAGCTCGAGCTGGTATTCAAATCCTAGCACAATCATTAATTGGAGAGGATCCACTACAATTAGCAAAAATCAACCGCCAAATGGACACCACCCTAAAAGGACATCCATATATAAAATCCTCTATAGATATGGCCTGCTGGGATATACTTGGCCAAGCGACTTCACAACCAGTGTGCAATCTACTCGGAGGACGCTACAACGATAATTTCCAACTTTACCGAGCAATCTCACAAGAATCACCCGAAACAATGGCTGGTAAGGTTTCTGGCTACCGATCAGAGGGTTATCGAAAATTTCAACTCAAAGTCGGCGGCGATCCAGAAACAGATATTGAACGTATTCGTGCCGTATCAGCTGAATTACAACGTGGCGATGTTCTCATTGCTGACGCAAACACCGGTTGGTTGATGCATCAAGCCACACGTGTTGTGCGAGCTGTTAAGGACATCGACGTATATATTGAGCAGCCTTGCGAAACATTCGAAGAGTGTTACTCAATCAGAAAATTGACCGATCATCCTTTCGTACTCGACGAAAATATCGACGGTCTTCCAATACTTCTTCGGGCCAACAGCATGCAAGCTATGGACGTAGTAAATATTAAGATTAGTAAATTCGGTGGACTAACCAAAGCTAGACAAGCCCGCGATCTCTGTGTCTCGCTTGGCATTGCAATGACCATTGAAGATAGCTGGGGAGGCGACATCGTCACTGCAGCGATTTCCCACTTGGCTCACAGCACGCCAACAGAACTACTATTCTCCTCCACAGATTTTAATAGCTATGTAACTGTTTCCATTGCTGATGGGGCCCCTCAACGCAATGAAGGCAAATTAGCTGCATCCACTTC
>Ga0115011_10003277_pt1 | contig 11012 bp, 9 predicted proteins | sample TroAtlMetagenome_2_FD_88705 | JGI IMG/M metagenome (GOLD analysis project Ga0115011, IMG submission 88705) | Marine eukaryotic phytoplankton communities from Atlantic Ocean - Tropical Atlantic ANT8 Metagenome | ecosystem: Environmental > Aquatic > Marine > Oceanic | place: Tropical Atlantic... | reverse complement strand
CTCCTGCGGCTCCATCGCCTCCTGCGGCTCGATGTGCTGGACGGAAATTATGATTGCAAATAAAAACAAGTGCTGTTAGCATTTCAATCATCACGTCTTCATTTAGCACCGGTACTGTGTTGTCCTTTCCTACTAAATATTTGTTAAAAATTCCGATAATCCTTGATATTTTTTGATCAAGATTCTGATATAATTCTTTGTTTATGAATCGTGCGAGATACTTGATAGCATCATTTTTGTCATTGTCACGCCCAGTGTAGGCTGTCAAGCTGAAATTGAAACTCATCCATTCTCCCATCGTGTCTATATATATTTCTCTGTCGGCAAACTTGAAAGTGTATGGTGGTTCGAACACGGTGTCCATGGTTGTACACTGTGCAATCAAATATATACTGTGAGATAATATGGTGAAACATTGTTTGTTATCATGTTGACGATGCATGGAGAGTTTAATTGTGGCCGGTTTGTTGACCATCGGAGATACGATCCAATTTACGTTCAAGAACATTACGATACACGGAAATGTCGGCCATGGGGGGCACATCGTGAACACTGTCTTGCACGGCGCAAGCGAACCAAAACGGCTGCATCAGAGAATCTACCCTTCGCTTACTGCGTGGTCAGAGGCGTGTCTGAGGGAGGGCTTGGGGGAGGAGAACACGCGCTACGCCTCTTGGAAGCGCGTGCTTCACGTCGCCTCTGGGCGGACTTTGCAAAGCTTACGCTCGGAGGACAACGTGGCGAACAAGCGCGAGTTGGCGTCTCGGACGGATCTTTACGAGGAGATCAACCGTCTGCACAGGCGTCTGGAGCGCTTGCAACGGGAACCTCCGTTGGAACGGCCGACGTCGGCGTTTCTCGAGTCGGAGGAAATGAAAACACGACTCCTGGCTTTTTTCGACGCATGGAATGGACACTCCTCGCCGGGTACTTGACGCCGGTGGAGTTTTTGCGGTTGACGCACACGCATCGGTTGGACGTGCCGTCTCACTGTTGGAAGACGTTGTGTCCGACGGCACGTTGTCCTCGCACGGCGTGCCGCGTGTTGTACTTGGTGGACCTTCACGGTGCCGACGCGCTGGTGGACAGTATTCTGACCGAGTCTGCGGCGATGCGCGCCGTGGCTGTGTTGTGGAAGTGTGGGGAAACTGCGGCGTGCATTCGATTGGCGCGTTTCGCGCGTGTACATAGATGGTTGTTTCGTACATATAAACGGAAAGTTCAATTATAGTTGATGTCTTTTATCTTTGTAGATGCCAAAGTGTAATTTCACGGGTGTTTCTTGTGCGTGTGCGTCGAATCCCGTGCCGTCGGGTTCCAGCGTGTAAGTCTGCACGGCGAGTTTCGTGAGCACGGCCACGGAGACCAGGATGCACTGTTGCCAGGTCGTTTGGTAGCACAACGCGAGTGCGAGCAGTTGCACGGCTCTGCACGCGACGCGGTGTTTGGCGAAACGGTGCCAGTCGGTCTCGTGGTACAGTTGTGTGGGCATTTTCGAGTGTTCTGCCACCACCATGCAGGCGACGGCGAGGATTTGCACTGGGTTGTACACGAACAGCGTGAAGCACGACACGCTGTAGCTGATGGGGTCCACGCTCACTTTCCACGGGATCAGTGCGAGGGGCAGCAGCGAGAGCACGTACACGAGCCACCCGTCCCCGCCCCAGTACTGCACGGACATGGACCACATCAGTGCGACCTCTGCGCGTCGCTGGAAATGGTGCCAGGTCTCCACCGGATGTCCGTTCCATTTCTTTTGTTCCAGCAGAACGTATGTTGCGAAAAAGTAACACGCGAACACGAGTTTCGCGTTGCTGCTTGCGGCGCGCGCCATCAACGGGATGAAACTACTGAAATGGAGAAGAATATAACGCATGTTGCAACGTACAAAATGTTGTAAATAGTCCACGCGTGTGGTATATATATCACACCATACGTGCTAAAGCGTCCATGTACTATCTAGCGATTCTGGCGCTGTTCGGCGTATCGTTGGCGGGGTTCGTGGTGGCGTACATGACCAGTCGCACGGACACGGACGAAACCGTAGTGCTGGCCAACGCCAACGCGTTGATGAGCAGCGTGCTCGACGGGCTCTTCGTCGTACTGGACACGGCGCGCGGCATGTTGCAAGGCGCGCTGTTGTTCGTCATCAGCAACCTCTATCGATTGTTGTTCCTCTCGTTGTTGGTCGCGTTGTCGTTGATCATGTACTACGGCGAGTACCGTATTTTGAACACGTTGGATCGATTGGTGCGTCGCATTGTGTACCCGTTCATGCAGGTGGGCGTGTGGCAGGTGTTGCACGTGCTCAAGTTCGTGTACGGCACGTTCGTACCGTTGTGGAACTTGTACGTGGTGGTCACGACCCAGCTCACCACGGGTTTGTACACGATCGTGGCCAAGTGCGGTGCTCAGTCCGCGGTGCTCACCCTCAAGATGTTGGCACAGTCTGTGGTGAACTTTTTCTCGGCGTTCGGCGACTTTTTCCAGGTCGGCGTGTTCGAGTCCGACTTCAACATAACGTCTTCGGTGTACGCGGTGCAGTTGGCGGTCGCGCATCAGGAGGACGCCGTGTCGTGCGTGTGTCGCCAGCTGTCCCCGCTGGCCAAGATCGCGTTCGCGGCGTCCAAACCGGCGGCGCTGTCCATCGCGACCAACGCGCTGCTCAACACGTTCGTGTCGGCCGTGCAGGAGCCGGTGCGCGTTTTCACCAACAGTAGTTTCCCGGACTTTAACCGCACGCACACGCACATCCGTGACGTCTTGTACTACGGCGGCAGTTACCTCGACAGTGTGCTGGAGATTGCGTTCAAGCAGTTTTTCGCACAGTTGATGGACAAAAAATTAACGTTTCCCGACGTGTTTATTTTCGGGGTTGCGTCTCACGTGGCCACAGCGTACATGCGCGCGTTGCAGTGGCTTCAGACGATACTGACCAACGTGTTGTTGCCGCGTCCGTCCAAGATCATTGACACGGAGTTTATGATCAAGACGTTGAGCGTCAAGCCCATTTTCGTGGAGTTGGATTTGGCGGTGGAGGTGTCTGGTGATATTATTCAATGGTATTTGAATATGATTGTGCAGGCGGTGCAGTCTACTCCCTTGACGGACCTGCCGACGCCGGTGAGTTTGTTGACGCACACTGACACGCAGGCGGTGGCAAACATTTGGAAACACACTTGGAAAACGCTGTTCGCCGTACCGTATTTGGCGATGGACGCCACCACGACGATTTTATGGGGGTCTGTGTTGCGTCAGGAAACCAGCGTGATGGACGAGTTGAGGAGGTACGACGGCCATTGGTACGTGGAAAACAGTTGCGAGGACCGTGTGGAGCGCGGCGAAGCGTGCAACTGTACGTTGGCGCGCGACACGTACAACCCGTTCTGTGGAAACCCAACGTTGCAGTCGGATATTTTTTACAACATGGAGCAGGTGTTGACCAACGCGCAAACGTTCGGTTGGGGTATTCTCAAACCGTTGGGTGCGTGGTGGAAGTTGTGTTTGTCCGTGGTGCGCATCACGTTGCGTGCGATGATCCGCGTCGACGACATCGTGGCCTCCAAGTTTATCACTTATCCTATCAACGACGCGGGCAAGCCCTTCACGGGCCAGCCCCGCTGCACGGTGACCAACGGCGACACGTGTGAGTACAACCCCACGTTGGGCACCGACCCTGACAAGTTTGTGTGTTTGTACTCGTATCCGGACGATCTCATTTCGCGGGACGAGAGCGTGTTGGACGACTTTTACGCCAGCAGCGACTACTGGTGCAACTCGTTGCTCATCGAGTTCGTGTTGAAGGAGTTGACGGCGCTCAGCGATGTGCTGGTGGACGTGTTGACGGTGACCGACCCGGCGTGCGACCCGTACCTCCAGAGCAGTTCGGTACATGCTCTGAACAATAAGTTGGCGAGCGACGGCAACATTCTGTGCGCGGCCGCCGTTGCGGTGCGCGCGGCCACACGCTTGCCCATGAACCTGGCACGCCAACTGATTGCAGAGATTATCGGGTTTATGGCACTTCAATCGGATTTGGATTTCGACACGGAGAATCGTTTCGCGGAACTCGAGGAGGTGTTGTTCGCGAGCATCGGCACGCTGGCCGCGCCCTTTCCCTCTCCGTTCGAAGAGACGGTCACCAAGATCGCGTACGCGGTCGCGTCCATCCCCATCGTCGCCCTGCGCGGCGTGTACAACGCCATTCTCTTCGCCAAGTCGGCCCTACTGTCGGAGCCGGTGGATTGGAACGAGCATGTGACCACGTGCGACGCGTGTCTCTCTCCCATCAACATTCCGGACGGCGGGGTTGGGTTTTTGTACGTGGAGGTACGGTTGTTGTACGTGTACGCCGTGCAGGTGCTCCAGGCGTTGCGCGGTATTCAGTACGAGTTTTTCCAAACCTTTATTGACATTCTGAACATTGCGATGCAGGCGTTGAGCGCGCCGGTCATTGACTGGTTGAATTTGTTGTTGAAAATGGGCATGGATCTCTTGAAATTCTTTGCGACGGGTGACTTTCCGGGCACAGAGTTTTTGAACAATTTGGTCCAAATCTTTACCAAGTCTATGACGTTGTTGGCGCGCGTGTCGCTTCGCATTCTGGGTGCCATTTTGGACATGTTGGGTCCTTTGGGGACGTTTTTGAACGTGTTCGTCACCGTCGTGTGTAAGTCGCTGTACAGCGTGTTGTGTGGTATTACGTGTGCGTCTAGTATTTTTGGCGGGGGGTGCGACGACACGTTCTGCGGCAGTGACAAATGTCTGAGCAGCAGGCAGTTGGGGGCAGAGACGCATCCCTTCGAGCACGTGCCGCGCGACGTGTTCGCGTTGGGATGGGACGGCACGAGCCGGTGCGATCGCGTGGTGCACGCCTACAAAGACTACGCGTGGGGCGACATGCGCCCGCTGGAACAGATTGAGTTGCAGGAGTGTGCGGAGCAGCGTTACATTGCGATTGAGTTGGCGTTGGCGACGGGTGTGGCGTTTCCGGTGGACATGGTTTACAATTGGAAACGCAAATACGAGATGATGATCCACGGGTCGATGGGTGCCATGCTGTACGTGCGGCACGTCATGGGCGACAGCGGTATATACTTTCAACACGCCTGGAAACAGTGGGACATACCGGACTATTGGTTGGACGTGTTCAAGCAAACGCATTATCACGTAACACACATGGACTTTCCGTCCGACGCCATTTACGAAGTGTTTCGGGGCGACAAGGGTCAACCCTCCGACGTCTTTTACGAGGTGGTGCACGCTACGCACCACACGGTGGCCCGCGCACACGAGCTGATCAAGAAGCAGCCGACGTTCAAATGGAACATTACGTTTCCGGAATACAACCTCGGCGCGGCGCAGCGGCTGGTACACACGCTGGACTACGCCTGGGACATCCAGACCGAGATAGGGGTCACGGCACCGACCCAGTGTGCGGTGTTGGACAACACCATCAAAATGTTCGAGAACGAGGCCAACCGCATTGTGGTGTATTACAGCGGCAAGTACATGAACGTCACGTTGCCGCATTTTCTCGCCTACTTGGAGCACGACAGCGAGTGGGTGAACGATTTCAACGAGTACGTCCAGCGCGCCGTGCTTAGCGGCGTGACGGTCCCCGATTTCTACGACATACCACCGCCGTCCGGGGACGGGTTCGACGGGTTGAACGTGGTGGCGAGTTGCCAACCGGTGTCGGACAACGTGTTCGAGTACGCGGGCGAACTGTTCGAATGTTTCATCACGGGCACGGGCGACGAACCGCTCCCGTACGTGCAGCACAACTTGGAGTACCTGCTCAAGTATCAATTCCAGACGTGCAACTCGGCGCAGGTGCAATGTAGTCTGGCGGACACGGACGCGCGCATGGAGCGCATGCTGGAAGCGTTGGTCGCCTGCGTGCTCATTACGGTGGGGTTCGTCGTGTTCCAGTCCATCACTGGTTTCCCAGTCGCGCTATTCGCGTTTTTCATCTTCGTCATGTACGGTATGATCTTCGCCACGCACGTGTGGAACTATACCATGTTCTGCTGGCCCAACGCGCCCACGTGTTTGATGGACGATATCTTTGCGTTTACGGAACGGTATTTGATTCCGGGGTGCATGTGCGAGTATTTTCCCACGCTGGCAGATCAGTGCAATCGTCCGATGTGTTACTTTGTGTCGCAGACGACCAACTGGACGACCTGCGAGACCAACTTGAACGCCTTGTACGGCGGCGAGCATTACAACATCATGTGGTCCACGTTTATGTTTGTGCGCGAGTACGTACCGGACTTGCTCAAGGCGATGCAGTACTTTCCTCCGTTGTACCAATCGGAAACGTTTTCCACGTGGGTGGAACGCGTGCAATTGCCGGTGACGCCGTTGGAGCAGGATTGCATTCGTTTCCACATTTTAGACAACGTGTTCGTCGTGATCGTCGCGGTGGCCTCGTTGTTTTTCGCGTCCACGATCATCGGCGCTGTGGTGAAACTACTCGCGATCCCGTTCAAGGTGTTTCCGTCGATGCTGACGCTTCTGTACAGCATGCTGGTGTCCCTGGACAGGCAGACGATGGACGCACTGCCGCCGCCGCCCCCCACACCACCGCCCACGCCGCCGCCCACGCCGCCCAAGTCGCCCGCGCCTACGCCTGTGGACGGACCAACGGCGGAGAACCCGTTTCGTGGATTGATTCGACGACGGAAGAACCTGCAGGAATGGAAAACGAAAAAGAATGTAGACTACAAGACAATTCGAATTTAATTGTTAAATTGATCGTAGGGGACGTTGCTAATGGTTTTGTCTATAAATTGTTTGGCCCAGAACACCACCAGCATCAGTGTCATCACCAAATCGTCTTGCATGCCGGCCTTGGCTTTCCCGGTGAATACGAATTTGGCGAGTTTGTAGGGTTGTGCCCCGGGGATGATCATCTTGCGGAACTGGATCAGTTGTTTGATGAACATTTGCCGCGTGTGTTCGAACCGTTCGTTCGCGTCCAGCATGGGGTTGGCGCACACGCACCCTTCCGTCACGAACAACCGGTTCGCGGTAAAGTACGACACCACGGTCTCCGCCATGGCCTCCTTGCGCGCGTTGGTGGTGCACACCCCTGCCTTTTGTTTCTCGTGCACGACGAACGCTTTCTTCTCGTTGCGCAGCATGTGTCGCATGTGTTCTGCTTCTTGTCCCAAATTGTTTTCCAAAAACAGTACGAACCACGCGCTCCGCAACGAGGGTATACCGCGCAACGTGCGCACGTGTTGCAGCAGCAGCTTTTCGATTTCTTCGTGACGTGTGGTGGGCGCGGTGTCCATCCCCACGATGTGCACGTTTTCACCGTGAAACACGATGGACACGATGGCCATCTGCGACGACCCGCCGCCGTTGGGGTCCACGGCGATGAACACGTAATCTGCAAACTCGGGCAGTGGCACGCGCGTGCTCATGACCCGTGTGACGTCGTCGCTCTTGAACAAACTCTTGGCGTCGTCCGTGATAGCGCCCATACTCTCGCGCTGCATTAAATCTGAGTTGCCGGCACCGTACAGCGCGCGCACCATGTCCAGCTTGGCCGCACTCTTCCACGGTGGAATCAGATCCTGGTTGTGCGTGCACGACGCGCCCTTTCCCGCTTTCCGACACGCCTCGCACACCAAATTCACACTGATGGTCCGAAAGAACGGGTCCCCCTGCGCGTCCTTCAACTCAAACATTTCACTGTAAAAGTTTAACGAATCACTCGGCGTGGAAATGGCGATGAGCGCCGTGGAGTCCATCTCCAACAAGGGGACCACAATCTCGTAGAACACTGCCAGATCCAGATAGGCCGCCTCCTCCAAATACAAGACTTGGCCACCCACGCCACGGAGCGTTTTGGCACAACTTGGGTACGAGAAGATTTTGCGGCGGTCGAACACGCTGTCCCCCTGCAGGATCAACTCTTCCTGGTTGCACTTGACGATGCGGTCGGCCCACGGGGTTTTTTTGATCATGTCGCGCACGAGCTCCAGAAGCTTTTGCGAGGCGCGCCGCCCCGTGGAGAACACACTTTGCTCCGAGTTGGACACACACATGCAGTATGCGGCCAAAAACATGGCTACAGCGGTCGTTTTACCAAATCGTCTGGGGGTGAGGCACAATACCGACTGTCGGAGATCCGACCACCCGTTGGTGCGCATGATCTTCTCCATGTCCACGTCCGGGTCCTCCGAATAGAGGTGAAGGCACGTGGCTTGCAAAAACGAATCGTGGAACTGGCGTTGCATCTTACTCCGTTCGAATCCCAGTTCGTTCAAGGTGCGGCGGATGTCCAAGACACGTTGGTCTCCTTTGCACGCCCGCACTTTGACGCCGCGGTTGCCGTGCCGCACGGGCATGCGCGCCGCCAGTTCTGCCAGCTTGGCCGCCTCGTAGTGTTCGTACCCGGCGATCAAATAATTGCGAAACGAGATCGGCGTGCTCATATTGTCAGCGGCACGTTCTGCTTTATACACAAATACCGACAAAGACTGTTCGGGCTCATGGCTCCTGGGTTGGGGATCTGCGTGAAGCCGCACGCGTTGAACGCGCACGCCATCAGTTGCGAACAGAAGTATTGGTTGTAGGTGGCCTTGGGTTTGCGCCAGTGCAACGGGCACAGCATGGCGCCCACGCTGTCGTAGGGCGACCCGTACTGGTCGAACAACCATCGGATCAGTTTGTGTTCCTGTTCTTTGGTGACGTTCATTTCAATCATGTGGTCCGACAGACCGAAGAACTCACTGGGCGAATCTTCCGACAGAAACCTGTAGTCGACCATGCCACCCCACAAGACGTACAGGCACACGTAGATGTCCTTGTCGAATTTCTTGCGCAAGGGCAAGTGGCCTTTCACCGACTGCATGACGTCCTCGAGTTCTTCTTTCGACCACTTGAACACGAGTTCGCTGTGGCAGTACGGACCACCCGTCATCCAAGCCGCCGCCCGGTTGAACCATCCCTTGTATATACCTACCGGGCGGAAAAACGACGCGTACAACATTATTTAAACACGCATGAGACGTATTAAATACCATGGTACCACAGTGGTTTACATTATATATGTTGGCGTTCAACAAAACCTACACGACGGACTTGCACGAAGCCATGCGCAACGTGGAACTCGCCAAACACCACGTGGACGCACACGTCCCCAAGTCGTACACGCTGGCGCTCAACCCGCGCAGTGACATGCGCCACGAGCACGTGCCGTGGCGCATCCCGTCTGCGAGAACCCACCGGCGCCTGGTAACCGATGGGGCCGCCTTCCCCGCCGCCTTTGACTGGCGCAACTACATCACCTTTTCACCCTTGGTGGACCAGGGCAAATGCAACGCGTGTTTCGCGTTCGCCGCCGCCGGCGTGCTAGAGTACTGGGCGCAAAAACTGAACAAAACGGTTAGCGCCCAGCATATCGTGGACTGCACACCGCATGCGTGCCGCGGCGGTGTCATCGACCGCGTGTTCGAATGGGGTGGGCCGTACGGCGTGGACGCGCCCTACAGCGGACACCCACACGCGTGCACGGAGAAAGGATCCTTGCACGTCAACGACTACACGATACTGGTGGACGACGTGGAGGCGTCTCTCGTAGACGCTTTGATGCACGGTCCGGTCGCTGTGGGTGTGGACTCCGGGTCGACGCAGTTCCAGCTGTACGGCGGTGGGTTGTTCACGCAGGACGCGTGCAACAAGCAGATTGACCATGCCATGTTGTTGGTGGGGTACACGCCAGACTATTGGGTCTTGCGAAACTCGTACGGCAAACACTGGGGAGAACAGGGGTACATGCGGTTGGAACGACACAAGAACGCGTGCGGGATTGGGACCTACGCGACCTACGTGGACGACGCTACGTGAGAAACCATTGTGCCATGCAGCACGTGACGTTCTCCAGTGTGAGCCCGTGCAAATCTGCGTACTGGTGTGCCGATTCGGCGAGCAACCGCCAGTCGTCGGTGTTGGCGTACAACGTCCCGGTGCCGCGCACGCCAAACTCCCGGAACAGGGTCCGCGTGTTGAACACGTCCGTGTACTTGAGGTTGGACGTGCGCCATTCGTCCAACGTCTGTGCGTCTGGCAACCCCACGCCCCATGCCTCGCTCAACCCCCAATGAAACTCTTCCGCGACACTGTCCATTTGCCACACGTCGTTGTCGGAGTCCGTGTCTATGTCACATCCATGTTCGTAACAGTGTACGTCGCACATTGAAGTGGACAAACACACTACTTCCTCGCACCATACGGATCTAAATGCGTCCGACGTTCGACCACTTCGGACACCCTGTGCGCGCGGCCGGGATTCTGGTGTGGTCGGACGGGTACGTGTTGCTGCGGCGGATCAAGTGGCGCTACGAAGACATTGGGGGCAAGACCGACGCGAAGGACGCGTGCGCCATGCACACCGCGATACGGGAAACGGTCGAGGAGACGGACGGCAAACTGTTCGACCCGAGAGACACGCACGCCGATTGTGCGAACCGTCTGGCGGCCATACTGCCGCATTGCGAAACGCATTACAACCCGCGCTCCAAGTACCTGTGCTACATTGTCCACGTGCCGGTGCACATACGACATTTGCCGATGCACCGGTTCGGCCTGACGGAAACCACGGAATGGGGAACCTTGCCACACTACTACAAATGGAAACAACGATTTCCTACAAATCTACACCCTAGAATAAGACTATTACGTTAATTTCGTATTTTCAAACGTGCCTTCGGGGATGTGCGTAAGCGGGTCCACCTTGACGGAGCCCAGACGAATGCAGTCGTAGAACACCTTCTCACCCAACGCCGTACCAGTGGGCAACACCAGCCACGACAAGCGGGTACACTCGCGGAACGCCATGTCGTGCAACGTGTTCCGCCCGCCAAAGTCCACGCGTGTCAAACGCCAACATCCTTGGAACGCTTCTTCGCACACCGTCGCGCCAGGGGGGACGAACAACGTCGTCAGATGCGTACACGATTGGAACGCACGCTCGTGGATCACCGCCAGATGCT
>Ga0115011_10003275_pt1 | contig 11015 bp, 5 predicted proteins | sample TroAtlMetagenome_2_FD_88705 | JGI IMG/M metagenome (GOLD analysis project Ga0115011, IMG submission 88705) | Marine eukaryotic phytoplankton communities from Atlantic Ocean - Tropical Atlantic ANT8 Metagenome | ecosystem: Environmental > Aquatic > Marine > Oceanic | place: Tropical Atlantic... | reverse complement strand
GTGGTTGCAAGATGAACAGAATCCTTAACATCTAGACCAGAGGCAACACTATCAACATATGCCTTAATGGACTGTTGAGTTGCTAGAGCAGTAGCAGAGTTTGTAGACATGTCGTCTTCATCCAAGATACTGACAGCAGAAGTTACACCTGTTCCAGCAGCAGTTCTACCAACAACTGTCATAGTTGCGATGGACTGAAACTTTGCATGAGTAACATTTGCATCAACGATACTAGCAGTAACAACTGCACTGGATGCCAACTGGTCTGCACCAACTGCATCATCAGCAATCATTGCTTGTTCAACAGCATCGTTAGCAATAGTCAAAGCACCACTGGATGCTAAAGTTGCATCTCCACTGATTGCTACGGAAACGATGTCTGTACCGTCACCGACCAAGATTTGACCAGAAGTCTTAGCATCAAGATCAGTAGGGGCATTAGAACCGCCACCAACTTTGATAGTACCACGAGTCATATTTGCTAACTTTGCGTTAGTAACTGCATCTGCTGCGATTGTTAAAGCACCACCAGCTGCGATTGTTGCATCACTTGAAACATTTCCAAAGATTGAATCCTCAAAGTTTGAGAAAGTAACCTTCTTTACTGTTCCTGGACCGTCGTCTAGCATGAGCAAATCAGCTTGAGCCACTGAAGCACTACCTAGTGCTGCTTGACCTGAGATGATGTCTTCTGCGAGCATGCCGTGTTCGATTGCACCAGATGCAATAGTCAAAGCACCGTTTGCTGCCAAGGTTGCATCGCCACTAACTGCTACGGAAACAACGTCTGTGCCATCACCAACGAGGATTTGACCAGAAGTTTTTGCGTCCAAGTCAGTAGGAGCATTAGAACCGCCACCAACTTTGATAGAACCGCGTGTGATATTTGCCAACTTAGCATTGGTTACAGAATCGTCTACGATGCTTGCAGTAACAACTGCACTAGATGCCAACTGATCCGCACCAACTGCGTCGTCTGCAATCATTGCTTGCTCAACTGCGTCGTTTGCAATAGTAAGAACACCTGCACTGAGAGTTGCGTCTCCACTAACGGTTGTCCAAGTAGGATCACCATTTGCGTCTGCAACCAACAACTTGCCGTTTGCGCCTGCTGCTAATGCAGAAGGGTCGCCACTTGCGTCACCGACGATGATCTTACCACGAGCAAGACCTGCCATTTTTGCAAGAGTAACTGCATTGTCTACAATGCTTGCAGTAACAACTGCACTAGATGCCAACTGATCAGCTCCGACTGCATCGTCTGCAATCATTGCTTGCTCAACAGCATCATTCGCAATAGTGAGAACACCCGAAGAGTTTGTTGTAGCATCACCAGAGATAGAACCATAAACATAGGTCTTCACTCTAGACATTGTTGATTTTCTATTTGTGCCACCAGCACCATCATCGACGATAAACAAATCAGCATCAGCAAGGGCAGCACCAATATCAGTGCTTCCATCGATGTCGAGTTTGTCTGCCTTGATTGCGCCATCTACGACTGAAGCATTAACAACTGCATTAGCTGCCAATTCGTCTGCACCAACTGCGTCATCTGCCAACATAGCATTTGTAACACCAGCAGTGGTAACACTGAGAGTGCTTCCAGATTTGGTAATACCAGCACCAGCAGTGATTGAACCAGCACCAGAGAACTGTGACCAAGGTGCATCGGTTGTACCCAGTGTTGTGAGAGTTCCGTCTGCGGTGCAAACAAAACCTGCATCAGCATTGGCTGTACCTTTCTCAACAAACGTAAATGCTCCACCAGTAAACTCAGTGGTTGTATCGCAATCTGTTGCTCTTGTCAGGACAAACGCAGCACCGACGGCACCAGCAGTAGTACACTTATAGATACCATTGTGTCCGGCAGCTGCCTGATCCTTTACGAGAACCCTGTCATTCAAAGCAACGGCAACACCGTCAACAGTAAGAACAGCAGTTGCGGTAGCAGTCAATGTTGCACCAACACCAGAAGATCCAGAAGCATAATTGCAGGTCGGTAAGGCAGCTGCGGTTGCGAGAGCAACAGAGTCCTTAACGTCAAGACCAGATGCTGTATTGTCAACATATGCCTTAATAGATTGCTGTGTTGCCAAAGAGGTTGCGGAGTTGGATGCCATGTTATCTTCATCTAAGATGGAGATAGCAGATGGGGCAGCAGAACCACCAGAAGCGTTACCAATAACCTTCATGTCTGCAAGATTTGCCAACTTTGCAAGAGTTACATTCGCATTAGTGATGTGAGCAGTAAGAACTGCATTGTCTGCAATCTCATCTGAACCAACTGCATCGTCTGCCAACATGGAGTTTTCTACTGCCTGTGAAGCAATAGTCAAAGCACCGTTTGCTGCCAAGGTTGCATCGCCACTAACTGCTACAGAAGCAAGGTCTGTACCGTCACCGACAAGAATTCTGCCAGAAGTTTTTGCATCCAAATCAGTAGGAGCATTTCCTGCACCACCAACTTTGATAGAACCTCGGGCAATGTTTGCCAACTTAGCATTAGTAACTGCATCATCAACGATACTAGCAGTAACAACTGCACTGGATGCCAACTGGTCTGCACCAACTGCATCATCTGCGATCATTGCTTGTTCAACTGCATCGTTTGCAATAGTCAAAGCACCACCAGCTGCTACAGTAGCATCACCAGATACGTTCCCGAAGATTGAATCTTCAAGGTTTGAAAAAGTAATCTTCTTCAAAGTACCACCGTCAGAGAACAAAAGTTCATCTGCTTGTGCGGCAGAAGCTCCACCGAGAGCAGTCTGACCACTAATGACATTATCATTAAGCATTGCGGTTTCGATTGCGTCGTTTGCAATAGTTAACGCACCGCCAGCAGAAAGTGTTGCATCACCGGACATTGCTTTGTTGTCCCAACTATTGGAACCATCATAAATAAGCATGTGACCGCCGGATTCTCCAGAGATTACTGTATCTGATAGATCACCTATTGCAGCTGCTGCATTTTCATATATATATGTTAGAGCATAACTCACACTATCATTTCCTCCACCGCTAGTCAAAGCTGTCTGGAGTGTGTTGTTTGAGGAAGATACACCGATGTGTGTCGCACCGTGTGCCCCTCTGATGTCGAATGGTTGCATTCCGTATAATCCACCGGATGATGCACCTGCCATCATGATGGAACCTGAAGTAATTGCCAGATCCCCTATTGTTTTTCCTTTTAGTTCTACAGATCCATCGTCTAATACTTTAAATCTTGTATCAGATGATCCCGATATTACTGCTAAACCCCTTGGTTCGTACGCCATTGTTTATTCCCTCCGTTCTTATAAGAACATTATTTAATGTTTCATGTACATGTTTTTAAATCTTTTCTGATTATTTCTTTTAAAAGAATCGATCCATGTCCCAGGTTCCCCCACGACAAAAATACCATTTGTGTCCCTGCGAGAAAGCAACTCCTGCTTTTGCTGAGACTGTTACTCCTCCAACATTTGCCCCTGCGGTCAAACCGGTGGAGTTTAGATAAACAATATATCCATTATAATCTCCTGGTGTTGCCGCAAGGGTGTTGAGGATCGTAACATCAGTGTTGAGTGCCCCGTTGTAAGTTGGAACCTTGAGAACACCGTTAAACTTCGCAACATCAGATGCGTTATTTGTTGATCTCCCCAGTGCGGAACTTCCTGAAACCGAAAATCTAAAACCTGTGGCCTGATTTCCGAGAACAACTGTTCCGTCGTCCAAAAACTTATGCACTACTGCACTACCAGATGTTACCTGTATACCTCTTGTTTCGTATGCCATTTATATTACCCTCCAATATCCTTTTATCATACAGTATCTGTTAATATTTGAAAACCATCAACATAAACTTTAGTGTGGTTTAATTGCTTTCCATTGCTGGACTTCATTGCTACCCAGTAACCATTGTGAATACCCGTTGGTTTTGGGGATTTTCTGAGTTCAGAAGTATTGTCGGTCCAATATCTATATCTGAGTTCCTCAGCATCGACTGTTACCGTATTGCCCATTTGTCTCCAAGTTGTGCCGTCGGTGTTATCCAAAACGTAACATTTGATTAAATCAAAAGCATGGGATGATGGGATGATATCCATTCTCATCTTGAACCATGTATCAACATTAGGAGTGATACTTGCGTTTGTTACTTCTGTGTCGTCGCAACCATCTGCGGTGCCTGCGTCACCGTCACTGAATTGTGAGGAGTTTCTCAAAGAGATTCTAAACTTAGGCATACCTGCTTCTCTTGATCCATTTTCGAATGTACCAAACTTGAAGGCATAACCTTTTATGTTATCCAACTGATGTCCCCATTGGGATGCTGCTTTGCCGACGAGTGCGAACTGAACTCCATCGTTGTTTGCATCTGCTTGGTATCCACTTAATCTTGCCCATGCTCTTATAGAAATTGCTTTCGTGCTTGGTACTCTATAGAACTCGGCAGATGACTTTGTTGACTTAACAAAAGCACCACCAGCAGTTTCATACTGAATAAGTGGGGTTGCTGAGGAAGTCTGCGTCTGGTAGTATGCTCTGTGGTAAGTGCCACCGTTTGCGTTGGACAAGGTACTCCCTGTCAGGGAAGTTCTTGCAACTGCTGCACCTTCTCCACCATTCTGAAACATAGAAAGGTATTCCAATCCTGAGTTGCCGTCGGAACCGGACATCTGTGTATCAATTCTTTCCGCAAAGTATTTCTGAATTTGCTGATGTCTGATGTTCGAAAGTGCATCGTCATAGACGGCACCTTCCAACCATGCATGATGAATGGATGGGTCGTCCATATCATCAGAAGTTGTGTAATATCCACCCATGCCCCATTTGTCACTGGTGGTGCCTACGGCACCGACCATTAGTCCAACTGAATCATCAAGCATTCTTGGTGCGTCAGCATGGTCCCATGATTGGGATTGATTCACTACTGTTTCTCCATTTACAAACATCTCAGCATTGAAACTTCCTGTTCCTTCGGAATGCAGACCAGTAGAGTCGTATCGGAAAGAACATGGGTGGAACTGTTCCATTGCGTAATCCTGATCTGAACGTATCCATGTAAATTTACTATTGCCTCCTGCTGGTATTTTTTGGTTGGCATCCCAATATCCAGCCACGTCGTTAACATTTATGTCGGTGTTACCATCAGAATTTCTTGTTTCCCAGAAGCATCCAAAACGGATTTGGCCGTAACCAGGATCTCCACTATGGTTAGATTCCATGTGCATCTGAAATGTTCCCAGCAAATCAGCATAGTTGGATTCAGAACCGCGTTGGAAGGCATACGGATATGACATCATGTTAAAAGAGGTATACTCCATTACGTTTGCATTATGTTGCTGCGCGTTTTGTTTTGCCGTTGCAAAAAGAGTGTATCCGTTTCCGCCTCGGTCTGACTGTAACATGTTGTATCGGTCATTAAGAAATTCTCCACTGGTGTCCTTTGAGGCACTTACCCAATGTCCTCGTGCTTTGACCATCGTTGAGGTATATGCTAAAGTCCCATGTGAAGTATTGACTGGGACACTTCCAAATCCGAATGTCAGATCAGCATCATTATTAGATGATCCCATGAGGTATTTCAGGTTATCACCGTGAGTGAGTTGTGGATCGTTTGCGATTGCAGACTCAGAACCCGTTATAACGGGAGAGTACGCGTCCCATCTATATAAGTGTCGAGGAGAATCGTTGTCAACGGAATTCCCTGAAAGATCTTTGATTCGAGATATCGAAAGTCCTCGGTCGTTGTTTGTGTTGTCGGTGTCGTTTGGTCCACCAGTGTCGATATTCCCCTCATCGCAGTTATACCATGCTGCAAGTCTTGCATTACCGGTAGAACTATATGGGTCGGAACCCGATATAGAATAGGGATCGTGTGGTGTCCCTACAAAAGTAAAATCTGTTTTTGCCATTTTATTAATCCTCCAAAATGATTAGTTATGCTACCGTGTCGGTATGTATTTCAAAATTGTCAACATAATATGTTGTCTGTAAACTCTTTCCATTGCTGGAACTCATGGCAACGTAATATCCGTTGTGAGTCCCCTGTGAAAAAGGTAGATGTGCTGGTTTGGCATCATCGTCGCTCCAGTGTCTATACTTAGGACTGGTTCTATCTAAGGTTACTGTGGAACCTAACTGATACCAAGTGCTTCCGTCTAAACTTGCATATGCTTTAACCTGATCGTATGCCAATCCAAAAGGAATAACATCCAACCTAATGTTGTACCATGTGTCGATGGCTGGGGTCGTGATTGATGCCGGTGTTGAACCACCAGTATTGGTGACAACCGTATCAGTACAATCGTTTGTTGTAGTGCCGTCATATGCATTGCCATTGGCATTCCTCAGACCTAAAATAAACTTAGGTGCATTGTCCCCTGTATCGAGTCCGTTCAAGAAAGTTCCAAACTTTAGTGAATACCCTTTAAGATGATCTAACTTATTGCCCCAAGGTGATGTGCCTTTTGCGATCAACGCAACGTGACTTCCTGAGTGGTTAGGATCGTTGAGTCTTTCTGCCCTGACCCAACAACGCAAAGATAGTGCTTCGGTGGACTTTGGTCGGTGATATGCCGAACTATCAAGAGTAGACTTTGCAAATGCACCGGCAGCAGTCTCATGCTGCATTGGTGAGTTTGCTTGTGCTGAACCTGTTGCCCATTGTTTGTATTTTCTACAGTATGTTCCTTTTCCAGAAAGAGCATTCGATAAATCAGAATGAGTCTTCAGTGATCCTTTTGCACCTCGATGCTCACCTGCAAAGGTGGATAAGTTCAGTGAAGAAGAGATAGCTAAACCCCATCTGTCACAACAATATGCATCCATTTGTAACCTTCTCGTATCTGATAGTCTGTCATCAAAGATGAACATTTCACCAAGACCACTGATATAGGAACTTGTTGGGTGGGCGGTCATGTCTTTATTGTTTTGAAATCCGCCGCCGAAATCGTATCTTCCACCGATTGATATTCTCCTGTGATGGTGCCATTGCCTTGGATAGTTTCCAGAACCAGGAGAGTTGGACTGCTCTGCCTGTATCAGACCATTCAAATATAGTTTGCAGTGCCATGTGTCTCTTGCTGTTTGTCTATCATAGACACCGTTCAGGACATACCAGTTGTCGTCCATCTCTATTGTGGTCTTTAACCTCTCGTCGTCATGTTCCCAACCAAACATAGCATTTCTGCTACCGTCATGATCGTCATTCATCGACAAATAGAAATTGCTATCGTGACCTTGGTATTGCCATTGATCGTGTTCCGAGGTGGGGTAAGTGATTCCAAAGGGTCGGTCGTGGCTGGTATAGGGTGAGTTGTATCTCATGATTGCATGAAGGGAGTATCCACCACCCATTGTGCCGTTGTCGTTGCTGGCATCTGATGAGCAGGAAATCCATGCATGTTCTACGTCAGCATCATTATATGCAGTGTTTGGTTGTGCGAGTCCCATGTGGATGGAACCGTGATTGCTGGTGGACCAGCTGTAAGAATGCATTAAGAATCCACTTCTGTCAATATCGGCAGGTATCCACAAGTTCTTGTCGGTTGCTCCACCGATGTTGCCTGAAACAATTCCTGGATACTGATTATCCCTCTGGAGGTGTCTTGCAGTAGCACCAATGTTAGTTGGAGTATATTCTAATCCTTCTGAGTTTTGAGATAGGTCTTTTACACTGTGACATATTCTACCTGTTTCTGATGCTTTTGCCGATCCTGAGATGTAGTTTCCTTCATCGAAGTTATACCACGCGACCAGTCTTGCCTGATGAGATGGGTTGACGGTGGGCCAATAATCCGTAGATTTAATATAGGGGTCCGAACCCGATATGGTGTATGGGGTGTGCGGTGTTGATACCCATGTATAATCTGATGCTGCCATTTTTTATTCCTCCTGAGTGTATGTCCTACGACATTCCTGATGTGTACGATCCACTCGTAACAATTTCAAAGTTATCAATATAATATTCTGTGTCTGTTCTTGTTCCGTCACTGGAACTCATTGCAACCCAATATCCGTTATATTTGCCATTGGGTGCGGGAACCTTCGGTGATGATCCGGTTGCATCTGTCGATACATATCTGTATGCGTTAGACCCTGAGTGTGAGACTACATTCTCTGCAATAAACTCCCAATCATTATCGGTGTCTTGTCTTGCCCATAATCTAACTGTGTCTGTTCCGTCTGTTCTTGCATCGCTGACGGAACCACTTCTGTCAACGTCTAATCTCATCTGATACCAGCTTCCAGTAGTAACACCGAATGTTCTCGGAGAACCATCTATGTCTCCATATCCACCAGTGGTGCCACCGTCAGTGTATTGTCTAGCATCTCTAGCACTCAACCTGAATGCCAGTTTGCCTGTGTCTGATCCGTCTTTAAAAGTTCCAAACTTTCCTGCGTATCCCTTGATGTTATCCATCTGATGACCATACGGTTCCGTTGCTCTAGCAACAAGTGCAACCTGGCTTCCTGCGGTGCCATCTCTGCTTCCTGTGTTTTCTGCTCTTACCCATGCCGTGAGTGATACTGATCCTGTAACATTATATGTTTTTGACGAGTTTGCGTTGCTTTTGGCAAAAACCCCTGCTGCTGTTTCATAGTGAATGTTGTGGTCAGGGTTGTCAATCTGTTGTGTATATTTTCTTGCAAATACTTCTGCATGACTTCCTGATATATCAGGTGATGAGGATGAGTGACCCAATATTGTTCCTTGGGCACCACCGATGAACTCGGATAAATAATAAGAAGATGTCATTGCGATGGCATATTTGTCGCACAAATATCTCTCCATCTGTTGTCTTCGAATGTTTGAGAGTGCATCGTCAAATGCAAAAAACTCACCTAGAGAAGATGTGGTTGTTGCTCCGTCGGACATACCAGCACCCCAGTCGTAGTTATCTCCACCAACTTGAACCATCTTTTGGTTTCCGTGGTGGCCTGGACTGTTTCCGTGATCTTGCCCAAAAGGGGATACTGAAAAGTCTTTTGCTAGATCTGATTTTCCGTTTGCGAAGGTTTCCAACAACATGCTTCCTGAACCTCCGTACACTAAAGAAAGGGCATTAAACGTAGATGGAAGTTCGTGGTTCATTCCCCAGTAATAAGATTGTCCACCGTCCCTTTGGGAGAATCCGGTCCAAATACCTCTGATGCTCTGACCTCTGGTTGAAGTTCCTGGATACGCGTGGGTGTGATCAACTGGTGTGTTGTCATTATACATTCCAAAAGAGAATGTTCCATACTTGCCGTCGTCACCGTTGTCACCGTCTTCTGCTGTTCCGTAAGTAACTGTAAATGGTCGTGTCGCATTGCCACCGTCACCTTTATATTGCATTGCTACAAAAATTGATGTTTCTGGTTTTGATTGACCGCCAGAAGTAGAACCCGAAATCCACGAGTTCCAAGTGCTGCTGCCAGGATCTGATCCTGTTGCATGAGTTCTCATGTGAATCCCACCATATGATGCGTCGGTAGGGTCTTGTATGAGAACGTCCGTTGTTAAGTTCTGACCTGATGATGCGGAAAACAGTGGAATCATTTGATCACTTCTGTTAAGGGCCCTGTATGATTTTGTTTGATCGTTGCCCGATGAATCGAAAATTGTATCGACTCTTTTTCTTCCAATAGAATTGTTTGTGCTGCTGGTTAAATACATCCCTTCATCCATTTTGTACCAGATGGCTAATCTTGCTCCACCACCTAAACCAGTGGTTGAATACGGATCTGAACCCGAAATAGTTATTGGGGTGTGGGGAGATCCCACAAAAATAAAATCATTCTTAGACACGACTTCTACCTCCTAAAGTAGCAAACATTACCAATCTTCAAATCCCTCTGAGAAATTCCCGTCTGGTCCGTTGTCAAAATCTGGTGCTGGTGTCCCACTTCTAGTGTTGAGGAAACCTTGACCATGTTCATATGTTGTTATAAAATCACCATCTGGACTACTGTCCCAATTGGGAGTCGGAGTTCCACTGAAAGTGTTATAGAATCCCTGACCGTGTTCGAAAGTTTCCGAAAATGAAGTAGTGTGACCATCAGCAAATGCTGAAAATCCAGACAGGTCTGCTCCACCGGTTGAATCCAGAGTATCTGAGTTGTCTGGTGATGAGAAATTAGAAAATGAATCCAAATTTGCAATCGACACAGTTCCAGAAAAACCTTGTCCGTTTTCATGCGTTTGTGTATCAGAGTTGTCTGGTGATGCATAATTGGAAAAGTTGCTTAAATCAGCAATTGACAAGGTGTGCTTCCACCCTCCTGCTAGTTCAAACTGTTGAAGGTATTGAACGTCCATAAAGTTTTGGAATCTAGTGTTATAGGTTATCGGTGCTGGTGGATTATATGGACCTTGGAACCAATTACCGTTTTTGCAGAAATATAAACAATCACCTCTTCGAAACAGGGAAAGAGTTCTAGCATCGTTGCCTGCATATCCAACATTGTTGACTCCCTGTAAATAAAACATGCATCCATTATAGTATCCGGCATCTAATGTCGATGATGCTAGTGCCTCAAGTTGAGTAGCATCAGTAGATGCATGCCAGTGAGGGATTCTCATTAATCCCCCGATTGAGGTAAAGTCTGCGATGTTGTTTACTGTCCGTCCCAACTCTGAGGACCCGCTTACTTTGAAGGCACCTGTGCCAGAATTCATATTAAATTTTACATGGTCGGCAGAACCACCTTGGTCTAAAAATTGGTGGACTTGGGTGCTGCCACTTATTACCCCTATACCTCTTACTTCATATGCCATTTATAATACCCCCCGTAAAAAACGCACAATTTCACTTATAACTAGGAGCAATCTACCCGTATTTACTTAACTATTTTTGGAATTGTCGATACAGTTATTAAACCTAGAAAAATAAATTCTAGAAGTGGATCTACCCGCAGTGATAGGTGCATCCAACGAAGGCTGCTTTATAGGTTTGACCGTTGTGTTGTATCTCTTCACACTCGTAAGTAGTTGAGTTCAAATCGAAAAGGCAATCTTGGGTGATTTTTGCTACTGTATAGTTGTG
>Ga0115011_10003273_pt1 | contig 11015 bp, 4 predicted proteins | sample TroAtlMetagenome_2_FD_88705 | JGI IMG/M metagenome (GOLD analysis project Ga0115011, IMG submission 88705) | Marine eukaryotic phytoplankton communities from Atlantic Ocean - Tropical Atlantic ANT8 Metagenome | ecosystem: Environmental > Aquatic > Marine > Oceanic | place: Tropical Atlantic... | reverse complement strand
GATAATGAAATATTTGTAGGCAATTCAGAAATTGAAGAACCAGAGGACAATAGTGGTACTAATGATATTGAAGAAATTACATGGAATTATAACGATCCAGCAGAGCCTACAGAGAATCATAATGGAAAAGGAATCTATACTGTTAGAGTGGCAGCTATAGATCAGCAAGGAAATGAATTTTACATTGATAAATCTATCCAAATGGATGCTTATGGTATTTATTTATCTACGCCTCAAACACAGCAAAGTGTTGCAGTAGGTGGCGATACAGCTTACCAAATTCTTGTTAGAAATTCAGGTGATGAAAATGATAAGTTTACAATTGAGCCAAGCGATACTTCAGATGATTGGGTAGTTAGCCCTCAAACTTGGACAAGCAATACATTGTCACCGGGGGATGAGCAATTAGTTACTTTTACAGTTTCAGCTGCAGATTCATCAGAGATGGTTGGAAAAAATACAATAGTAGTATTTACTGGACGTTCAGAGAATTCAGTTACTCCCGTTAATTTTGATTTAGCAACAACAACTGAAGTAGGTGCAGCATTTGAAATATCAATGTATTTTGATGATCCTAGTTCTGGTCAAGCAGTAACAAGTTTTAGTGCAAATGGTGTTGCAGGCGATTGGAATCAATATCAATTAAGTATAGCAAATCAAGGGCAAGCTACAGATTCAGTTCAATTAATTTCACAGGAGGTCCCAGCAGATTGGGAAATTAAATTTGAATACGGGGATTTGAATGACGCCACTATAACGGTGGCAGATATTCCAAGACTTGGAGATGGTTATAATGTAGTAAATGTTACAGTTTGGGCTAAACCAGCACAAGGCGGCGACATAGATACTGCCTCAATTAAATTAATAGGAATTTCTCAAGGAAATACTACTAAGAGTGATACCGCGACTTTGGTTTTAACTAGATCATTCGGCTTATCGTTGTCACTGGTTCCTCAGAGTAGTTCAGGAATTTTTATAAATAAGGAAGCTGGGCAACAATTTGAGATAGATTTGCTTCTTGAATCTGCAGTAGAAGGAGATCATACAATTCAACTTTATATGGGAGATAATTTCCCAGATGGCTGGAGTCATTCGTTTAAAGAAAATGGAGCAACAGTTACTGAAGTTTCAATAAGTGGAGGTGATAGTAAATCATTAGATTTATTTATCACTGTAGGAAGTCAGGCAGTTTACAAAGAGGATGGGGATGTTTTTGATGCGTATGCTCAAGACATATCGGATTCTAGTGTAGTAGCCAAAAAACAGTTAACAGTAATATTAGCTTACAGCGGAGGCTTTGAATTATCTTCATTAAAATATAGGGAAACTCTTGCTCCAGAAGATAGTTACACTTTCCAGTTAACGATAGAAAATAAAGCAAATGCTAATGATAAATTTACACTTTCAGCAACATCTGTACCTTCTGGATGGAGAGTTCTTTTCATTAATGGTAATGTTTTTGAAGTAGAAGCAGGGAGGACATTATCCGTTCCAATCAAAATTGAAGTTAGTGATGAAGCCAGAGATGGTGATCAAGAAAGCATAACTATTTCAATATTCAGTGATATTTCGAACCAAGAAAAGCAACAATCGTTTGTGGTAGATGTAGAACAAGGATTTACGGCAAGATTGACTACAGCAATATCTGATTTATGGTATATTTTTGTTTTCTTTGCTTTGATAATAGTAGTAGGTGCTATTTCGTATAATCAACAGGAGGATGATGATTGGGATGATGAGGAAGAGTATGAGTCACCAAGTAATTCTCCAAGTCCTGAAGTGCCAAATACAACAGATTCATCTTCAGATGATGACTGGGACGACTGGGATTAGGCAAACTATATGTCAGCAACATTAAGATACTTAGGCGGAGCCTCGGAAGTAGGTAGGATTGGGGCAGTTTTAGAGGGAGATAATGGACGTTTATTGCTTGATTATGGCCTTCAGCCAGATGACCCTCCAAAATTTCCACTACCAGCTCCAGATGTAGATGCACTATTGCTTACACATGCACATTTAGATCATTGTGGTCTGGTGCCAAAAATAGCAGGAAGAGGAACTCCTATAGTTTCTACACCCGTAACTGGAGATCTTGCAGAAAGAATGGCTCAAGATACATTGAGGGTTGCTGAAATCGAAAATTATCCTTTACCATTTCATAAATCTGCAATTTCAGATTTAGTACAAAATCATCGAGGAATTCTTCCAGGTAACGTAGAGTATAGAGGAGGTTTTGAGTTCAATGTTTACAATGCGGGCCATATTCCGGGTGCAGTAATGTTCAATTTCCCACAAGAGGATTTTTTGTTTACAGGAGATATACATACAGTTAACACACAACTTACTCGTGCAGCTAAGCCACATCAATGTAAAACATTAGCAATAGAATCAACTTATGGTGGGAGAGAGCATCCAAATAGAGTGGAGACTGAAAAAGAATTAATTGATTCTGTAGAAGATGTTGTGAATAAAGGAGGACAAGTAGTTTTACCTTCTTTTGGTTTAGGTCGTTCACAAGAATTATTGATGCTTGTTGAAAAATTAGGTGTTGAGGTCTGGCTTGATGGTATGGGCAGAGATATAGCTCGAATCTTACAAAAATATCCCGGAGCCATTAGAGATTTTGGAGGAATGAACAAAGCATTTAGAAACACTAATTTTGTCAAATATGCAAGACAAAGAAAAGCAGCTATGAAAGGAGATGTAATTGTTACAACTTCAGGAATGCTTAATGGAGGTCCAGTGTTGCATTATTTGTCTGAAATACGTAAGAATCCATCTTCAGCAGTCTTTTTGACAGGTTTTCAAGTTCCAGGAACAAATGGACATTTATTGAAAGAAACGAGTAAACTTAGATTAGAAAGAGGAGATACTTCACCACCAGTAGATATTAATTGTCAATTAAAATCATTTGATCTTAGCGGTCATGCAGGACATAGCCAAATTGTTGATTTTATTAACAAATGTAATCCTGAGAAAGTCATTCTTTATCATGGAGATAATCGAGAAGCTTTCAAAGAAGATTTAAAAGAATACGAACTTGTTTTACCTCAGGAGAATGAAGTTATTGAAATTAATTAAGCTTCTTTCATTTTGTTATCAGGACCAATAAACATTCGAATAATTCCGAGTAAAAGGAAAAATAAGAGCGAAGTAAAAACAATGCCATAAGGCCCCTGTAATTCTATAGAATCTTGTATTTGCCCATCACTTGTAGCTAAATATTTGTTAATATTTATTACAACTTCAGCAATAATAAATGTAACGAATAAAATTACAGCTAAATTAATTAAATAACTGACAAATAATGTCCTCAATGTTTTAGAAACACTTTTTCTTTGTGCATTTGTTAATAAGGAAATATCTAATCCTGCAGGTTTAAATTGTTCTGCATAATTTTCATATTTTATTGCAGCATATGATAATTCAATATAGATTACAAAACCTAAACCAATAAAAATCCCGCTGGACAAATATTCATTCCATGTTTTTTCTTCCTGTTTTGTCTCATACCCACAATAACTTTCTTCAAAATTCTCAAGACATAAATTAGGAGTATACAAAAATCCAATAATAATTGCTAAACCTATTGATGCAGCTATTGCCCAACCTTTTCTTTTCCATATGCCATAAGCACCTAAGAAAGGCATAGATCCAAATATAATATTGGTTAGTCTAGATGCAGCATCATCAATTCTATTCTCGGTTTCTTCCACATCATCATATACTAATTTGACAGGTTTCCAAGTCCATTTTGTAACATTCTTTTCTCCAAGACCCTCCGCCTCAACCTTTGACGGAATAATATGTTCTCCTTGTTGAACATTAATAGCAGGTTCTGCAATATAATGGCCTAAGCTTCCAGCAATTAATAGGAATAAAAAGAACTTGTACCTTCCTTTAAAGATTGTAAAGATATAAAAAAGGAAACCTGCAGCAAAACACCAAGGAACAAAAACATCGGGATTTGGATCGAAGCCTTTTAAAGAATTTCCAAGATATTTAGTTAGCAATGAATCCATAGGATTATGGTATATGTAAAATTCATTTATTACATAGATTAAAGATAAGCTAGATATAATCTTAATTGCAAAAATTATTGGATATTCTCCGAAGAAATCCTTGTAATTTATAATTTTATCGATTTTAGGTATCCGGGAGGCTTTTATTTCTACAGGTTTTCCTTCCATTTAAATCTCCTGTAAAGCAGTATTTACATTATCTCCATATTTCCAATCGCCTACTTGGAGTCCGAAGCTTCTAAGTTCAGAAATCATATTGTCTCTTTCTATTTTAGCAATTAACAAAGGTTCCATAGGAATTCTTTTCATTCTTTCTTCAAAATCTAAGCTAGACGGTGAAATAGTTGTAATTGTAAATCCTCTGCTAACAGTACTCGTAAAAGCTTCAGCAATAGTGTGATCATCATCAAGTGAACTAAAAAGTATAATTGGGGATCCACTTGGTAGGTGTGGTAGTAAATCTTTCATTACTATTTCTAATTTTAGATTGCCTTGAGGCTTTGCACTCGACAAGGCAGTTAGAATCTTGAAAAGATGATGTTCTCCCCTATCTAAATCTACTCTTTCAATAGTTTCTCCATATACCATAAGAGCAACGTTATTTCTTTCATCAAGAAGTTGCTTTGCATATGTTGCAGCAGCCCTACAAGACATTTCGAGAGGAGTATCTTTTCCTCCTCCAACTGCAGAAACCTCTCTTGCATCCAATAATAAAATAACATCCATTACATCTTCTCTAACAGTTTCGTTAACCATCATTTTGCCTTTTTTAGCTAAGGCTTTCCAATTAACTGAACGGAGAGAATCTCCAGGAACAAATTCTCTTAGTGAATAAAATTCAGTTCCTGTACCAATAACATTCAAAGGCATTGCACCTGAAAGCAATTTTGGAGATCTTGAGGTTATGACTTGTTCTTCTAAGACTTCGATTTGAGGAAATACCGAGAAGCTGTGTATTGATTCTTCTATTTTTTCGCTATAAAATAAATCAAATGCATCTTTTACACGCATTTTAACTGGGCCTAAGTGATAATGTCCTCTTAATGGCAATTTCAATGAATATTCAAATGAAACTTCTTGCCAAGGTTTCATGTATAGTAACGTGTAGTTTGATCCTTTAATAATTCGGGCTTGTGGCGGTAAGTTATCATATATTTCTACAAATCCAATTCCTAATCCTGTATTTTTGATTATAAATTTAACAGACATTGTTCCATCTTCAAAAATATTATCAGAGGTAGTTTCTCTTCTAATTTTTACATTAGGCATCCAAACATCTAAGAAACTAGAAATTACTACAAAGGTTAGCATGACTAATCCAGCACTTATGAAAAGATAATTCAATCTAATCAATCCTGCGAGTGTCAGGAAGATAGCACCTCCTGCGACAGCTGCAGCTTTCTTACTCCACATCTAGTCTTCTAATTGCCCTTGTGTTGTTGGTACTTCCACTTGTTCAAGAATTTCAGAAATGATTTCTTCAGTTTTTACACCTTTAATTCTTGGTTCCGGCTTTAGAATTATACGGTGTCTGAGAGTATAGATACTCAATCTTTTGATATCATCAGGTATTACGTAGTCTCTTCCACTTAATACAGCAAGAGCTCTAGAAAGTTTGAATAGAGATTGTGCACCTCTTGGTGATGATCCCACTTTTACTCGAGGATCTTCACGTGTTCTGTAGATAATTTCAACAATATATTCAATAATTGAATCATCAATTCTCACTTTTTCAAGACTTAACTGCATTTCACGAAGTTTCTCAGGAGTAGTTATTGCTTGAAGAGTATGTTCATCAGTTCCACGTTGTTTTCTCTTTACAAGTATAGCCCTTTCAATAGGTCTTCCAGGATATCCCATAGATAGTTTCATCATGAAACGATCTAACTGAGCATCAGGTAATGGATAGGTACCTTCAGATTCAATAGGATTTTGTGTAGCTAATGTAACAAAAGGTTCAGGTAAAATATGTGTTTCACCTTCAATAGTAACCTGATGTTCTTGCATTGCTTCAAGCAATGCAGCTTGAGTTTTTGGAGGGGCTCTGTTTATTTCATCAGCAAGTAGTAGATTACAGAATAAAGGTCCCTTTCGGAATTCAAATTTCTGGTCTTTTTGGTTCCAGATGTAAATACCAGTAATATCTGCAGGTAAAAGATCAGGGGTAAATTGTACACGTTTAAAATTAATTCCTAGTGCTTGCGCAAAGGTATTAGCTAGTAATGTTTTAGCTAAACCAGGGTTATCTTCAAAGAGAATGTTTCCTCCTGCAAGTATTCCTACAGCTGTCAAGTCAAGTATAGGTCTTTTACCCATAATAACTTGTTCAGCTTCACCCAAAACAGCTTGCATCATATCGTGCGTTTCTTGTAATGAAGGATCCATCATGTAGGTTTGTACACCATCAGTCTGTCCTTCAGTCCCAACTTCTGGAGTTGGTTCTTGCTCTTCTTCTTTTTTCTTGTTTCCAAATAGGCCCATTATTTTTTCCATCCTTTTATTGCTTCTTCAACCTCTTTCAAGGTCATACTTCTATCATCATTAATCATAAACTTAGTTAATAGAGGATCATGTAGTAATTCTTCAATTTTTGTTTGAGATAACATTCCAAATTCTTCTCTTGTATATCCATTTTCAATTCTCACCTTTTCAATGAATATTTCTTTAATTGTGTCTGGGTGAGTGTAATGTGCATGAGGTACTCTAAATCTCGATAAGCGCCCTTCATATATATTGAATAAATGCCTCCAAGGTACGGGATTTTCCACTCTCATCATAACAAGTTGTAAAACTAAAATAATGGAACCTAAAAAAAGAATTCCTAATGTTTCACTGTTACTAACATATCCTAAAATTCCGAATAATTGCACATAAATAAGTGACAGCATATCAGATTGTATATGTCGGCTTTCATCGAAAATTAGGGTATGTTTTTCCCCTCCAGTAACATAATTTACCATTGACAATATAAATTCACGATTGTCCAATTCATCATAATACTCATTTGTAAAAATACTGGTGTCTGAAATAAAGATAACAGTTCCATTTCCAATGTTTGCTTCTGCAACAACTTCTACCCCATTTGTAGAATCATCGCGATATGTTCCTTCCCCAGCTCCTCCAATCTCATTTTGATTGTAATCAATAAATGCTTGTTGACTTGACCAGACTAGACCCTCAGCAGCACCTCCAGTTTGAAGGGTGAGTGCACTAGGGGAACTCATCATCAATTGCCCATTAAAATTCATTCGTGGAACATCTGCATCAATAATAGCTATTGAATTATTTTTTGGATGTATAGGTTCATTCCAGTGATTAGAATCGTATAGTTTTGCAGGCTTACATTTTGGACTACTACCGCTACCTCCATCATATCCGAATGCATCAAGAGCCCCATCTACAAATCCACTATTTGTTGTGGGTTCACATCCCTTTTGCACAATGTTGGTTCTTAATTTGACACCAATTTCTAGTGTGCCCATTTCTCCATAAAATGCAGAGTTTCCATAGCCCGAATCATCTGCAATGATGACTTTCCCTCCAGACTTAACAAAATTATATATTGCATTTGAATCGAATTCAGAATACATACGTTCTACTCCAATAATCACTAATACTGTTGAGTTAGTTTCTATTGTCTGAGTTGTTGTATTTTTTTCCACTTCAGCTATTTTGTTAATTATAGCTGGCCTTGAAACAATAGTTTTTATGACATGTTTGCCATTTTTGTCTTCATCCATATCTGAAGCGAAATTTGAAATGTCATTCCAATCATTGTCATATGCTGAAAGCTGTGAAGGATTCTTAGCATTTGTAATTAGAGTAGGATAAACAACAGTAATCATCATAATAATGACAAAGAGAGTAAAAAGCTTTGAACCATATCGTTCACGGAAGGCTTTTTTCATTTAGCAGACCTCATTCCAAATATATTAGTAAATCTAGAAACTTTTCCCTCTTTAAGTCCTTTGTTTAAGTCCATTTCAACTTCATGTAAATTATTAATCGCTTCTACACACCAGATATTGTAGGATCCGTCAATCATTTCCATTCCAAATTCATCAACAACTTTTGGTTTTATTCCACTATATCTTGCAATCTCAAATAATGAAGTTAGTAATTTTACACTTTGGTTAGGAATAGGCAGTGCAGTTTTCATTACATCTGTAAATTCTCTAACAGTCTGTGTTTTAGTTTTGATAAAACCATATCTATCAAGAATATTTAGTAATTGATGATAAGATTTAATTATAATTTGCCTGTAATCTTCATCTTTATTCAATTCTTTTTGCATTTGCTTAATTAAATTCCTAACTTCATATTTGTGTTTTTGTGTCCAATAAAGATAGTAAGCAGTTACCAATAATGCAGCAGGGATTCCAATGAATAAAGGTAAATATTTGTTAATGTCAAAAGGTTCCTTTGCCTCAGGTGATTTTGTAATACTGATTGCAACATTTGTAGAAGTTAATTCAGTTTCTAGAGCCGTATCTTCATACGCATCAATGTACCCTCCTGCAAAGGAGGCTTCTATACTCGCACTGCTAGCCTCTTCAGGGAATTCAAAGCTAAATTTAGAAAATCCAGAGCTATCAGTTGTTAAATTATAGTCAAGGATAGTATCCATTTTGATTTCTTTACCATAAAATAGGTTTACTAAAACAGAGATATCTGTTTGAGGAAGAGGATTTCCATTATCTTCTTCTAGCCATACAGAAACATTGACAGTATCTCCAGGGAAAACATTTTTCGGTTCAAAATCAAATCTTATTTTACTTTCTACCATTATTGAATGTTTACTCTTAGATTGATTTCCATCAAGGTAATAACTTCCATTGTAGCCAATTTTTACAGTACGATTATTTCTATAATCATCAGGAATAATTCCTGTCGAAACAAAAGTAGTTTCATTTGTGAATATAGTTTCTAAATCTACATTTCCAATACTGACTGAAATAGTATCATTAATTCTGTTTCCTAGATCATCTACTAGTATTCCATAAACATTAATCACACCACCACGTCTTATTTCTTTATTGAACCAATCGCCTTCTACTTTTACATTTTCAAATGTTGTTGTTCCTCTTACATTAAAGGAATTATTTACGCTGGAACCCAAAAACCAATCAGTTTCATTATAAATTATACTAACATTAAAGTTTCCTAGTTCTTCATTAGAATATAAATCATAATTAAGACTGTAAAGTCCGGTTTCATCGGTAACATCTCCATCTTCTATTTTAGAGTCTATAATGAGCCATACAGTTTGATTGCTGAGTCCACCTAAAGGTCCATTGAGAGAACCCGATATACTGATACTCTCTCCCCTGTAGTTTAAGTCATTATCAATTTTTGAGTTAAGTAGTGTTTCAGCTTGCGGAGTAACTTCTAATTCAAATGAAGTTTCTACCAATTTTGGTTGTTCAGAATTATCTTCTATTTTAATATCAATAATAAATCTTTCAGTTTGCCCTTCCTCTACAAATATATTGTAGTTAAATATTCCGGCTGAGTTAGTTTGGAAAGGAGGAGCAAATCCATCGTTTTCATTAAAGAATTCAATTGTAGTATTGGCCATCGGATTGCCTAATTCATCAACAAGCCTTCCCGATAAGTCATATTGAACTCCTCTAGCTGCATTACATTGTATTTCGGTAAATTCTTCAGTATCTACACATTTTGTTGATTCATCAAAAATTAGAGTTGGTATGGCTAGTAATGTAAGATTATTCTCAGTTATATTTCCAATAAGTGTAGGGCTATTATAGATCTCAGCTTTAATTTGATTTAACCCTGCAGGTTCATTTGAGGCGTCGTAGCTTAAGCTGTAACTTCCATCACTTTCAGTTATAACGGATCCAATTGCATTTTCACCTAAAAATAGAGTAATTGTTTTGTCACTAATACTTTGATTATTATGGTCTGTCAGATTCCCTCTTAATTTTATTATATCTGACCTCAGAGAGATAATTTGGTCTAATGTTAAATTGCTTTTTCCTTTTATTATAATGTCATTTACAACTATATCAGCAGGATAAATTTCATTTCCGGAATAAGTTGCAGTAAGTATCGTATTTCCCCAAGCAGCATCAGAAGGAATAGTGAATGTAACATTCCATTCTTGATTGCCAGTAATAATGGTCTCACCTAATAGATTATCTCCGTATCTCAATTCTATAATTCCAGTAGGTTGTTCACCTTCATCTCCAAATATAGTGCCTTTAATGTCATATTCCTCCTCAAGAATAAATGAATCATCATTGAAGTTATCAAACCTTAATTCTACAGATGCATTAATAATTCTAATACTTTCAGTAGTAATTTCTTCAGTTAAATTTTCAGTTCCATTATATTTCATTTCGATGTCGTAATTTGCATCTTCTACATCGGGTGTATTGATTTCAACTGAGAATATGCCATTATCATTTGTTAAACTGTAATAAGTACTATTATCAAACGTTAAAGACACATATTCATTTTTTATTGGAATATTTTCATTTTCTAATAGAGTTCCAGTAATTATCGTTGTTTTTGAACTTGCTGCAGTAGTAGGTACTACGTAGTCAATCGTTACATTTCCTATTACTTTAATATCTAATTGAGGACTCCAACTTTCTAAAATATTTACAGTTTCGTTATAACTTTGGTAAGGCCTCCTTAGTTGTATTTTCCAGTCTCCAGCCTTTAATTCAGGGTTAGTATTATTAACATTACAAACAACTTCAAAGAATCCATCCTCGTCACTAACTCCAGAGCCTATAATGTAAGATGGGCTATTTTCATCATCACTTTCATTTAGATACGCTTGAAACTCTACGCCACCATAAGGCTCTTCGGTTTCAGGATTTTTAATAATCCATGACCAGATAAATGTATCGGTTTTATTGACTTGAGTTGGTGGCCAAGCGGGAGTTCCGGCCCTTGCTGGTGGGCTTCCCCAAGGCGGATCCTCTTCTTCAAAATATCCATAAACTGGATTTTCTTCATCTATGT
>Ga0115011_10003272_pt1 | contig 11015 bp, 6 predicted proteins | sample TroAtlMetagenome_2_FD_88705 | JGI IMG/M metagenome (GOLD analysis project Ga0115011, IMG submission 88705) | Marine eukaryotic phytoplankton communities from Atlantic Ocean - Tropical Atlantic ANT8 Metagenome | ecosystem: Environmental > Aquatic > Marine > Oceanic | place: Tropical Atlantic... | reverse complement strand
GGCCAATAGCGATCAGTCGGTGACGATTTATTCATCGCGTAATGAGCAGCTGATTAAGCCATTATTAGATCGCTATACCGAAGAGACTGGCGTTGAGATTGAGCTGGTAACTGATAAAACAGGCCCACTGATGGCGCGCCTACAAGCAGAAGGCGATAACACCCCAGCTGATATGTTATTAACCGTTGATGCCGGTAACTTATGGCAAGCAGGAGAGCAGGGCTTATTGCAGCCGATAGCATCAGAAACTCTAAATGCTAACGTTCCGGCGAAGTACCGTGATCCAGCGGGTAATTGGACAGGTCTGTCGCTACGCGCTCGTACTATCTTTTATGACCCTAACAAAGTCGATGCCGAGGAGCTATCGACGTATGCTGATCTGGCTGATCCAAAGTGGAAAGGCAAGCTATGCTTGCGCACTTCAAAAAAGGTCTATAACCAGTCATTAGTCGCTAGTATGATTGAGCACTTGGGCGCTGAAAGAACTGAAGAGGTGATTCGCGGCTGGGTAGATAATCTAGCCACTGATGTGTTCAGCGATGATACGAGTATGCTAGAAGCTATTGCGGCTGGTCAGTGTGAAGTGGGTATCGCTAACAGCTACTACTATGGCCGCATCCTTGATGAAAACCCTGATTTTCCAGTAGAGATATTTTGGGCCAATCAAGACACAACTGGCACCCATGTCAACATCTCTGGCGCGGGCGTAGTTGCGGCAGCAGACAACCCAGATGGCGCGCTTAAATTGATGGAGTGGTTGTCATCTGATGAAGCGCAAGGTATCTATGCCAGCTCCGATAAAGAGTATCCAGTAAAACAGGGCGTTGATGAGTCAGAGATGCTCAGATCCTGGGGCAGCTTTAAACAAGATGATATCAATGTTCAAAAATTTGGCTCGCTACAAACTCAAGCGATTCAAATGATGGACAAAGCAGGCTATAGGTAAGGCTTGTTCATTAGCGTCGCTATAGAGGGTAGAAGATGGTAGTAATATGGTAACGATACCAAAAGCGTCCGAACATGCAGACGATATAGGGGCTCCAGACCTTATCGTCGTTAAGGATCGCACCCTTCTTAAACGTGTTTTATCGAAATCAGTCTTAGGACTGATTTCGTTGTTTATGCTGATACCGATTTTGATCGTCCTACTGTCTTGGACACAGCCGATGGCTGATATCTGGCCACATATGGGCGAGTATGTGCTGCCGCAAGTATTAAAAAATACCGCTATCTTATTAGCGATGGTGACGGTCATCTCGGGTAGCGTGGGTACTTCGCTGGCTTGGGTTACGAGTATGTACCGCTTCCCAGGTCAGCGGTTTTTTTCTTGGGCTCTGATGTTGCCGCTTGCCATACCCGCCTATGTTTTCGCCTTTGTCACTGTCGGTATGGTTGATTTTAGTGGGCCTTTGCAGACAAGCTTGCGAGAGCTGGGCGTGACCACTGCTATTCCCTCAGTGCGCAACGTTTGGGGCGCAGGCTTTATTTTGTCGCTTGCTTTTTATCCTTATGTTTACTTATTAGCGCGGCAAGCTTTTTTGTCGCAAGGTCACCGCGCGATCGAAGCGGGGCAGATGCTTGGGCTCAGTCGTAGCCGCGTGTTTTTTCGTTTGGCGCTGCCGCAAGCACTGCCTTGGATTATTGGCGGCCTGTTGCTTGCCAGCATGGAGACGCTAGCGGATTTTGGTGCTGTATCAGTATTTAATGTCGATACCTTTACCACTGCTATCTATAAGGCTTGGTTTGGCTTTTTTAGCCTGACTACTGCCGCGCAATTGGCGGCTTTACTTATTGGCGTAGTGTTTATCGTGGTGATATTTGAGCAGTATTGGCAGGCACGTCGCGGCTCGATAACCGCGCAAAGCAGTAATAAGCGCCTGACGAGTAACGCAGCAGCTAAATGGGGCATGACGCTGCTTTGTAGTCTGGTATTTTTATTGGCATTTTTAGTACCATTTTTGCAGCTACTGTATTGGACGGCGATGAACTACCGCCAAGACTTTGATGCGCGCTATATCGATTTTGTCACCAACAGTCTGCTTATTGCGAGCATGACCACAGTGCTGATTGCCTTTCTCGCTATTATCATTGCTTGGATTAAGCGTCAGTATGCCGATAAGAGCACGAAACTGATGACCACGCTTGCTAATTTGGGCTATGTGGTACCAGGCACCGTGCTTGCTGTTGGCGTGTTTATTCCTATTGCTTGGTTGGACAATCAGCTGATCGCTTTTGGTATTACCACTAAGCAAGTATTATCAGGTAGCGTCATTGTGATGCTATTAGCACTCTCAACGCGTTTTATGACGGTGAGCTTTCAGCCGATCGATCGGCAATTACAGCGACTGACGGTCAATCAAGAAGCCGCCGCTGAACTGTTAAGCAGTAGTCCGTTCCAGCGCTGGCGACAAGTGGTGCTGCCGGTACTTAGTCCGGGAGTGCTGACGGCTTTGCTAATGGGCTTTGTGGAGGTGATGAAAGAGATGCCAATCACCCTAATGACGCGTCGTCAAGGCTGGGATACGCTGGCGGTACGAGTGTTTGAGATGACAAGCGAAGGCATGTGGGCGAGAGCGGCGCTACCGAGTTTGCTGATTGTGTTGGTGGGGCTAATACCTGTATGGATATTACTACGCCAAAGTGAAAAGCATAGCTAATCTGCATAAATGGTAATCGTTCATGATTAACATGTTAGTATGAGCACTTTTAGATTTTTCCTTTAATTTTGTCACCTTTAAATAGCAGCGAGCACCTCTAATATTGAGCATCCCTAATATTTATTATCGCCCGTCTCATTTATTTATCGCTTACGAGTACCTTTTATGTATACCAACTTGACTAATGATACTTTAGATACCGAGGAGAGCTGTGCAAAACAGCCTTCTTCTAAAGACCGTCAATCCCTTACAAAAGGTCTAGATCCAAAGCTTATCAAAGCCAAAGCTAGGCTAGAAGTGAGCAAAAAATCATCTGTGCTCCCGGTATCAGCGTTACCGCAAAAAGGCCAAACTATGCAAAATACGCAAACGCTTGGTGAAGCGGATACGGGTAGCGATAGCAGCAGTGAGCAGAGCGACGAGCAACGTAACTACCGTGACCCGCGCGCCTCAAAGAGCGATACTGAGCCTTTTTTAAAAGTAGAAAACTTAATCGTGGGCTACGATGATGTGACTATTGTCAATGGCTTGTCATTGAGCCTGCAACAAGGTGAGATCGGTTGTTTTTTGGGGTATAGCGGCTGCGGAAAAACCACAGCGCTGCGAGCTATTGCTGGGCTTGAGCCTATCCGCCAAGGCAAAATTGAGCTCAATCATCAGCGTCTAACCGAACAAGATAACCGCCATTCCTTTGCGGTGGCTCCTGCCAAGCGCGGTATGGGTATGGTGTTTCAAGACTATGCGCTATTTGGTCATCTCAGCGTCGCCAAAAACATTGGATTTGGTCTTAATAAATGGTCTAGCGCTGATAAAAAAGCGCGCGTGGCAGAGATGCTAGAGCTGGTGGGACTGAGCGAGCACGCTGATAAACGTCCCGCTGAGCTATCGGGTGGTCAGCAGCAGCGCGTGGCGTTAGCTCGGGCACTGGCTCCTAAGCCAAAGTTACTATTACTTGATGAGCCTTTTTCTAACCTTGATGTGGTGCTGCGCGAGTCACTAGCGATGAGCGTGCGTGATATTCTAAAACGCACCAATACTACTGCTATTTTAGTGACTCATGACCAAAACGAAGCGTTTGCGCTCGCAGATAAAGTCGGGGTTATGCATCAAGGCAAGCTGGTACAATGGGCAACGCCAAGCGAGCTGTATCATGAGCCGGTGAGTCCTTTTGTCGCTGAGTTCGTCGGCGAGGGCGCGATGATAGATGGTATTATCAAAGAAGGTCATGTCGAGACGGCACTTGGTGATATCTATCGGCGCATGGAGGTGTACGATGCCTCAGGGCAGCCGCAATACTGCGAGTATGACTATCCTAATGGCACGCCCATTAAGGTGCTTGTGCGTCCTGATGATATCATTCATGATGATGATAGCCCGCAGACTGCATTAGTCGTTGGACGAGTGTTTCGCGGTGCTAACTATCTGTATCGGCTGCAATTAGACAGTGGTCAGACGGTATTGTCTTTGGTCGCCAGCCACCACAATCATGAGATAGGCTCACACATCGGTATTTTGCCCATACTCGAGCATGTGGTTGTCTTCGATGAAGAAGACGTCAATGCCACCACGTGGTCAGAGTACGATAGATTACATTGAGCGCGCTTAAACAGGAGTAAACATATCAGTCAATATCAGCCGTTCGCAGTCGCTAAGATATGCAAGTAGCGTCCTAGCCATTTGTACGGTTCTAACTGAGAATAGCGTAGCTCCATTTTTATCACTGCCTCAGGGTCGTTATGACCGCCGCGCTTAAGCGGCGCGTAATCATGAAAGACACGTAGCCCGCTCTCAAGCACTACTTTATAATGATGTTGTTGTAGCCACGCTTCTACCTCTTGTCTGGCGACTGGATGATTGGGCGTTAGGCTTTTTTTATTGTCGGCGGCATAGTTGCCTTCAAGCTGTCTATCTAGCAGATTAAAATTACCCATAATTAGGTTGCGATAATCGAAGCTCGCTGGATTATAAAAGCAGAGTGATAATGCGCCTTGAGGGCGTAGCTGAGTATCAAAAAATCTCATTACCTCAGCCGGCTTGGCCAGCCATTCGAGCAGCGCGTGACAAAGGATGAGATCAAACTTAGTATCGCTGTTTTCTGCAGTACTGTCTGTAGCAAGCTTGGATGCAAGCTCCTGATAAGGGCAAACCAGCCAACTGATATCTAGCTTGGTTTTGGTGCCTGTCTCAAGGGCGGCAGCATGAGTTTGCGCTTTGTCTAACATAGCGGCAGAGATATCATTGATGACAAGCGTGTGACCTTGCGCTGACAGTTCTATAGCGATTTGCGCTAAGCCGGCTCCGACATCTAATATGCGCAGCGGACGTCCTAAGTTTTGACTTTGTGTCTCCACATACTCAAAAATATCTCGGCGCAATACCGCAAGCCGAATCTCTCCTTTTAAACCGCCGTAGACCTTTTTTTCAAAATGATCAGCAATCGGCTCAAAGCTACGATCGGTACGTGTCGCTCTCTGCTGGTTTTGTAAGTTATCTTTTTTGTTGTCTGTCATAAATTGATTTTCTTTATTATTAAATTGACTACCGCTGCGTAGTTATGTTTAGTTTACTTTTATTAGAGCTTTATTTTGTACTTTAGCGGCGGCGTTTGAGCACCCATTTAAAGACGAGTTTAGATAATATGATAATAACGAAGACGACAATGACAAAGACCCAAATACCAGTGCCTTGTAAGTGTTGTTGATAGGCTTGAGCAAGGTATGCAGATAAGCCCATCGCGACTAATAGCGAACCCCAACGCACAAAAGGCAGTGCTCGATTGTTATGATCAGGAAAGTACTGGGCATAATCACTAGAGAAGCTATAGAGCACCATTGCCAAAATCCAAACAATAGCTAAAACGATATCCATAATAAGAGTGACCTATTTAGTGGTTATTTAAGAGTCATAAAAGATGAGTTAGTGTAGCGGCTAGAAAAAATTTGTCTATAGGCGACGAAAAAATAGCATCATGAACGCTTTTTATGTGATTAGGATGGTGATAAAAATGAAAGCTGTTGGCAACATACTGTGGGTCAACGCTTGGCAGTCATAAAATTGCAGATAAAGCCTATGACGTTTGCATACATACTTCACAGTAGCTATTTATAATACTTTAGGGTATAACCAGTAAGGTGATAGATACTGTTTTGATTAAACATAGGTTCTTAGTTTATATATAAAAAGCAGTGATAGATCACCGTTTCTGACGTTCAGAAAAACTTATTGTTGCTAAGGATAGCGCTTATGATAACTTCTAAAAATAACACCAATTCTACTACTCGTATTCATTCTACTTCTTTTATCCATTCAACAAACACACCGATAATGACACGTTGTCTCTTATCAGTAGCCATCGCCAGCAGCTTACTGCTGGTTGGTTGTAACGATGACAATGATAAGATTACTTATACCAATGCACCTCAGCATATCGCTTCTTTTACTGCCAGTGAAATAGATCAAGAATTACAAGAGGCCTCAGCGATAGGTAAAGCGGTCACGCCAGATGCTGTCTGCGGGGTCACGGTAGAAAAAATCAGCTATCAGACCAAAGGCTCAGGCGGTGAGGCGACTAATGCCACTGCTGCTTTGATGCTGCCTACTGGTGAGAGTAAAGACTGTCAAGGTGATCGCCCAGTACTCTTACATGCTCATGGTACAGCGACTGAGAAGTCGTATGACTTTACGCAAGTAGGCAATACTGATAACCCTGCTGGGGCGAGAGCGACTTTAATGGCGGCAAACTTTGCTGCTCAGGGTTATATCGTCGTCGCTCCTAACTACGCTGGATATGACACTTCTACTCTCGATTATCATCCTTACTTAAACGCTAAACAGCAATCAGAAGAGATGGTGACAGTCTTAGATACTGCGCGTACGATGATGCAACAACAAAAAAGCGCAGGTAATATCAAATACACCAAGGTTAATGACTCTGGCAAGCTATTTTTGACAGGTTACTCGCAGGGTGGGCATGTGGCGATGGCGACTGCTCAATTACTACAAGATCAAAATAAAGTGGTTACCGCTATCGCACCATCTTCAGGGCCTTATGCGTTAGCTGCGTTTGGTGATGCTATAGTCTCTGGTAATGTCAACGTCGGTGCTACTGCTTTTGTGCCGTTATTGGCGAGAAGTTTACAAAACGTGGATGGCAAGATTTATCGTAATCCTACTGAAATCTTTACTGATCAGTATGCGGGTACTAAGCTACCAACAACGTCAAGCTTTGAAGATCTTATAAGAGCTGGCAAGCTACCACAGACCGCTTTATTTGAGGCCAATACTAACGAAACAGGCTTTGGGTTTGATACACAAAATTATTTGATTCAAACGAGCTTTCGCGCGGCTTATCTAGCAGATGCTCAAGCAAATCCTGATAATTTATTAGCAGACACAGGGTTGTTACCAGAGCAAAATCCACAAAACGAGTTACGTAAAGCGCTAAAAGCTAACGATTTACGAGGTTATACTCCAAAAATGCCAACCCTGATTTGTGGTGGTAATCAAGACCCAACCGTTTTTTATGATCTCAATACTGGCGCAATGGCAGGGATACTGCAGCAAGTAAGTGCAAGCAACCCAACCGCTAAGCTTAATGTTACAGTCTTAGATGTTGATGCTACTAATGATGAAGATCGTGTACAGAATACGGTAACCTCAATTGGCTCAGCTATGAGCAATCCTTGGATGCTAACTTCAGCTATACCAGATATTCAAACTAAATTTGCTGGAACGGTGCAATTGATTGGCAAAAATGCATATGATCAGACTATTAATAGCGGTGGTACAGTAGCAGAAGCACAGTATGCTGCACAAGTTGCTATAGCCAGTACGTATCACGCTGGTCTTGTTAGCACTGCCTGTATCAATGCCACCCGTCAATTTTTTGATCAAGAATTTAATTCGATCTAAAAAGCTTTAAAACTTACGTTAGATCAATAGCATTACTATTAAAAAACTGTATCCACTGGATGCAGTTTTTTTGCAATAACAGCAAAAACTGTCAATCTAAATAGATATATCGTTAGGGTCAGCGAAAAGCTAATCGAGGGTCATAAATAATGATGACTAGTGACCTGATTTGCTTGATTTTAATACCGTGCAAATGCCCCTAACACGGCAAATTTGTGCTAAAATGACTTCTTTTATTCAACATTAAAACTATCGCTATTTCTCTATAGAATTGAGTTGTTTGTAAGCTTTTTTGATGGTCACTATCTTCATAAAATGACGGCGCATTTGTGCCGTTATTTTTGACTGTAAATGCTTATATATAAAATATTAGAGAGTGGGTGTGAGTGAAGGAGTGTATATGAGCGAATCGGTCAGTCCTATTGGCATCGTAGATGAACTAAAGCAGTCGTATTTGGATTATGCGATGAGCGTGATCGTCTCACGTGCGCTGCCTGATGTGCGTGATGGGTTCAAGCCTGTACACCGCCGTGTGATGTATGCCATGCACGTGCTATCAAACGATTATAACAAACCCTATAAAAAATCAGCACGTGTGGTCGGTGACGTCATCGGTAAATACCATCCGCATGGCGACAGCGCGGTCTATGATGCGATCGTACGTATGGCGCAGGACTTTAGTTTGCGTTACCCGATGGTGGATGGTCAAGGTAACTTTGGCTCAATCGATGATGATCCACCGGCGGCGATGCGTTATACCGAAGTACGCATGACCAAGCTGACCCATCAGATGCTTGGCGACTTGGATAAAGATACCGTCGATTGGGAAGACAACTACGATGGCTCTGAGCGTATGCCAAGCGTATTGCCTGCGCGCGTGCCCAACCTTTTGGTCAATGGCACAACCGGTATTGCGGTCGGTATGGCGACCAATATGGCACCGCATAACTTAACCGAAGTGATCAATGCTTGCTTGGCTTACGCTGAGAACCCGCAAATCTCGGGTGAGGAGCTGATGACGCATATATCAGGTCCTGATTTCCCGACGGGCGGTATCATCTATGGCCGCGCGGGTATTCAAGACGCTTATCGCACGGGCAAAGGCCGCTTACACGTACGTGGTCGCTATCATATTGAGCCGATGAGTACTACCGGTGTCAACCGTGATCGCGAGCGCATTGTGTTCACTGAAGTGCCGTATCAGGCCAATAAAGCCAAGCTGATTGAGCGTATCGCAGAGCTAGTTCGTGATAAAAAGATCGACGGTATCACTGAGATACGCGATGAGTCTGATAAAGACGGTATGCGTATCGCTATCGACTTGCGCCGCGGTGAGACCGCTGAAGTCATCGTTAATAATTTATTTTTGCAGACGCCGCTTGAGACCAGCTTTAGTATCAATATGGTGGCGCTTGATAACGGTCAGCCCAAGCTATTAACCTTGCGTCAACTGATTGCTGCCTTTGTGCGCCATCGTCAAGAAGTGGTGACGCGCCGTACTATATATGAGCTTAACAAAGCCCGGGTCCGTGGGCATCTACTCGAAGGTTTGACCGTAGCGCTCGCGAATATCGATGATATTATCGCCACGATAAAAGCATCTGCTAGCCGCGGTGAAGCGCGTGAGAGCTTACTTGGTAATACTTGGGGCTCAGGTAGTGTCGTCGCTATGCTAAAGGCCGCCGGTAGCCAATCGGTACGTCCTGAGTATATCGAAGGCGAAGACCCTAAAGCGCCATTTGGGCTTATCGATGATACGATTAAAGGCGAGCAAAGTTATCGCTTATCACTTGAGCAGGTCAATGCGATTTTAGAGATGCAGTTGCATCGCTTGACTGGCCTTGAGCAAGACAAACTGACTGAAGAATACCAAGACTTGTTACGTGAGATTGCTAACCTAGAAGCTATCTTAGGGGATTTTGATAAGCTGATGACTATTATCTCTAATGAGATGATTGAGATTCGAGACAACTTCGGTGACGAGCGCCGTACTGATATTATCGATTCGCGCAGTGACTTTAGCCGCGAAGACTTAATCCCAGAGCAGACGGTGGTGATGACCGTTTCGCGCACCGGCTATGCCAAGACTCAGCCTATCGATGATTATGTCGCACAAAAACGCGGCGGTAAAGGTAAGTCAGCGACGGCGATGAAAGAAGACGATGTTATCGATCATCTGCTTGTCACGTCTACTCATGCGACCGTATTATGCTTCACAGATACCGGCCGCGTCTTTAGCTTACGTGGCTTTGAAGTACCGATTGCCAGTCGCGGTTCGCGCGGTCGTCCTTTGGTGAACTTAATTGGGCTCAGTGCTGATGAGTCAGTGACGACGATACTGCCTATTCCAAAGATGGTAGAAGAGTCCTCCGCTACAAGTGAGCTGACTGTAAACGAGACAGACGATGACTCGTTAGAAGGCAGCACGACTGCCGAGCCGCCTTTTGTGTTTTTTGCAACGGCGAATGGTACGGTGAAGCGGGTAGAGCTCAAGCAGTTTGCCAATATTCGCTCTAATGGCTTGATTGCTGTAAGCTTAGAAGAAGGTGATAAGCTTGTGAGCGCGCGTATCACTAGCGGTAGTCAAGAGGTGATGCTATTTGCTTCAAGCGGTAAAGCTATCCGTTTTGATGAAAACGATGCTCGCGCTATGGGCCGTACCGCTAAAGGTGTGCGCGGTATGCGTCTAAAAGATGATGAGTTTATTAAATCTTTAGTCGTTATCGAAGATGACGTCCGCGAGATTTTGATTGCTTGTGAAAACGGCTTTGGTAAGCGTACTTTCATTGAAGAGTTTAATACCCAAAATCGCGGCGGCGGCGGGGTTATCGCTATCAAAACCAGTGAGCGTAATGGCGCTTTGGTACGCGCAACTAAGGTCGATCCAGAAGATGATATTATCTTAATATCTGATAAAGGTACTTTAGTGCGTACGCCAGTCGAGCACGTCGCAAGTGCTGGTCGTAACACGCAGGGCGTAACCTTGATTCGTCTGTCTAAAGATGAGACGCTAGTCGCTATGGCAAGGGTCGAGCACGAAGAGGACGATAATGAGCTGATTGAAGCCATGCGTGAGGATGGTACCTTTGGCGCTGAAGCTCAGGAGCAGGCAGATATCGATACCACTACTGCAAGCGGCGCAAACGATGATATCAGTGATACTGTCGATATCGCTAATGACTATGACTTAAAAACTGGTGTCGATGGAGATAGCTAAGTTAAGGGCGAGAGTTAAGTCGCCAATCTAAACAGGGTCATTCTGGTTTTCACATTTCACATAGAACCTCTAACGTTATCGTTAGAGGTTTTTAACTTTCTTATTTGTATTTTTAATACTCTTTAATTCGATGTTCTAAAGCGTTAAGTCATCGCTTTAATAAGGACGGTAAATCTAAAAGGCTGTTGTTATGCTAACTAACAATCAAACTTTTCAAGGAACGGTAGCTG
>Ga0115011_10003271_pt1 | contig 11017 bp, 10 predicted proteins | sample TroAtlMetagenome_2_FD_88705 | JGI IMG/M metagenome (GOLD analysis project Ga0115011, IMG submission 88705) | Marine eukaryotic phytoplankton communities from Atlantic Ocean - Tropical Atlantic ANT8 Metagenome | ecosystem: Environmental > Aquatic > Marine > Oceanic | place: Tropical Atlantic... | reverse complement strand
GAGTCTTTTGCCGAAGCGTGGCGCGTGCTCAAGAATCGCCGCTACATGGCCGTCTATATCTGCGATTACTGGGCCAAGAAGAAGGGGTTCGTTCCCATCGGGGCGCACTGCTATGCCCTTTTGGCACAGCGGTTTCGGCCCATCGATCATGTGTGTGTGGTTCGCCACAACAAGACCCTCAAAGAGGGGCGTCGCCGCAGGACTGCTGTAGAGCAGAATTTCTTTCTGAGGGGTTTCAATCACCTGTTGGTGGTGAAGAAAGAGACGGATTAGCGCCTTATTCGAGGAGTAAATCCAAGAGCGCTTCGGCCGTATCGAACGCATCGGTGACTCGCATTCGAGTCCCGCGTGGACTGCCGCCGATCGTCGGTCTCCCGCCCCACCCCTTACCCAGTGTCCGCCAGGCGGTCATCAACCCATCCTCGCCGAAGAGGCGCTGAGCAGTCGGGCCATCGGGACACCCAATGGTCACTTTCGCCATTCGGGACGCGTAGCTGACCACCACAGGGGCCATTCGATACCATTGGTCGAATCCCCAGACTGGGCTCTTGACGACGAGCACTCGAGCCGAATCGGCGATGGCGTCTTCACCTCGTCGCAGGGTAAGGCCGTCTACACTCGTCGGTGGATCCGTGCGCCGACCATCTCGGTGAATGACAGCCAAAATACCTTCGAGAGCCGTCCGCCGACGGTTGGCATCCGCGCGCCGGATCTGGTCGCGTTGAGCCGTTTCTAAGCCGCTGCCGAGCAGCGTCCGCATGAGTTTCACAGCGGTATAGAAGCCGGCTTCGTTTTGAAATAGGCCGGGCTGTTGATTGAAGTGAGCCAGTAATTCCCCGTCCGGGGTGGCCAATAAATCGTGCCCAATCGGATCCGTGTCGTGGGCGTCGACGAGTTGAAAGAACGCAGGCTTGAGTTGCTCGGGTTCACACAGTCCCGCGAGGGCGATGATGGCCAGCACGGCATCCGCGTCCGGGGTTCCTGTGACGACGAACCGCGGATCGTCTCGCCGCGCACCATAGAGGTCCCGGCAGGCGCGGAGGGCGACGCCCTCTCGGTGGCTCTCGTCACCGTGATGGTCCATGTTCAGGGGGCCCATGACCGAACCGTATTGGCCAAAGGCACATTCGATGGGTTCGAAACCGAGGTCGCGTAGGCGGCAGGCAGCCTCGTAGTCATTGGTAAATCGGATCAGTAGCGCGTCGCTCATGTCTTCCACCTTGGTGGTCGGATTGGCCGGGAGGCAAGCAAGATCTCAGAAAACTGAGGGATTGGCTGTCTCAGATCCACAGTCTTTCGAGGTTTTGGCGGCCATGATGCCCCCTAGAGAGGAGAAAAGGACCACCGTCGACGCAGGCGACAGATTGGCCCAGTCCTTGCTAATCTAAGCCTGTATGCGACAGCCGATTTCAATTTTTCTTCTCTCTTTGCTCTGCATGGGTCCGGTTTGGGCATCTCCGCTGGGGGATACCCGAAACGTACACGAGAGTACAAAGTCTGATTTTGGCCGCCTGTGGGCGGCCCGCTCTGCGTTGGAACAGGCGCACGAAGCACTCGCCGGAGAGATCGAAACTTTGAAGTCCGCGCGGGGCAGTCAACTTGGGCCCGATGCTCAAAATGTGGTTCTCGACGAGCGCCTCAAACGAGCCAAGGCCATGGCGGCGGACCTGGCGGCTTTGGACCGACGAGTCACGGCTGGTAGAGCGGCATATGTTCAAGCACGCAGTGCATTAGTCACGGCTCTGGAGTCTGAGATTCTCCGTCTACAGGTGTCACTGAGCGAGGTCAGCCGTGAGGAGCGATTGGTCCGGTTTGAGCGGCTCCGTGTATTGGTCGAAGAACGTCGAACTCTTCCCGCGGCGCCGATTGTCGAGCGGACGCCCGTACGTTTACCCACTACCCCCAATGGGGTCGTAGTGTCCGCCGAAGAATTGCGTGAGTTGGTCGACGAGACACGAGATCACGCGGAGCGGGTGCAGACGCAACTGACGCAGATCACGACCCGCGTCAGTGCGCTCCGTGAGCGAAGGCGCCTCTTGCAAGCAGCTGTCGATTTTCAGCGCGATGAATCACTCTTTGCTGAGAGCGAACGAAATCGACGCATTGTGACTGGCGCGAGAGAAGCGATGCCCACAGTGCAAGGCCCGGTCCGAACCGGATCGAATTCGGCGGACGGGAACCCTCAGCCGCAAGTCACGAACCCCGCGTCGGAGAACAGCGATCCCGACGAGCAGAATGCGGCACCCAGTCGTGGGGGTGGCGGAGCGGCGGAGCCACCGGCCGGGGAATCGGAGGCCGACGACGGTCGAAATGGCGATACGTCCACCGATTCCGCGAGCCCTGATCAAGATGAAGATTCCGCGTCCGATGGGAGGGAGCCTGAAGTTTTGCCCGGCGTGGAGTCAGATGGAGACTCAGTGTCCGAGTTGCCGATGGCTGTCGTGAGTCCGCATCTGGGGGGGGGCGACGTGGAGGGAGTCCCCACGGAGCGAATGGTACAACTCGGCGACGCCTTCGACCCCAGTATTTTGGATGGTGACGTCGACGACCTCTCGCCGAACGGCGTCGAACAGCAGATTCGGGCGCTGGAAGCGCGGCGAGGTACGCTCATCAAAAAGCGAGAGGCGCTGTCGAAGCGACGAAAAGATCTGGAGCGCCGCGCCATCGATGCCGAGTAATGCGTGGAGTCTATTGGCGTCGATGCTTTTGTGTTTGAGCGCCCTCATCTGGACGCCAGCACGGGCCGAAGTACGGATCGAATCCGCCATGGGTGTCGACTCAAACGTGCGCCGGACAGAATCTGAACGCCCTATTTCCGATGCTTTTCTTCGACTCGTCATGGCGGCCGATACCCGGGCGCGGCTCTCTCGTAAATGTGCGCTCACTGCGCGGTATCACGGTGGTGCTCGGCGTTTCGCGACCCAGAGTGAGGAGGATACTCTGGTCCAGCGGGTCGAGACCCAAATGGGATGTAGACTCGACGATGTTCGCGTTCTCTTGGGGGCTCAAGTGCGCGATCGATTTACCCGACGACCAGCACATCCCAGAGATTTTACCCAGGCTGCAGTGCGTCTCCCGGTTCGGGTGCAGTGGCGACCGTTGAGCGCAACCCTTACGCCGTCCATCGGTCGATTCCATTTCAAACCCAATGGGCGATTCAGTGCGACCGAGGCTGGCGCGACCCTAGGGATTGGTTGGCGGCGACCGCGGTGGCAGGCGGGTTTTGACGGTGGCTATCTACAGCGCCGATTCGACCGTTCCACCTCTCTTGGCCAGAGCGAAGCGAGCGAACGCAGAGACCACCGCCTCCGCTTGAGTGCTCGCATGCGATACCTAGGAGGGTGGGTAGGGGAGGTGACCGGCGGGGTCGTCAGCAATGATTCGCCTTCGCCCGGGGGCGGATATCGGCGCCAAGAGTTGACTCTAAGCGCCACCGTCGGTCTCGGGTGGGGCGTGATGGGCTCAACAAAGCTCTCGGTGATTCGGATTCTCCACGACGAGACTTTGCGGCTTCCAGATGATCTGCTCTTGGACGACGAGGGCCGAACAGCATTGACGGTGAGGCTAGAGAAAACGCTCGCGTCGGGCTGGGCTCTCGTATTTCACGGTGGCTACTGGACTTCACCGTTCGATACCGGGCCCGAGTATGAACGGATACAGGGCATCTTGGGGATCTCGCATCGGTGAAGATGGAGGATGTCGCGTCAGCGGTGTCGCTTCTCTCGCGCCTTTTCTCGCGCCTTTCGCGCTCGCAGTATCGTGAGATTCTTACCGTGGCGCACGAGGATGAGACAGGCCAGCGCCAACGTGAAGATGTGGAGTTCGATGGGGTATGGATCCAGGTGTGGGAGACCGACGAAGAGCGCCGCAGCGGTCAAACTCGCGAAGGTCGGTACCTTGGTGAGATAGACGATCGTGAACCAAATGATGGCCGCGATGACGGCGATGACCGGTAAGACCACGACGACAGCGCCGAAAGCGGTTGCCACCCCTTTGCCGCCACTGAACTTGAGCCAGATCGGGAAGCAGTGACCGACGGTGGCGATGAATCCCGTGAGGAGCGCAGCCTCGAAAGAGACCCAATGCAAGGCAGCAAGGGCCGGGAAGGCGCCCTTGGCCACATCGACTACCAGGGTCATCGCCCCCCATTTTTTTCCCATTACCCGGGCGACGTTCGACGCGCCAATGTTGCCACTGCCCGCTGCCCGCGGATCGTGACCCACCAACCGGCCGATGAGGACGCCGGTGGGAATGCTGCCGGCGAAGTAGCCAATGAGGCCGTAGGTTAGGAGTGGCGACATGGTTCAGCGTCTCTCGACTGTGGTCATGATGTTTGCAGCGCTCAGCGCCTTCTCTGCGAGTCTGCGGCTGGTAGCGAAGGCGTAGTTGAGCTCTGTGCCCCGAAGCATGGTTTGGAGACGACCCCCTTGTCCACGTTTCTCATGGGCTTTGGTGAGCGCGTCCGCGAAGGCCTTGGCATCCTCTTTGGTGTCCCATGTCGAACAGGTGAGCACATAGGCTTCGGCACCGCGTGTCTCCAGCACTGTGTAGTCCCCGTCCCACCCTGTTGCGGCCTCGGTGGCTTCGCTCACCGAAGCGGGACCGAGTAAGAGTTGGCGAGCGTGAAATTCTCCACTCACCCCCTCCCAGGTACGTACAAAGCTCGGAATCAAGGGTTCTCGAATGGTGACTTTGCTGGGCACGTCCCGGGTCTTGAAGTAGCGCTCTGGGTGGAGCAATTGCTCTGTCGATGCAGGTGGATCGTCGTAGACCTTCCGAATATCGGCCCAACTCAGCCCACCCTGCCGCAGTGCGGCGACGAACAGGAAACCCTGCTGATAGGGAAAGATGAGGGATTGCTTGAGGTAGTCCGGGGCTGAGGCCATGACCGGAAATTGTGGGTTGGCCATCTGCATGGGTAGGCTGGCAGCCACCATATTCACCATCACCCGGTTGGTGCTGATATCGATATCCATCCCCATGCTGGCTTGTTGGAAGTTGAGCATGACCACCGTAGCGTCCCCTTCGAGAAGGCCAGCGTGGGCGAGGACAGCATCGTGGCTATAGCGCTTCGAGTCGATGAGCTTACCGCCGCCCCATTCTTGATCTTGGATGGCGTGGAAGATCTCGTGGGCCATCACGGGTCCTTGGAGCAGACTCGGTAGCCAGTCGGCAATGTGGAGTTCCTGCCGTGTATGATCGTAGAAGCCCGCGACCTGTTCGGTGAGGAGCTTTCCGACGAAAGCTCCATAGGCCATGTCCTTGGGCAGAAGCCCTTGCAGCTTCAAAAACCGCCCTTCGGCCTTCACCTTCGCCGGGCCATACTCGTCCGCCAGACGCTGCTCAATGAATTTTGTGACCTCGGGGCGGCTCTTGACGCCCATGACGAGGGGCTTGGAGAGGCGCTGAGAACGCATTTTCTCCACCTTGGCCAAGGTTGTTTGGGCCAACTTTTCGAGCGCACCGGGATCGGGTGCCGGCCCATTTGCAGCGCCGATCTGGGACAAAATCAGGCTGAGTGCCAATGCGAGGTACATGAAGGACTCCTTGAAGACGGCGTCGAACGCTATAGCCCGACTCTATCGCTCCGGGCAACCGTCCCATCACCCATGAAGATTCCCGTAGCATTCAGACTGCCCAGGCCAATTGAAGGGGGGGAGTCAACGTGGTACCCCTGCACCGAATGACCACCGAAACGGACCCGATATGACCGTTTTTACCCCCACCCCACATGTAGACGCGCTCATCGATTTGGCTTTTGCCGAAGATATTGGTGTCGGCGACGTCACAGGTGAAGCGCTCATCCCGCCCACGGCGACGGCTGAGATGATTCTCTTGGCCAAGTCAGAGTTGATCTTCTGTGGTGCACCCATCGTTGACCGACTTCTTTGGCGCTACGGGCCCATGGCCCCCATGGCCAAGTGGGCTGTCGAAGAGGGGGCCAGAGTCCCAGCCGGCACCGTCGTTGGCCGGCTCAAAGGTCTTCTGAGTCATATGTTGATCGTCGAACGGTCAGTCCTCAATTTTATGCAGCGGCTCTCGGGCGTTGCCACCCATACGCGACGCTATGTGGAACGAGTAGAGGGCACCGCGGCGCATATCGTGGACACGCGGAAGACGCTGCCGGGATATCGTGCGCTCGATAAATACGCGACCCGAGTGGGTGGCGCTCGCAATCACCGTAGCGCTCTGGATGGTGGGATCTTGATCAAAGACAACCATCTCGCAGCAGCCGGTGGGGTCGAAGCTGCCGTCTCCAAAGCGCGGGCAGTGGCGACACACGCGCTCCGCGTTGAGGTCGAAGTAGAGACACTCGAGGGATTAGATGCGGCCCTGGCCGCCGGCGCGGATGTCGTCATGCTCGACAATTTTAGCCCCGACCAGGTGCGCGTGGCCGTCAAGCGGGCAGGGGAACGGGCCATCATCGAAGCCAGTGGCGGGATTACGCTGGATACGGTGCGTGATTTTGCCGAAGCCGGCGTGGATATCATTGCAGTAGGCGCCTTGACGCACTCGGCACCCGCCGTCGATATCTCCGCTGAGATCTTTCGTGGTTGAAAGCGGCGCAAGACGCGCTTCTGCACTCTGGGTTCTACTGGTTTTTCTCGTGGCTCAGCCGGCCCACGGGAACCTTTTCGAGCGTTTTGGCTTGGGGGCCCGTGGTGCAGCCATGGGGAATGCGATGGTCTCTCTCGATGGAGACTACGGCGCAGCGTTCAATAATCCAGCGGCCTTGACCGGTGCGACGAATGTGCTCTTGGGGACGGGCCTATCTTGGCTCATTCCTGACCTCACATTGGTGCGGAACGGTGGAGAGACCCTCCCACAGGTGCGCCCACCGGCCGATAACGTCGGGATGCATTTCGGGGCGATATTTCCGCTTTTCGGAATTCTCGAGCGCGTCTCCCTGGGCACGACACTCTTTGTGCCGACAGCCGCTGACACGCGCGTGGAGACCATCGATTTCACGCAGCCTCATTTTTACCGCTATCACGCACTGCCTGATCGCATCGTGGGTGTCGTCTCCATGGGGCTCGAAGTCCACGAGATGATCTCATTAGGGGTGGGGGTCCAGGCCCTGGGGCGATTGGAAGGCGGGGCTGTCTTCGGGATCGACTTGCCTGCTCAGCGCATCACCTACAAGACCCTGGAAGCCGAGCTGACCGGAGATGTCAGTTTGATTGCAGGCCTCATGGTTCGCCCCACACCTGCTCTGAAAATCGGAATGGCATACCACCAGGAGATCGCACTCGATTTTCGTCAATACATCGACGCCACCATCGAGAGTATTGGACGGTTGATGGTCGATGTTCGGGGCACATCGCTCTACTCGCCCCATCGTCTGACTTGGGGGGTGTCCTATATGCCGACCTCCAATTTGAAACTCGCTTTCGACCTCGAATGGGCGCTTTGGAGTCTCGCGCCGGACCCTTCACTCGATTTCGATCTCATCATCGATGTGGGGCCTTTAGGCATCGATGCACGGCAATATAGTTCCGCTCAGACCGCCCTGGGTGGGGTGGACACAGTGGCGCCCAAGTTCGGGCTCGATTGGCGTCTCAACTCCCGCTACAGCCTGCGTGGCGGATATGCGTATGTTCCGACGCCGATCCCGGTTCAGCGGGGCGTCAGCAATATCGTGGATGCCGATGCCCATCAAATCGGCGTCGGCGGCGCGGTTCATTTCAAGAACCCATTGGCCCGCGGGCAGGCACCCTTGTCCGTCGAAATCGGCACCCTGGCGACATTCTTGGCGGATCGACTGATGGACAAGTCGGCCGACGATGATCCCGTTGGTGACTATACGGCGGGGGGAACGATCTGGCACACGTCAGTGACGCTCCATCACCACTTCAACTCGCCTTGATCTGCACCAAGGCCTCGTTTGCGCTGCCCGATCGGTAGCCTTCGAGATCGAGAGCGACGTAGCGAAAACCAGCGTCCTTACAGGCGGCGATGATCGCAGCGCGCAGTCGGCGGCTATCGAAGACGACATCCAGTTCTTCCGGGGCAATCTCCACGCGGACCAAGTCTTCGTGAAATCGAGCGCGGAATTGGCGCAGGCCCAAGGTGCGTAAAGCGGCTTCACAGCGGCCCACTTGCTGAAGACGCTCCCCGGTGACCTCGATCCCGTAGGGGAACCGACTGGAGAGACAGGCGGTTGCGGGCTTGTCCCATGTGTCGAGGGCCATGGTTCGAGACAGTTCGCGAATCTCTTTCTTGCTCAGGCCTGCTTCGATGAGGGGCGCTCGAACAGCCTGTTGGTCGGCCGCAGCCATTCCTGGACGATGATCCCCCAAATCATCAGGAATTGCGCCGTAACAGATGGCCCCAAGCCCAAGACGTTGTGCTTCCCGGTGCGCGACCTCGAAGAGTTCAGTCTTACAGTGATAGCAACGATCGCCGGCATTGGCGCGGTATCGCTCGCGGGTCAATTCGTGGGTGGCCACCTCGATCATGCGGGCGCCCATCTTTTCAGCGAGTTCGCGAGCCGCCACCAACTCCCAATGTGGATAGCTATCCGAAATGGCGGTCAGTGCAACAGCACGCTCGCCGAGGGTATCAACGGCGACTTTGAGGAGAAATGTGCTGTCCACGCCGCCGGAATAGGCCACGACGACCCGGTCCATGTCCTGGAGAAGCTGTCTGAGATGAGTGAGTTTCTTCGCGAGAATATTCATGTTGTAGCCGATGCGGGCTTGGCCCGACGGTCGAGGAATCGACCGACTGCGGTGCTCCATTGATAGTGTGCGAGATGAGTACTGAGGCCCCTGGTCACCGAATTGATGATCAGATCTACACCAGGCCAAGCGGGTCGGCCGGCCACGAGCGCGCAGGCCCGGTCTTGGGCACTCATGGTAGGGGGGGCATCGCAGTGAGAATGATAGAGGGCACAGATCTCGAACCCGCGACGCCGACACTGAACGAGGGTCGCAGGGTCGAGGGTGAAATGAGACGGAGACGCAGCCAAATTACGACCCGGAATACAGTGGACCTGCTGCTGGGCGTCGATCACCAGGACCCCACAGGCTTCCCGCGGGTAGGTTGACTCGCAGTGCGCTCGGAGGTCTTGGAGCGCCGAATGGCTTTCACTCAAGGGCAACATCAAGCTGACTCTCACCGACGATTTAGATGAAGTACATGTACCCAGGTTGGCCCCGCGAAAAGCCGGCCCGCTCCGCTCGGCTGACCAAGTCAGCCAAGGTGTATTCGCTGTATAGCTCGCGAACCCGCACCGTGATCTCACTCCACACCATCGCCGGAATACAGCGACTATTGTGGGGGCATCCAGGTGTGGGCTCACTCTCAGCCAATTGGCAGAACTGTCCTTCGATGGGTCCATCCGTCGCGGCGACGATGTCTGCGATGGAAATCTCTGCAGCCGGCCGTCTCAGAAAATAACCACCGCTCCGGCCTCGCTTTCCATCGACCAACTCGGCTCGTTTGAGATCCTGAAAGATCTGCTCGAGAAAGCGTCCTGGTATGTCCTGTCGCTCAGCAATCTTGCGCACCTGCGTCGGCTTTCCATCGCTATGGAAGGCGATGTCGAACAGGGCCAAGGTGGCGTATCGGCAGCGGGTGGAGACTTTCATGACTTCTCTATCTGTCTACGCCCGGCGGCCAAGGTCAAGGGTCGAGTCCAAGCCCGCAGTGCCTCACAGGGATCGATGCCGAGCATTAATCGGTGGCCACCGAGGTCGGTGAGGCGTCTTCGACGGCTCGCTCGAACTCCGCGCGGAGCACGCGGAGGTTTTCATCTGCGAGACGACGCAGTGCTTCCGCCTCTCGACGCTCGGTTTCGGCATCCTGTACGGCGTCGGCCAGCAGCGATTCCATTCGCACGTGGGTGGCCAGCATCGCTTCGAGTTCCATTTCTCGACGGGTACGTTCGGTCAACTCGGCTTCGAGGCGGGTACTGCTCTCCAGTGCGAGAGCGGCAGACAAATTGGCCGTGCGCTCTGCATCACGGGACGTACTGAGAACATCCAGCATTTCGTTTCGAGCTTTGACGGCCGATGACGCGGTGCGTTCGGCGTGTGCGAGACGCGCCTGATCCACACTGCGCAGGCCACGCTCCGCCTCGAGTGCAGCTTCCAATTGATGGACGCGATCATCGACAGCCGGGGTCGAGAGCGATGGTAATTCGATGGGGGTCAGTTCAATCGGGGCCAGTACGGTGAGCGCAGCCTGGGCTTCTCGGAGCTGTCGCTCGAGCGACTCGATGCGTGCATCGGCTTCCGACCGTGCTTCGGCTTCTCGAACCGAGGCGACCACCTGTCGATCCACGGCATTCATGGCGGCGTCGAGCCAAGCGCCTAGCACGGCCCGTTGTGCAGCGCTGCTGCCGGGACCAGGCGTCGACGGCAGTGTATTGGGGGGTAAGAGCTTGGCGAGTCCTACAGCCAGACGATCCAAGAGGGCGCTGGTTTCTTTCTCGGCGGCGTCTCGGGCGCTGGCGGCCGTTTGCGCGTCTTCTTGCTGTCCACTCAAGTCTCGACTGTGAGCGCGTAAACTCTCGACCTCGGCCGTGAGGGTCTTCATCGCCTCTTCATAGCGGGTCTGAATGCGCTCGACTCGGCGGTCATTTACGCGCTTCTCGGCCACTTCGTCGCGGAGCGTTTCGTACTCAGCGTCGAGGGTCTTGAGTTCGGTGCGCACAGCGGTCAGTTCTTTTGCAGCCTCATCGTTAGAGGCGCGCAGGGCGTTCAACTCCGCAATCTTGGCTTCGAGGGCCGTCTCTCCGTCGGCCAATCGGGCCTCTAGGTCAGCAACTGCCTCGCTATCGATTGCTGCAGTGGGGGCGTCGCCGGCGGTCGTGACCATCGCCGAGGGCAAGGTCAGGGCCACTTTCCCCGCAGCATAGAGCGTCGGTCCCGGTGAGCGGGGGGCCTCGTCGAGCAGTGTTTCGAGCGTCATCACATCGGGGTCTGTCTTGAGGAGAAGGCTGGTGCCGACCTCCGTATTCAGAGTCTGCGAGACGGGGAGTGCATCGAGGACCGGTGTTTCTCGGAGGCCG
>Ga0115011_10003270_pt1 | contig 11017 bp, 9 predicted proteins | sample TroAtlMetagenome_2_FD_88705 | JGI IMG/M metagenome (GOLD analysis project Ga0115011, IMG submission 88705) | Marine eukaryotic phytoplankton communities from Atlantic Ocean - Tropical Atlantic ANT8 Metagenome | ecosystem: Environmental > Aquatic > Marine > Oceanic | place: Tropical Atlantic... | reverse complement strand
TGGTCTTTTGATAACTGGGGAGAAGATGTTTTATGTCAACAATTTAATGGTGGACTTTATTACTGGGATACATCGGGTGGTGTAAGTGTTCCAGCAGTAAAATCCACAGTTACTAACGCACCAACACGAAGTAGATTTGTTTTAGTTTCTGGTACAGATCGTTTTGTTATATGTTTTGGTACGGAAGAAACAATTGCTACTTCATCCAGTCAAGATGATATGTTTATTAGATGGAGTTCACAAGATAATCCTAACGTATGGGTTCCTACATCTACAAATACTGCTGGATTTCAAAGACTTACAGACGGAAGTAGATTGGTAAGTGCAGCACGTTCACGTGGTGCCGTTTTAATATGGTCGGATACAGCTTTATATCAAATGCAATTAATTGGTGCTCCTTTAGTTTTTGGTTTTACTCAACTAGGTGCTAAATGTGGATCAGCTGGATTACATGCAGCGATAGATGTTAATGGAACTGCTTACTGGATGGGCCGTGATTCTTTCTTTGGTTTTGATGGTAAGGTTAGTAAAATTCCTTGCTCGGTAGAAGATTATGTATTTGGTGATATTGATGAAGCATCACAAAAAGATACTTTTGCTGCAGCTAACAGTGAATTTAATGAAGTCACTTGGTTTTATTGTTCTAGTGGATCTTCACAAATAGATAGATGTGTTACTTACAATTATGAAGAAAAAGTTTGGAGCGTTGGAACACTAGACCGTACGTCATGGGCAGATAAAGGTGTATATGATTTTCCTTACGCGACAAGTTATGAAGCTTCAAATACATCATCTACTATTACAACTATTAATGGATTAACTGCCGGAAGAACTTTTATGTATGCGCAGGAAAATGGCGTTAATGCTGATGGTGCTGCTATGACTTCTTATGTAGAATCAGGAAGCTTTGTCATACCACAAGCAGGAGAAAACTTAATGTCTATTAGACGTTTTATACCTGACTTTAAAAACTTAGCAGGTACAGTAGATGTATCTTTAAAGTTTAGATTGTATCCAACATCAGAACAAATTACTAATGGGCCACATGAGGTGGCAACTACTACTGAATTTGTAGACACACGTGCACGTGGCAGGCAAGCTGCTGTACGTATTGAAAGTAGTACATTAGATTCAACATGGCGTTATGGCACTTACCGTGCTGACGTACATCCAGACGGAAGAAGATAATGGCACAAATAAATATTCCACGTTTGCCTCAAGCTCAGGCTAATTATGATGAAAGACAACTTAACCAAATGATTCAATCATTGGATCAATTAATAACATTGCTTAACAGTACTTACACACCGGAAACGTTGCGTAATGATGATGAAGCGTTTGCGTGGTTCAGTGGGTAACATATATACAAACGCTAAAAAAGATTTAGCTACAAATACTGACCCTGTTGTATTGTATACAGCACCAGATAAGGTACAAGCTATAATTAAATCTATTCGAGTTAGTGATGACTCAGGTTCTGGTAGTACTATTACAGCTACTATTACGGATGTAGGTACAAATGTGTTTAGTTTGGCGTATAATGTGGCTGTAGCAGCCAATACACCAGTTGAATTATTGACCGAACCTCTTATTGCACAGCAAGGAGAGATAATTACTGTAACACCAGGGCATGCAGATAGGCTACATGTGGTACTTTCAGTGCTTGAAATAACAAATAATACTTGATATAAGGAGTAAATATGCCTATAAAAGATGATAGTGTAATAGAATATGTAGAGATCAACGGGGAAAAAGTTCCTAAGGTTGTGGTCCCTGCGGAAATAACTATTACCAATACGCTAACAGGTAAAGAATACGGTTCAGCTAAAGAAGCTGATGATGACGTAGCTAATCCTGCAACCGACACGAAAGCAGAACACATCAGACAGGATGTAAGAGTCAGTGTTGCTATCCACAAAATATTAGAGGGAGTTGTAGGAGAAGTTTAATGGTTGATAAATATATAGGACAAACTTATGGCCCAGCAGGAATGGGTATGTCTGCTTATTCAAATATTCCCGATCCAATTTTTTCAGAATCATTAACAGTAAATGAATTAGGATCAAATTATGGTCCAGTAGGAATGGGAATGCCTGCATACATGGACAGACCTGGACCAATGGAAATAGCAGGACCTCCTGATAACATAGGTTATGATAGAATGGGACCAGATTTAGAACCTGGACTTATACCTAACTTTCAAGACATGTATAAAAAAAGATACATACCTAATCCAGGGCAGCAAGGCTTAGGTATGTATGATAATGCAAATGTAGGTCCTGGACCGTGGAATGACTTTGGTCTTGACTATAATAATATGCCAACACAATCTCAGGTATTTGAAGATTATGGAAAACAAGGAAGAATTGACTTATCAGATTTAATATTAACAGGTGACATGTATGAAAATTTAAAACTTCAAGGTCTCAATGATGAATCAATAAAACAAATTTATGGACCAGACGCATTGCAAGATATTCCATTAATAGGATATTCAACAGAAACAGCAGGTTTAGGTTCAGATATTTATAATTATTTAGATGACATGTTAGATTTTGAAGGCATGAAAGATCAGATACCTTATATGTTAGACAACTTAATACCTTTTTATGAACCACCAGAAGGATATTATGACGAAACAGACGAATGGAAAGAGGAGATAGTATAATGGGCTGGATAGATAAAAAATTTAAAAACATAGTAAGTGGTGCTAAAGATTTTTTAGGTAGCCCAGCAGGAATTGCAACCTTAGCAATTGCTTCACCATGGCTAATGAGTACAATGGGAGGAGCAGGATCAGGAACTGGAACTGGATTTTTATCAAAGTTGTTAGCAAATAATAAAGTCAAACCTTTAGTAGATATTGCAACTAAATCACCGCTTATAACAAACGCTGCAAAAAACGCAGCGATGAATTATGGTATTGCTACACTAACAGGATCAGAAAATCCTGAAAAAGCAGCACTGTGGTCAGCCGCAGCGTCGGTACCTTTTTCTTTTATGAAAGCAAACACAATGGCTAATACTTTTAATAAAGGATTAGATAAAAACCAACAAATTAGTTACTTAGATATTCTTACAGGGAAACAATCACCTACGACAATGACTATTCCTGGAAAAGTTACAGGGTATGAAGATTACATAAGAGAAATTCCTGGTACACCAACTGAAACAGATATCATTGAAAATTTAAAACCTGAATCTATATTCCAAAATATGGAAGGTAGAGGAGGTCAAGGAAATTTTTATGGAAAACCTATATTCTCTCCAGATACTACAAGAACATTAGACCCTATGCAATATTTTACTAAAGACATAGATCCAACTACGTTATCAAGTCTATCAAGTAACCCCGGACTTGGATCATTAATTCCAGGATTAGGATTAGAAAACGTTGATATTATGTCAACAATTGTACCACAAATAGCAGGATTATATGGTGGACGTATGAGTGAAGCAAGGAAATGGGAAAAATTTAAAGAACAACAAATTAAAAGAATGGCTTTTCAATATGGTATTCCATATGAAGAAGCTAAAGAGCTATTTAAAGATGGTTATCGTAACCCTTATTACACTACAAAATCCGCAGGAGATTATGGTGATGTAGAATTTAATAAAGGTGGTTCACCAGCATACAGAGATAGTTATATAGCCGGAGGAAAAGTAGTAGGACCTGGTACAGGTAAGTCTGATGACATACGTCCAGTAGCATTATCTAATAATGAATTTGTTATTACAGAAACAGCAGCTGAAAACTTTCCAGGTGGACACGCAGGATTATATTCAATGATGAATAAATTAGATCCTGAATCAGAAACAATTGAAGAAGCAAGGGTGATGGTATAATGGCAGAGTCAGATTATCCTTCAGGTTTTGATGTAAATACACAACAAAGTAGCATGTCTCCAGAGATGGAGGCTAAGTATCTTTGGCTCATGGACCAAGCGGTTAAGTTTGGTCAAGGACAATTCGGTGGCCAAGGCCCAATTACACCACAATCAATAGCTGGATTTAATCCAGAACAAATTAAAGCATTACAGATGGCTCAATCTGGCATTGGTGCTTACGAACCAATGATGGACAAAGCAGAAGCTGCTACAGATAAGATGACTGATGCAACGTTTGACCCCTCATCTTATAAAGATTACTTAAATCCTTACCAAGATTATGTAACTCAAGGAATTTCAGATCAATATGATAAAGCTATGAACCAAGCTAACATGGGTGCTGCTTCACAAGGAGCGTTTGGTGGTTCAGGGACAGGTATAATGAACGCAGAATTATTAGGAGGAAAGTCACAAGCTATTGGGGAGTCATTAGCTGCCGGTTATGGAAATGCAATGAACATGGCAAGAGGAGATTTTGAAAATCAAATGACACGTTATGGTGCTGGTGCTCAGCAATATGCAAATATGGCTGGACAAACACAAGGTATGCAACAACAAGACGTGGCATCATTGATGGGCGCAGGATCTGTTATGCAACAGAACACACAACAAGGACTAGATGCTAACTACCAAGCTTACTTACAGAATAGACAAGATCCATATCAACGATTTGGATTTATGAGTGACATATTTAGAGGAGTACCATCTGGGCAAATGACAACTACGATGGGAACTGCTCCCGTAACAAATCCTTTATCCCAAGCATTGGGTGCAGGTATTTTTGGCGCAGGAATAGCATCGGGTTATCAAAACCAATAGGAGTTTAAATGGTTTCTTACCTACGACCTCTCTTTAAAGTTGGTTACAATGCTTTACGATCACAGTATGGTAAAGGAACACCACGTGTGTTTGAAAACTTTAGTGAATCAGCAAAAGAAGTATTTAAAAATCCTTACGTAAAAAATTACTTAGATGCGGCTTCTGGAAAACAAGGAATTGTAAGAACAGCTGCAGCTACATCATTACCTTTTATGGCATATGATGAGATAACAGAATTACTTCCAGAAAGAGTACAAGAATCTACAAAAGTAGACAAACCTAATAAAGCTGAAGCTGGTCCTGGACCGTGGAATGAATTTAAACCAGTTAAAAAACCAAAGATTATTAATACAACAGAAATTTTAAAAGAAGATCCTAATAAAAAATTAGATGATTTAGAAACAGATTTTAATAATCAATACGATGGTACAGGTACTAACCAAGCAGAGACCAATAAAGCCACAGTTAGTGCAACGAATGCTGAAGGTACTGATAGTATTGAAAGTGACGCGGTAACACGTGTTAAAGCATACAAAGATATTGTTCGTCAATTTATAGGTAGTGGAGATAAAAGTGCACAGATGCAAAAGCAAGCATTACTTATGAACATTGGTGGAATGTTGATGGCAGGTAAATCTAAAGACCCAGGTCTAGCAGGGTTTACAGAAATTATAGGACAAACAGCTATGGCTACAGCCCCAATGCTATTTCAAATGGGAGCTGAACAAGGTAAAGCAGAACGAGAAATAGGACAAGCTGCATTACAATTATACATGGAAGATTTGAATGATCAAGATGAGCGTAGTGGTGACTTCACTGCTGTGTGGCAAAATGAATATAAGCGTGGTGACAACGGTGAGATTATGTATGATCAATTTAGTGGTGCACCTATTGTTACAGGAAAAAAATTAGTAAGCCAGTTCCGTGCTAACAGTGACGAGATGAATTGGTTCTTGGATCAAAACAATGAACTTGGTTTTCCTCGTTATACGTTCCAACCATCAAGCGCCACAGGCCCAGGTCTTTTTGGGTTAAGTGGTTCTCAATCAGGTGGAGCAATGTTAATGTCAGATGCTGCTAAAGATTCAATGATTAAATTTGCTGACTACACTAGACGTGGTTTGATACCAATGGCACAAATGATTATGCCAATGATGATTGAAAACCGTGACAGTTTAATTGGTTATAAAGGATTCTTAGGAAGAAACGTAGGACCTAGTGCTTTCTTAGCAAGTGAAGCAGTGAAAGGACTTAAGGCAGGATTTGGAGAAAATTCTATTACTCAACTTAGTGATGACTCATTCCAAGTTAATCGTAACAGTGAGCTTGGTAAATTTTATAATCAAATATTAGGAAGTAGCCCTGACGGACAAGCTTATGATTCTATTGTAGATCAAAACGGTCAATCGGGTATGTCATTTGCTGTTCTAGAAGCACCAACTGATGGCGCCTTTATAGATATTCCAGGACTAGGTGAAATGCCAGTCTTTGTAGATGAAGGTGGTAAGTACGGTGTGCGTGGAGCTCAGTACTTAACCAGATCTAATTTAGAAAAAGTTTTATTTGATCCACGTAAAGGACAATTAGAAATCTTTGAAACAACTTTAGGTTTAATGTTGGCAAGAAACAGACAGCCAACAGGTCGTATGTTAGCAGACGTTCTTCGAAGATCATTTGAAGAAACATCTATGACATCTTTATTTGGTAAATCAAACATGCCTGAATATGTTATTGGTAAATATGTAAGTATATATAATGAATTATATACTAACATGAGCCAAGCATTAAACTTAGCTGGATATGTATCAAGTGAAGATCAAAAAACAAATGCTAATCAAGTAGTGTCTTCAGGGGCATTTGAAATTCCTGGCATAGAAAACTTCTACAATTCTTATTACAATTTAAGAGCGAATGATCCAGCTTACTCAGTTGCTGGTTACAATATTGAAGGTGTTAACGTTCCACAATTCCCTGATTGGAATGGCGGTAATGGTGCAGTAGTATACCAAGATAATCTTCAAACAAATCAAGACACAGATAGTGTGTTTGATAAATGGAATAACATATTTGATGAATAATGGCTGAAGCAGATAATAAAAGAATAAAAAAATATCAAAAAAGTGTTTTTGATAATATGCCTAAGGATCAAGGTCCGGCAGATAAAAAATTTACAACTACTTCAGAGACTGGTATTCCTATTACTCAAGCTCAAGAGATAATTCAAGGCAATCAAAAATGGGCAACTGATTTACCTCTAGCACCTTTTCAAATTATAGGTAATGCTATAATGCCAGGCCAACCTTTTGGTAAAAAGAATCAATGGTTACAAAATGAAGAACAAAAAAAGATTTATGAAGCTAAAGTTATGGAGTCGCAAGCTTACACAGCCCGTAAGGAACAAGTACGATCACAACTAGCAACAATATTTGATAAAGCAGACAAACGTTTTAAAGAAACAGGTGATAAAAAATATCATCAAATGGCAATGCAAGCAAAGAATGAAATCTTTGCAGCTGCTGGTTTTACTGACGGAGATTTTTTACCTGTGGGAGCAGGAACATACGGGAAATATGATGAGTTTGGTTTGTTTACAAATCAACCTAATCCTTATCCAATGATAGATGCTTTAGGTCAAGGAGTTATAGGAACGGTAGGTGCTGTTAAAGGATTTAATATGACTAAACCTGGATTTGGTTTGGTTAAAAAAGTGGCCGAAGGAATGGCTAAAGGTTTTGTTAAAGGTAAAGGTGGATGGGCAACACGTGCACTGAGTAGTATTATATATGGAGGTGCAGCTGTGGCTGCAGCTGACTTTGGTTATGAAGCAGTGCTTGATACAATGGACCGTGCAGGAAAAGCAAAAGCATATCTTGCAATGGAACCTGAAAAAAGAAGTGGTGCTGTAGACGCAGAAATGAATACGCTTTTAGATAAAGCTTTAAGACCTATTGATATGGTATTAGGTCAAGCACCAGACGCTTTAACATTTGGTGCAGAAGGAATTAATAGACCTAAACTAGGAGAAAGAACACAAGCAGCTATTGATGAAGGATTATTTGATGCAGGAATTAGTACTGCCTTCTTTGGTATACGTCCTTTATATTTATTATTAAAAGGCGCAGGTGGTTCATTAGCTGGTATGAAAACAGCTTCACCTTCTTCTAAAGTTTTTGGTAAAGAAATGGAAGATCCAATGTCTAAAGAAATGTGGAAAGACTTTGGTGCTCCAACGCCGCAAGAAATTGTAGCAGCAGAACAACGCTTAATGAAATTTGATCCTAAAGATCCAATGGTAGTGGGTGCTGGTGGACGTGCGTTGCTCCCTTGGGGAAATGTAAAATCTATTCCTGCTAAAGAAGAAGTACAAATGAACATACCAATAATTGGTAAAGCATTTAGTCATATTATAAATAGTAAAGCATTTAATTGGTTAGGCCCTGCAAATAATAAAAGTAAATCTTTTATTCCAGGTGATACAGCGTTAGATGAAATAGCAGGAACAACACTTCCTCGTTTCTCCGTAGCTGGTCGTCCATACATTGGTGCTTTTGTAAATGCATTCCAACGTGTACCTGCATTTGGTGGTCCTATCAGAGCTGGTATACAAGTAGCCGGTGAAGCTCAAAAAGTTAGAGCGATGGAAATGCTGGGAAGGTTTGCACCTTACATTACAACAGCTGACATGGGTGTTGATTATATAAAACTTGCCGGAAAAACAGCTAAAGGATTTAGAGAGCAAGCAGTTAAATATGATAAAGAAATTTTAGCAGCAGCTAAAAGTGCGGGTGCTATTGTAGATAAAACTCAATTAGTTAATACCGCTAAAGAAATTTTATTTCGTTATAGTAAAATGGGAATGGATGAACAAAGAAAGTATGGAGCGTTTGCTAGATTTTTAAATAAAGAAATTTTACAAGCACCTGAAAACTTTGTCCCAGGCACACAATTATTAGCACAAAATAAAATAAAAATTGGTGACATGTATGCACTGAAAAAAACCTTGGATAGTAACTATCAAAACTGGGCAAAGAGTCCTGACATTGGAACTATAGGTGATGATATTAATTTATTATACAAAGCATTTGAAACAGATGTGGGTAGCCTAGCAAAAACACCTTACTCTAATTTGTCAAAACTTTGGGCAGAGTATGAACAATTCCTATCAAATGGCATGCTTTTGTTTGGTACAGATGTCGGAAAAAATTTAGCAAATGTAAAACGTTTTGGTTTTAATGTAGCAGTAGGAGAAAGCCCAGCCAATGCTAGTAAAAATTTATGGAATGTATTAGCTAAGTCAACTGATACTGGTGCATTTGTTCCAGACAATCTTTTAGCTTTAAAAAATATTGTAGGGGAAAGAGCATATAATCAAGGCCTTGGTCATTACATAGCTAATACAATTAAAAAATCTGTTTCAGATGTAGAAGGTATTCAATATATAAATCCAGATTTATTAGCAGCAGGAATGGGTATTGGTAAAAGTGGTTCTCCAATACAAGAACTATTTAAAAAAGCTTTACCTGGTCCAACCATCACTGAATATAAAATATTTAATAGAGGAAAAAACAGATGGGAAAACTGGTATGAAGATTTATGGGGTAAGATACCAGGCACTATACCAAGTGCTGAAGTAAAAGCTATAAAAAGTAGTCTTCCTACTTACAAAGATTTTGAAGATTTAAATTTAGTATTAGATCGTATCTTTAAATATGGTATGCCTAATCAAAGTACATTCCTTGCACGTTCAACTGTCCTTCAAGGACCTGTGGGTGCAATGAAATCTAGTTCACCAGCTGCAGGTATGTTAACCGCTTATGGTACATCAACCGCAGCCGGAGCAGTGGCGCCCATCTTAGCGATGGCACCTTTCTTTGGCTTTCGTTATCTAGGTAAGATTGTAACAAACCGTATTCGTATGCGTAACTGGAAAAACGCTATGGATGATACACTACCTTTAGTTCTTCGAACAAGAAACTTGGAACGATTAATTCAAGAAATGCCAGACGAATATGAAGAATGGTATGCAACGGTGAAAGACATGGAGTCAGCAAACCGTAAAAGAAACATGATGAATTTAAATAATAACGCAATGAAAAATATGCAACAAAGTGTTAGCGATTCTATACCAGGAATATTACAAGGCGTAGGAAATGCTGTAGATGCAATACCTGCACCTCTTAGACAGCCGGTAACACAAACAATAAAAGAATCAGTAACACCAGAACAACCAACATATCAAGATGGCACTGCTGCTTATACAAGTGGTGGAGGAAGTACTGGATCATCTATAACAGGAAGCAACGTTATGAATTCAAACGCAGCTGCGTCCTTGTATACAGGCAACACGGACCAAGCACTTGCTAATCAATATAGCATGAACGATGGTGGTGCTGTTGAATTAAATCCAGTGATGAATAACCAGGGTAAATTTAATAAGCCACAAAAACAAATAAATGATAATCCTTTCCTCAAGCAAGCACAAGATAAGGGAGTTATATAATGGCAGTTATAACATCTGACGAACCTTATAACTATAGTTGGTCTGCACCAGGACCACCTAAAAATGCTAACGAGCAAGCAGCACAAGGCATGATGCAAGCTGGTATTGGAAGTTTGTCAGGTAATAAATATGATGGTGCAGCTTCAATGATGACTACATCACCTGCTGGAAATAATTATTATCATCCTAATTTTAATACAATTAGTTCTAATTTAACAAATAAAATAAGAATGAAAAATGATGATATTTCAAGTGTTATGTATGGCATTTCTGATTTTGTTAATCCTAATACTGGCAACGCAATGAGTTTGTCTAGCGCTTATACTGATTCTTTACCTTTTGCTAGGATGGTATATCCAGATGGTAGTGGATTCGAAGAACGAAATGGAGAAGAATATCCTATACAATTAAAAGGACCACAAACCTGGAGAATTAATCCTGGCAATAATAAAGGAATACAAGCTGCTCTTAATAATAAATATAAATTAATGAATGCAAAAGAGAAAGGGGATAATCCTTTGATGAATGAGCTTTTTAGACTTAACCGTGAACGAAGAATGGAGGAGTTAAGACGTAGAATGATGGAAGAGAACCTAAGACTTCAAATGGAATGGAGCAATGAAATGTTAATGAATCCTAATAAATTTAATTTAACACCCGGTACAGGAGATCTAAATCCTATATTCGGTGGTGACCCATACTGGAATATATAATGAACATGAAAGACTACATTGCAGTTATAGGAGGGTTATTAACTTTAGGAGTCATGTGGGGTATGACTAATCAAAAAGTAGCGGCTATGGAAAAAGAC